>Ga0210410_10002490_pt1 | contig 16476 bp, 12 predicted proteins | sample IncBWC4MmetaG_FD_161058 | JGI IMG/M metagenome (GOLD analysis project Ga0210410, IMG submission 161058) | Forest soil microbial communities from Barre Woods Harvard Forest LTER site, Petersham, Massachusetts, United States - Inc-BW-C-4-M | ecosystem: Environmental > Terrestrial > Soil >... | reverse complement strand
ACGGCGTGGCACGACGCACAACCGCCGATGTTGAACATGGTCTTGCCGTTGTCGAGATTCGGCGCGTATGGCGGCAGCGCAGATGCGGATACCGTCGCCGGGATCGTCACGATCCAGAACACGGCGAAGCCGAACACCGCGCCGAGCACGACGACAATCGTGAGATTACGCAGAGTGAGCAGTCGCTTCATCTCACCTCTTATCGGTCTGGCGGTGTGCTTATTCCTCACCCTGAGGCGCGATGCCCGCTCGATCGGGGGCTTCGAAGGATGACGGATCACCGCCGAAAAACAAAGGGCGGGCCGCCCGCGCGGACGCCCCGCCCTCGTTACGGTAGGATGTTCGTTCAGCCCTTCTTGAGGCGATAGTCCTGATGGCAGGCGCCGCAGTCGTTCTTGCCGATGTTGCCGAGCGCCGCCTTGAGGCTGTCCACGTCCTTCACGCTGGCGGTCGCGGCTTTGGCGTCCTCGCCGAATTTGACGAACCGCGCCTTGAAGTCCGCCATGTTTTCCCAAACTTTTGGGCTGGCGTTGAACTGGTCGCTGGGGTCGCCGTCTTTGGTGTTGTCGGGATAAAGGCCCGGCATCTTCGCCGCCGCGTCCTGGAATTGCGCAAGCGCCTTGGTCACTGCTGCCTGATCGTACGGCTTGTCGCCTTTGGACATGTCGGAGAGGATTTTGGCCTGATCGCCGTTGGCCTTCATCAGCGCCTTGCGCGCTTTGATCGGGTCTTCCTGGGCCACGGCAACGCAGGCGCCGAGCGCAATGGCGGCCACGGTGGCGACGGCGAACACGGTACGGATCATATGGTGGTCTCCCTGTCAGGTGATGTTGGTTGGGCCGAATCGTCAGTCGGGCCAGAAGGTTACGGGCGAGACAGCCCCCGCTGCCGCGCCCCGGTGGCAGCATTACCCGGCCACCAACACCGGCATTATGACATTATTCCGCGGCCGGGCGAGCCGGGCGGCGGCATGATGGTTACCCGGCGGGCGGAGCTTCAACCGGCACGCACAGTATTTACCCAGCCGCGGCCAGCGCCAGACCGATCCCGCCGAACGCACTGATCGCGACGACGACAAGCGGCGGCGCTTGCCAAACGGCGAGAAGGACGAACCCGACCAGCGCCAGCGCAAAATCTCCCGGCGTTTTCACCGCACTCGTCCAGACCGGGTTATAGAGCGCCGCGCCGAGGAGGCCGACCACCGCCGCGTTGACGCCGCGCATGATCGCTTGCGCGTTGGCGCGCCGCCGGAAGGTTTCCCAGAACGGCAGAGTGCCGATGAGCACGAGGATGCCCGGCAGGAAAATGGCAAACAGGCTGATGGCCGCGCCGCCAATGCCGTTCGGCGGCGTTTTTATCACGGCTCCGAGATAGGCCGAAAATGTAAACAGCGGTCCGGGCACGGCCTGCGCGGCACCATAACCGGCCAGGAATGTATCGTCGCTGACCCAGCCCGGCGTCACGGTCGCCTCGCGCAACAGCGGCAGAACGACATGCCCGCCGCCGAACACCAGCGCGCCGGACCGATAGAACGCGTCGAACAGCGCTAGGCTTTGCGCATGGATCGTGCCGTTCAGCAGCGGCAGCGCGCCGAGCAACAGGAAAAACGCTGCAAGAGCCAGCAGGCCTACCGAGCGCGAGACCGGCATCGACAGATGCCCGTCGTCGTTGGATGCCGCAGGCGCGCCGCGACAGAGCCACAGACCCGCCACGCCACCAAGGGCGATCGCCCCGATCTGCGCGACCGACGAGGAGCTGAACAGAATGATCACGGCGACGACGGCGGCGATCGATGCGCGTTCGCGGTCGGGACACAGCGTGCGCGCCATCCCCCAAACGGCCTGGGCGACGATGGCCACGGCGACGAGCTTGAGGCCATGCAGCAGGCCGGCCCCGATCGGTCCCTGAAGGAACTTGGCGCCATATGCAAAGAGCAGGAGCAAAATAGCGGATGGCAGCGTGAAGGCAGTCCATGCGGCGAGGCCGCCGAGATAGCCGCCGCGCATCAAGCCAATGGAAAACCCGACCTGGCTGCTGGCCGGCCCCGGCAGGAATTGGCACAGCGCGACCAGATCGGCGAAGGCCGGTTCGTCGACCCAGCGGCGCCGGACCACGAATTCCTCTCGGAAATAGCCGATGTGGGCGATCGGACCGCCAAAGGAGCTGACGCCGAGCTTGGCGAAGACGCGCAGCACCTCCAAGGGCGAGCCGGAGCGGTCATATTCGCTATGGCTTGTGTCTCCACTCACATCGGACTCTGCATTCTTCAGTTCATTTCGTGCGAACGACAATCATCGCATATTCCAACGTTTTGGCGCCGGCATGAATACAGGCGCGGCAGCGCAATCACTCCGCCGGCTGGGCGCCGACCTGCCGCCTGCCACGCCACACGCCGAGCTCCGCGATCCACCGCGCGATGACGTAGAACACCGGCGTGAACACCAGGCCGAACGCGGTCACCCCGATCATGCCGGCGAAAACCGCCGTGCCGAGCGTCTGGCGCAATTCGGCGCCGGCGCCGATCGCCCAGACCAGCGGCGTGACGCCGAGAATGAAGGCGAACGAAGTCATCAGGATCGGCCGCAGCCGCAGCCGGGTCGCCTCGACGGCGGCCTGCCAGCGCGTGCGGCCCTGATCTTCGAGCCGGCGGGCGAATTCGACGATCAGGATGGCGTTCTTCGCCGCCAAGCCGATCAGCACCACGAAGCCGACCTGGGTGAGGATGTTGTTGTCCTGGCCGCGCAGGATGACGCCGCTGATGGCGGCGACCAGGCACATCGGCACGATCATGATCACCGCGAGCGGCAGCGTGAGACTCTCGTATTGCGCGGCAAGAACCAGAAACACGAAGACTACCGCCAGCACGAAGGCAAACATCGCGGTGTTGCCGGCCCTGATCTGCTGGTAGGCGAGCGTGGTCCATTCGGTGGCAAAGCCATCGGGCAGCGTGTCGGCGGCGAGCTTGTCCATGATGGCGATGGCCTGGCCTTGCGAATAGCCGGGCGCGGCGGCGCCGTCGATTTCGGCGGCGGGAAAAAGGTTATAGCGCGGCACCCGGTACGGTCCGGCGATGTCGGTCACGGTTGTGAACGAGCCGAGCGGCACCGTATCGCCGTTCGAGTTGCGCACCCGGATTTTGAGCACGTCGGCGATGTTCTGCCGGTCCTCCTCGCGCGCCTCGGCGGTTACGCGGAAGGTACGGCCGAACAAATTGAAGTCGTTGACGTAGGAACTGCCGATGAAAATCTGCAGAGCGTTGAACACGTCCTGCACGTTGATGCCGAGGAGCTGCGCCTTGGTGCGGTCGATGTCGAGATAGACCTGCGGCGTAGAGGTCTCGAACAAAGTGAACACCTGAGACAGGCCCGGCGTGCCGTTGGCGCGCGCCATCACGGCCGAGGCCGCTTCGCGCAACGCCGCCGCGCCGCCGCCGCCGCGATCCTCGACCATCATGCGAAAGCCGCCGGCGGTGCCGATGCCCATCACCGGCGGCGGCAGCACGGCGACGATGAAGGCGTCCTGGATCGCTGACAGCCGCTTGTTCAGCTCGGCCTGGATTGCCGGCGCCGATTGCCGCCGATCGCGGCTGCGCTTGCTGTAATCGTCCAGCACCAGAAACAGCGCGCCGGAATTCGGCGCATTGGTGAAGGTCGCGCCGGAAAAGCCGACGATATTCATGGCATGGGCGATACCGGGCACGCCGAATGCAATATCCAGCGCCCGCTGCTGCACCGCGTCGGTGCGCGACAACGACGCGCCGGGCGGCAATTGCACCACGACGATGATATAGCCGCGGTCGACCGGCGGGATGAAGCCGACCGGCGTCTTGCGGAACACGGAAAAGCCGACACCGAGCACGACCAGATAGATCACGACCATCATCGCGGCGCGCCGTACGGTGCGGGTGGCGAGCCAGGAAATGCCGGTTCCAACGCGGTCGAACGCGGCATTGAAATAGCCGAAAAAGCCGTGGATCGGACGCTCCCACCAGGCGTCGCGATGCTCGCGGTCGTGCGGCTTGAGCAACAGCGCGCACATTGCCGGCGATAGCGTCAGCGACACAATCAGCGAAATGATCGTGGCGCCGGCAATGGTCAGCGCGAACTGGCGATAAAACTGTCCGGAAATGCCGGTGATGAACACCGACGGCACGAACACCGCGCACAACACCAGCGCAATCGCGATCAGCGCCGAGCCGACCTCGTCCATGCTTTTGCGTGCCGCCTCGCGCGGCGCCAATCCGGCGGCGATGTTGCGCTCGACATTCTCGACCACGACGATGGCGTCATCGACCACGATGCCGATGGCGAGAACCAACCCGAACAGCGACAGATTGTTCAGCGTGAAGCCGAACGCCGCCATGAAAAAGAAAGTACCGATCAGCGATATCGGTATCGCCAACAGCGGAATAAGCGCGGCCCGCCAGGTTTGCAGGAACAGGATGACCACCAGCACGACCAGCACGATGGCCTCGAAAATCGTGTCGATCACCGCGTCGACCGACTGCCGGATGAATTGCGTCGGGTTGTAGACGATGTCGTATTTGAGCCCGGACGGGAACCGCTTCGACAGCTTGGCCATCAGGTCGGTGACGCCGTCGGCGGTCGACAATGCGTTCGAGCCCGGGCGCTGGAACACGGCCAGCGCGATGGCAAAATCGTGGTCGAGATAGGAGTTGGACGAATAGTCGAGCGCCTGCAGCTTGACGTCGGCGACGTCTTTGAGCCGCACCACCGCGCCCGGCGTCTCTTTGACCACGATAGAACCGAAATCCTCCGGATTGGCGAGCCGGCCCAGCGTCTGCACCGCGATCTGGAACGCGCCCTGGTGCGCCACTGGCGGCTGATCGAGCACGCCCGAGGCGACCTGGATGTTCTGGCCTTGCAGAGCCGCGGTGACGTCGCTTGCGGTCAGCCCGAGCGATTGCATGCGATCGGGATCGAGCCAGATGCGCATCGAATAATCGCGGCTGCCGAACACCGTGACCGAGCCGACGCCGTCGACGCGGGTGAGCGGGTCGGTGACTTCGAGGGTGGCGTAATTGGTCATGAACAGCGCGTCGCGCGACTTGTCGGGCGAATAAAGGTGCACGACCATCATCAGGTCGGGCGACGCCTTGGTCACCGTGACGCCGATATTGCGCACGTCGGCGGGCAGCCGCGGCTGTGCGATGGCGACGCGGTTCTGCACCTGCACCTGGGCGATATCGAGATTGGTACCGAGGTCGAAGCTCACCTGGATCGAGAATTTGCCGTCGGCCGTCGAATTCGACGACATGTAGAGCATGTTCTCGACGCCGTTGATCTGCTGCTCGATCGGCGTCGCCACGGTGGCGGCGACGACTTCGGCGCTGGCGCCGGGATATTGGCCGGAGACGTTGATAATCGGCGGCGCGATCTCGGGATATTGCGCCACCGGCAGCCGCGAGAACGACACGCCGCCGAGGATGACGAACACGATCGAGACCACGGCGGCGAAGATCGGCCGGTCGATGAAGAAATGCGAGATGCGCATTTTTTGGTCTCAGCCGGCCTTTGCTTCGTTTGGCCCTTTGGCCGGCGGCGTGACGTCTTGCTGCGGCGTCACCTCCTGGCCCGGTCGCGCGCGCATGAGACCGTTGACGATGACGCGATCAGTGGCGGCGAGCCCGTCCTTGACCACGCGCAGGCCGGCGTCGATCTGGCCCAGCGTGACGTATTTCTGCCGGACCACGTTGCGGTCGTCGACGACGAGGACGAATTTACGCACCTGCTCGGTGCCGATCGCAGCGTCGGGAACCAACAGCGCGGTATAGGGCGGCGAGCCGGGCACGCGGATGCGGCCGAACATGCCGGGCGTGAAAATGCCGTCGGCGTTGTCGAACACGGCGCGGCCGCGGATGGTGCCCGAGGAACGGTCGATGACGTTGTCGACGAAATCGATCTTGCCCTGGTGCGGGAAATCCTTCTCGTCGATCAGTTTAAGCGTGACCGGAACATTGCCGTGCAGGCTGGCGACGTCTTGGCTCGACGTGGCGAAGCGCACGTAACGCAGATACGACGCCTCATCGAATGAGAATTCGAAGCGGATCGGATCGACCGAGACGATGGTGGCGAGCAGCGTCGTCGCGCCGCCGGCACCGCCGGTGATCAGATTGCCGACGGCGACCCGGCGGTCGCCGATGCGGCCGTCGATCGGCGAACGTAATTCGCTGTATTGCTCGAGATCGAGCTCGGCCGAATGCACCATCGCCTCTTGCGCCGCGACGGCGGCTTCGGCGACGCGCTTGGCCTGGGTGCGCTGGTCGTAAGCCTGCTCGGTGATGGTCTTGTTGCCGAGGAGCTGCTGGCCGCGCTGCAGATCGGCGTCGGTGAAGGCGAGATTGGCGCGCGCCTGCGCCAGATTGGCCCGCATCTGCTCCAGCACGATCTGGAACGGCCGGCGGTCGATGGTGAACAGCAGATCGCCTTTCTTCACCATCTGGCCGTCGATGAAATGAATCGCAGAGAGATAGCCGGACAGCCGCGAGCGGATCTCGACCGATTCCACGGCGGCGAAGCGGCCGACATATTCGTCCTGGTCGACCACGGTGCGCTGCACCGGGGCGGCCACGGTGACGGCCGGCGGCGCGGCGGCGTTTTGCTGCTGCTGGCCCTGGCCGCAGCCGGCGAGCGCAAGCATACCGACGAAAGCAGCAAGACGCGCCGCAGTGGTGATCGCCATGAATCTTTCCCTCGAGCGCGACCGGGGCACCACATGCCGCTGCCGCTGTCAACCGCAGCTAACGCGCCCTTCCCTCGCCCCAGCCCGGTTCCCATATAACGGGTCGACCGGCGGCTGCGCCGGCCCCCAGCGGATGCTGGGCTAACCAGCTGACAAAACATGAAAATCATACCGTTGCACGATGCCGCCTGGGGCGGCAGCGGCGCTGCCGCCGCCGTAAGCCCCGAAGTTCCAGTCGAGGACCAGGCGCTCCTCGACGCCTATTCGCGCGCCGTCATCGACGTGGTCGACCGGGTCGGGCCGGCGGTGGTCGGGCTGACGATTCACGCTGGCGAAGCCAACGGGCGCCCCCGCGGCGGTACCGGCTCCGGTGTCGTGGTGGCGCCCGATGGGCTGATCCTGACCAACAGCCACGTCGCCGGAGCGGGCAGTACGGCGAGTTCCTCCTCCCGCATCGAGGTGACGACGCCGGAAGGCCAGCACCTCACCGCGCGGCTGGTCGGCGACGATCCCGACACCGATCTGGCGCTAATCCGCATCGTCGAGCCGGTGACCTTGCCGGCGGCGCCGCTGGGCGATTCCAAGAAATTGAAGCGCGGACAATTGGTGATCGCCATCGGCAATCCGCTCGGCTTCGAATCCACCGTGACGACTGGCGTGGTCTCGGCGCTCGGCCGCAGCTTGCGCTCGCGCACCGGCCGGCTGATCGACGACGTGATCCAGACCGATGCGGCGCTCAATCCCGGCAATTCCGGCGGGCCGCTGGTGTCGTCGCACGGCGAAGTCGTCGGCGTGAACACCGCGGTGATCATGGGCGCGCAAGGCATCTGCTTTGCGGTGGCCGCCAATACCGCAAGCTTCGTGCTCGGCGAACTGGTGCGCCATGGCCGGGTGCGCCGCGCCTTCATCGGCGTCGCCGCCCAGCACACCCCGATCCCGCGCCGGCTGCGCCACGCCGCCGGCATCGGCCAAGAACGCGCGGTGATGATCGCCTCCATCGAGCCGGACTCCGCGGCAGCGCTGGCCGGCCTGAAAGTCGACGACATCCTGCTCGGCCTCGACGGCACCATCATCGCCGGCGCCGACGATCTGGTGCGCACGCTCACCGGCGAGACCATCGGGCGAGAGGTCAAGCTCGACGTGCTGCGCGGCACCGAGCGGCTGACGCTGGCGATGGTGCCGCGGGAGCGCAAGCTCGAAGCCAAACCGGGCCGCGGACAAAATCCGCGCGCCCGGACTCCTTAATCGGCATCACGCAATTTCACGGCTGGCCATTTGCAACCGCCCGCATTAAGAAGCGGCTCCGTTCGCATCCGCGATCGTCCTCCAACACCCCAAAAAATGTTGCATATCGACAATCTGGTTTTCGACTCCTGGGGCCGCCGGTTTTTCGACCGCGCGAGCGTCGCGATTCCGGACGGCACCAAGGTCGGCTTGGTGGGGCGCAATGGGGTCGGCAAATCGACCTTGTTCAAGCTGATCGTCGGCGACCTTGCGGCGCAGGAGGGCGATATCCTGCTGCCGAAGGCGGCAAAGATCGGATCGGTCGATCAGGAGCATCCCGCCACGCCGGTCACGCTGCTCGACACAATTCTCGCCGCCGATACCCGGCGCGAGGCCTTGAATGCCCAGTTGGAGGCAGCCGAGCCCGAACACCTTGCCGAAATCTACCAGCACCTCAACGCGATCGACGCCGACCGCGCGCCGGCGCGCGCCGCCGAAATCTTGAGCGGGCTCGGATTTTCCAACGACGATCTCGAGCGGCCGATGGCGGAATTTTCCGGCGGCTGGCGCATGCGCGTGGCGCTGGCCGCGGCGCTGTTCGCCGAGCCCGATCTGCTCCTGCTCGACGAGCCGACCAATTACCTCGATCTCGAAGGCGCGCTGTGGCTCGAAGCGCGGTTGAAGAAATATCCCAAGACCGCGCTGATCGTCAGCCACGACCGCGAGCTGCTCAACAATTCGGTCGACGCCATCTTGCATCTGAGCGAGGGCAAGCTCGATCTTTACACCGGCGGCTACGACGATTTCGAGCATCGCCGCGCCGAGAAGACACGGCTGCAGGCCGCGACCCGCGCCAAGCAGGACGCCGAGCGCGCGCATTTGCAAAAATTTATCGACCGTTTCCGCGCCAAGGCCAGCAAGGCGACGCAGGCGCAGTCGCGCATCAAGCGGCTCGCCAAACTGGAGCCGATCGCCGAGACGGTCGAGGAACGCGTGGCGCCGTTCACGCTGCCGTCACCGGCGCGGCCGCTGGCGCCGCCGCTCATTCAGCTCGAAAACGCCGCGGTCGGCTACGACAAGACCACGGTGTTGCGCAATCTCAACCTGCGGCTCGACGTCGACGACCGCATCGGGCTTTTGGGCGTCAACGGCGCCGGCAAATCGACCTTCGCCAAGATGATCGCCGGCGCGCTGCCGCTGCAGGCCGGCCTGATGAAGCGGGAAAACCGCATCAAGGTGGGCTGGTTTCACCAGCATCAGATCGAGGCGCTCGACCCCGACGACACGCCTTTGGACATCATCCGGCGCGAGCGTCCCGACGACAGCGAATCGTCGCGCCGCTCGCGGCTGGCGCAGTTCGGGCTGTCGTTCGACAAGCAGGAAACTACGGTCGCCAATCTGTCCGGCGGCGAGCGGGCGCGGCTGTTGTTGAACCTCATCGCCATGGCGGCGCCGCACCTCTTGATCCTCGACGAGCCGACCAACCACCTCGACATCGACAGCCGCCGCGCGCTGCTCGACGCGTTGAACGACTACGACGGCGCCGTCATTCTCATCACCCATGATCGCTCGCTGATCGATCTGGTGGCCGACCGGCTGTGGCTGACCGCCGACGGCACCCTCAAGCCTTTCAAGGGCGACATGGACGATTATGCGCGCTTCGTCCTCGACAGGGTCAAGGCGGACACCGTGGCAGCCGGGCAAAAAACCGTCAGCGACGCCGTCTTGAGCGCGCAGCAAGCGGCCGCCAACGAGGCGCGCTATGCCGCCAAAAAAGCCGCCAAGAAGCGGCGCCGGCGCGGCTATTGAGTTCGCTGCGGACCTACTGCATGGCGATTGACGACACCGCCACGTTCACCGCGCCGGTGGCGTTGGCAATCACGCGCAAGGTGTTGTCGTCATAGGCGATGCCGGTGAGGCGAAGATCGTTGACGGCGAGGTTGGCGGAGACGCCGCTGCCTTGGGCGACGAAGCCCGAGACCGCCGTGGCGATGCGCTGCTTGGCGTCGGCGGCGAACGGTTTTAGATCGATCACCGCCTTGTCGGCGAGAATCTTTTGCAGGTATGGCGAGGCCGCCTGCGCCGCCGCGCCGAGCAGGCCGAAGGCGGCTTGCGATTGCACGTCGAGCGTCACGTCGGAAAAACGCAAAATCTGCCGGTCCTGGTCGAGCACCGGCCGGCCATAGACGTGCACCGTGGCCTCGGCGCCGAAAAAGCTGAACAGGCCGCGCTTCTTGACGTTGACCAGAAGCGAGATCAGGAGGCGATCGCCGGACGCGGCAATGACGGCGTGCTTCATGGTCACGGTGAACGAGCCGCTGCCGTCCTCGGGAAAGGTCTTGCCGCCGAGTTGTGCCTCGAGGAGCCGGCTCACTTCCGGGAACGGAATATCGATCGGCACCGCGATGTTGACGCTGCCCTCGTTTGCCTGCGGCACCAGGTCGAGCGCTTGCGGGAACGGACAATTCGGCTTGGTCTCGGTCGGCACGATGCGGGTATCGGCCTGCACGCCGAGCAACAGCGTCACCGCGCTGCCGTCGATCTTCGGCTGCGCGGCGATGGCGCGCGTGGGCCGCACCTCGAGCCAGAGATTCGGCATGCCCTGCCCCGCCGTGCCGAGCGGGATGGCGCGGCATAGCTTGACCCATTCGCCGCGCGCCGCGTTCTCGATGAACGGATCGTTGCGCAGCCGCGTTTCCAAGGCGCCGGTCTGGCTGCGCACCGCATTGTCGAGGAACGGCTTCACCTGGTTGGCGACGCTGAGTTTCAGGCCGGCGATCGGCAGGATGACGTCGACGACATTGACCTGCGCCGAAAGATTGGGCGCGAGCCGCCAGTTCGGCGCAATGGTCGGCTTCGACGTCGTCGTCACCGTGCCCTGGATGTCGGCGTGTTGATCGAACGCCTTGCCGGCGAAATTCTGCACCGCCTGGCCGACGCTGCCGCCGACCAGGTTGCCGATGGTGTTGCCGACCGAATTGGCGCCGCTGGCGATCGTGCCGGTGGCTTTGAACTGGCCGGTCAACGGCGTCACCACGATCAGCGCGTCGGGCCTGCCGGATACGGTGAGCGGCCCGCGCGCGATGTTGAAATTAAGGTCGGCATTGGTCAAAAGCTGCGACACTGGATTTTGCGGCTTGCCGGACAGATTGCGCGGCGCCTGCGCGTCGAGCGCGTCGCGGATCGCGGCGAGCGCAATGGCCGCGGGTGCCAGCACCGTCGAGGTGCCGGTCAACGGTTGCAGCGGCGGCACCGCGACCAACGCCGGCCGCCCGTCTTGCGGCGGCGTCGTCGATGGCGATAGCAGGTTCAAAAGCGCGCTGGCGCCGATAAAGGCGATGACGACAACGAAGGCGCCGACAAGAATGGTGCGAATGTTCACGCCGGCACTTCGCCCTTGAGCATGAGACGGTATAGGAAGCGGCGCTCGCTCATGTCGTAGTCGGGATTGGCCTGGTGCATGACGCTGCGGTTATCCCACATCACCCAGTCGCCGAAACGCCATTGATGGCGGTATTCGTATTTCTTCCGCGTCGCGTGCGCCATCAATTCTTCGATCAGCTTGAGCGCGTCGGCGTCTTCCATGCCGACGATCGATTCCATGCGCACCGGGTTGAGGAACAGCGCCTTGCGGCCGTTCTCGGGGTGGGTGCGCACCAGCGGATGCACGCCCGGCGGCGGCAGGTTGCGGCGGCTCTCCTCGTTGAGGCCAGACAGCGCGCGCGGGCTGTATTTGCTCTGATAAACGTGCACGGCTTTCAGGCCGTCGATCTTTTGCTTGGTGGCCGCCGGCAAATCGTCATAGGCGTCGTGCATGTTGACATATTGGGTGTCGCCGCCGCGCGACGGCAGGTCGACCGCGAACAGCGTCGTCGCCTTGGGCGGCCGCGGATGATTTGAGTGGTCGGTGTGGAACGTCTCGCCGGGAATGATGCGCTTGCCGTCCACGATCACGTCGTTGGAGACATAATAGACGTCGGGGTGGCCTGGGACGTGCTGCTCCTTCTTGTCGTGGATCTGCAGCTCACCGAACACTCGCGCCGCCGTCTTGAACTGCTCCGGGTCGAAGTGCTGGTCGCGCATGACCAGGACGTGATGCTCGGCGAAGGCGCGATTGAGCATAGCGCTGGCTTCGGCATCGACCGGCTTGGTGAAATCGATGCCGGTAACTTCAGCGCCGGTGTGATCCGTCAGCGGCGTGATGGCGAAGGACGTCATGGCAAATCCTCCCACGCAGTGTTTGTTGGAGCATGATCCCGAAAAGTGGATACCGGTTTTCGGAAAAGATCATGCGCAACTTAGAAGGACGCTATCGCCGGACCCTCCGAGGGTCAAGCAGCCGCCGATTGTCGGTCCGCTTCAGCGAATGCCGGCGCGCATGAAACTTTGCACGAATTGGTGCTGGAACAGCAGGAAGGCGACCAGCAGCGGCGCCGAGGTCATGAGCGTCGCGGCGGTGATCACCGACCAATCGATGCCCTGATCGGTCGAGGCGAAAATCTGCAAACCGACCGTTAGCGGCCGCGTGTTGACCGAATTGGTCACGATCAACGGCCACAAGAAATTATTCCAGTGATAGCTGACCGAAACCAGGCCGTAGGCGATGTAGACCGGCTTGGCGAGCGGCACATAGACCTTGAGCAGCACCGTGAGCGAGCCCGCGCCCTCGACCCGCGCCGCTTCGTCGAGCTCGCGCGGCACGGACTTGAAGGTCTGCCGCAAGAGGAAAATGCCGAACGCTGAAGCCATATAGGGCAACCCAATGGCGGGAATGGTATCGACGATGCCGAGCGCGCTCATGGTGCGATAATTCTCGACGATCAGCACGTCGGGCATGATCATGAGCTGGAGCAGCACCAGGATGAACGCGATATCGCGGCCGGCGAAGGTGAAGCGCGCGAAGGCATAGGCTGCCAGCGTGCACAGCACGAGCTGGGCGGCGAGGATCATGGTGACGAGCAGGAATGTGTTGAGGAAATAGCGCGCGAACGGCGCCGCGTTCCAGGCGCGCGCGAAATTTTCCAAGGTCAGCGGCGCGTCGAGCACGAAATGCGCCGAATAGGCGCTCGGATGGACCGCGGCCCATAGCGCATAGGCGAGCGGCAGGATCCAGACGAGCGCCAACAGCCAGGCGCCGGCGGTCTCCAGCGCCGCGTAGCCGCGGCCGGTGGTTTGCAACACGCTCATTGATAATGAATCCGGCGGTCGAGGATGAGGAACTGGCCGAGCGCCAAAACCGCCAGCAAAGCGAGCAGCACCACCGTGAGGGTTGCCGCATAAGCGGTGTCCCAGAACTTGAAGCCGACTTCGTAGATGTAGAACAGCAGCAGCGCCGTGGTGTTGTCCGGCCCGCCCTGGGTCATGACCACGATATGGTCGATCAACCGGAACGAATTAATGATGGCGTTGATCAGGACGAACAAGGTCGTCGGCATCACCAGCGGAAAGGTGACGCGGCGAAAGAAATACCAGCGGCCGGCGCCCTCGATCGACGCCGCTTCGGCAAGCTGCGGCGACATCTGCTGCAAGGCCGCCAGATAAAAGATCATGAAGAAGCCGGCATCCTTCCAGACCGCGACCGCGATCAGGCAGGCGAGCGCGGTCGACTGGCTGCCGAGCCAGTTGTGCGCCGGGATGCCGAACAGGCCGAGTATCTGGTCGAGCAAGCCGTAGCCCGGCGCATAGAAGAACAGCCAGATATTGGCGACCGCGATCATCGGCAGCACGGTCGGGGTGAAGAACGACAATCGCAGGAACGGCCGGCCGGCGATCTTGCCGTTGACCCAGATCGCCATGGCGAGCGACAGCGCAATCGTCAGCGGAATGACACTCGCCGCGTAGACGATATTGTTGCCGAGCGCGCGCCAGAACACCGGGTCGCCGAGCATGGCCTGATAATTGTCCGCGCCGACGAACATCGCGGCGCGGCGGCCCTTGGGCGTCGAAAAGAAACTGTCGATGATGGTGGCGATGGCGGGGTAATGGGTAAACGTCACCAGCAGCACCGCCGCCGGCAGCAACAGCAGCCAGCCGTGGATTTGCGCCGAAAGCTGAAGCCGCGCCGGCGGCGCAGCCGCAACCGACATCGCCGCACCCGGCTCGGGGCCGTGCATCATTGATAGGAACGCAAGATGCGCACCGCCTCGGCCTGGGCATCCTTCATCGCCTGCTCCGGCGTCTTGGTGCCGGTCAGCGCCGCCTGGATGCCGTCATTGAGCGCCTTGGTGACACGCTGATTGTCGTGGGTCGACAGCTCGGCGACGGCGTATTTGAGCTGATCGCGCGCCACGGCCGCCGCGGGAAAGTCGGCGACATATTTTTTCATGGCGTCAGTGTCCCAGGCGTCGGGCCGCACCGCCACGTAGCCGGTCTGGATACCCCAGTCGGCGGCGCGATCGGGCGTCGTCATCCATTTGACGAACTTGAACGCGGCGGCGCGCTCGTCGTCGGACATTTTCTTGAAGAAATAGAAATTGCCGCCGCCGGTCGGCGAGCCGCGGCCCTGATGCGCCGGCAGCATAGCGACGCCGAACGGGAACGGCGCGTTCTTGCGCACATTGGTCAGATTGCCGGTTGTCGTCCATATCATCGCGGTCTTGCGCTCGAAGAAATCCTTCGGCGTCGTGCCCCACTCGATGACGCCGGGCGGGTGGATGGCGTCCTTCTTGTTGAGGTCGACCCAGAACCGCAGCGCGCCGGTCACGCCCGGCTTATCGAATGACGTCTGCGTGCCGGCCGCGTTCATTAGCTGCACATCGTTGGCCGTGGTCAGGCCCTGGAACAGCCAATAGGGAAAGCCCGACGACGGAATCTCGATCGCCCATTGGCTGACGTTACCCGAACCATCGCGCTGAACGAGTTTCTTGCCGTCGGCGACCAGTTCGTCCCAGGTATCCGGCGCCTTGTCGGGATCGAGTCCCGCCGCCTTGAAGGCGTCCTTGTTCCAATACATCACGATGGTCGAGCGCTGGAACGGAACGCCCCAAATCTTGCCGCCGGTCTGGCTGTTCGCCATGAAGGCCGGATAGAACGATTTCGCCCACGCCTTGTCGGTATCGCTTTTCAATAAATCGTCGAACGGCGCGATGGCGTCCTCGTCGATCAAGGTGAACATGTCGGTCGATAGCAGCACCGCGATGTCCGGCGGCTCGCCGCTCTTGAATGCGGTCAGCGCCTTGACCAACGTGTCCTGATAAGTGCCGGCGTAGATCGCCTTGATGGTGATGCCGGGATTTTCCTTCTCGAAATCGGCGACGTAACCGTCGATGATCTTTGGAATCGGCCCGCCGACCGCGATCGGATAGTAGAACGACAGCGTAATGTCTTTTGCCGTGGCGACCGACGCCAGCGCCATCAGCGCGGCGCCGGCAATCGGGAACAGCCATTTCAACTTTGCGGACATTTCTTCCCTCCTCAGACGAAATCTTGCACGAGACCGATCTTGTCGGCGGCGGCGGGCGCGCTGATGTCGTCGCGGCGTGCGCCGCTTGCGGCGTCGAAGACATGCACATGCGCGGCACGCCAGCTGGCATGGATCGTGGCGCCGGCGGCAAAGATCGCCTTGCCCGGCACGCGCGCGGTCAGCGTCTGGTTGCCATAGTTGCAGGTGACGACGGTGTCGGCGCCAAGGAATTCCGAGCTCTGGACGCGCACCGGCAGTCCGGTGTCGCCGAGCATCACATCCTCGGGCCGGATGCCGAACAGGAGATCGCCCCGGTCCGGCGCCGGCAGGATGCTCATCGGCGGCGTGCCGATGAAGCGCGCGGCAAACGTCGTCGCCGGCCGCGCATAAAGCTCCTCGGGCGGCGCCGCCTGCTCGACCCTGCCGTCGCGCATGAGAATGACCTGGTCGGCCATGCTCATGGCTTCGCTCTGGTCGTGGGTGACATAGACCATAGTGATGCCGAGCTTTTGCTGCAGCGCGCGGATTTCGCGGCGCATCTCGGCGCGCAATTGGGCATCGAGGTTGGACAGCGGCTCGTCCATCAGACAAACCGGCGTCTCGGCGATGATGGCGCGGCCGAGCGCGACGCGCTGCTGCTGGCCGCCGGACAATTGCGACGGCTTGCGCGCCAATAGCGTGTCGAGTCCGAGCAGCGCGGCGACGCGCGCGAGCTGGCGGGCGCGGTCGGCCGCCCGCACTTTGCGCACGCGCAGGCCGAATAGAATATTTTCCGCAACAGTGAGATGCGGAAACAGCGCGTAGGACTGAAACACCATGGCGACGCGACGCTGCGCCGGCGGCAGCGCGGTGACGTCAGCGCCGCCGATGAAAATGCGACCACCCGAGACCTGCTCGAGGCCAGCGATCAGGCGCAGGGTCGTCGACTTGCCGCAGCCCGATGGGCCGAGCAGCACGACCAGCGACGCTGCTGCCGCCTCAAAGCTCACGGAATCGACCGCCGGCGTCGCGCCCCAGACCTTGCTGACGTTCTGAACCGAGATCTGCGACACCGGCTCCCCCCGCGAACGTCCGGTCACGATGCCGATAAATCATTGTATTGTGAAGCCCGTGCGTCGGCCGGGAGGCGAAGGTGACATCTTATGTGC
>Ga0210410_10002488_pt1 | contig 16485 bp, 15 predicted proteins | sample IncBWC4MmetaG_FD_161058 | JGI IMG/M metagenome (GOLD analysis project Ga0210410, IMG submission 161058) | Forest soil microbial communities from Barre Woods Harvard Forest LTER site, Petersham, Massachusetts, United States - Inc-BW-C-4-M | ecosystem: Environmental > Terrestrial > Soil >... | reverse complement strand
CGTCGGCCTTGAACTCTTCGACCACCTGCCGGGGATGGCGCATCCGGTACGGTATGCGCAAGCCATCGGTGGCGAGGTAACAGAACCCGCATCGGTTATGGCAGCCTCGCGTGGCAATCAGGCTCGTGGTGGTTAGAAAGCTGCGGCGCGGCAGGAGGGATCGCCGCGGAGACGGATCCTCACGGTAGTCGTTCTCATAGGTGGCGAGGTAGCGAGACTGCAGCGTGTTCGCTTCGATGTCACCGAGGATGCGGGGCCAGAGTTGTACACCATCGCCCAAAGCGAGGGCGTCCGCATGGGGCGCGCACTCGTCGGGACAAGAGAGAACGTGCAGCCCGCCGAAGACTACCTTCGCACCCCGGGCACGATACCAGTCCGCCAGTTCGAACGCACGCCGGGCAAACGTAAGATGTACGGTGATCCCCACCACCCCGGGCATCGGGCGAAATGGCGGTCGCCCGTCGAGCAAGTTCTCGTCCCAGTACTCCAAGCGCCAATGCTCTGGAGTGGTCGCGGCAAAGCTGGTAAGAGCCAGCGACGGCGTGAGCACATGCTTACCGAAGCTCGCATTGGCGTCCTTGGAATAGAAGGGATTAATCAGGAGCGCATAGTGCGGCTCGACAGGCCCTACCTGCTGCTTGCGATCGAGCGCAGGCGGTGTGATCATTTCGCGGGGAATCCAGCGCTTCGAGAGAGAACCAAGGAAGGGTTCGTCGGGTGCGATCATGAATGTACTTTATATTATAAAGTACTTCGTGTCAATCGATCGTGACGTCGAATGTGACGTCGAATTCGCTTCCGGAAAATCCTTTTCGCCCCTCGCGGGCGGGTAGTACAATCCTCCCGTCTGGACGGCAGGGCCCTGATTCCGCCACTTTCAGGAGGCTCGCGTGAAGTTCCTCACTCGCTCGATTCTTATTCTTCTCGCTCTCTACGGCCTGGTCTTCGCGATCGGAGATCTATACCTCGCTCAGGTTGGTATCCCGCTCTGGGGTGCAATTGCCTTTGCGGTGGTGTTCATAGGCATCCAGTACCTGATCGGTCCTTGGCTAGTCGAGAAGGTGGTTGAAATTCAATGGGATGATCTTTATCCCGCGATACCGGCCCGAAACCGCGAGTTCATTGAGAAACTATGCGCGGAACGAGGCCTGAAAGTTCCGCGGATCGGTGTAATTCCCAGCGGCACCCCGAACGCTTTTTCCTTCGGCCACGTACCGGGTGATTCTCGAGTCGTCGTGACGAGCGGCTTGGTGGATGTACTCACGGTCGACGAGGCAAATGCCGTTCTAGCCCATGAAATCGGCCACATCGAACACTGGGATTTTGCGGTGATGACGATGGCCGCATTGGCTCCCTTGTTGCTTTACCAGGTTTATGCCTTCACCCGCAACATCAGCAGTTTTCGCGCTCTCGCTTATGGCGCTTATCTGTTCTACTGGGTCAGCCAATTCGTCGTTCTCCTTCTGAACCGCACTCGTGAATATTTTGCCGACCACTATGCCGCCGAGGTGACGCGTGCTCCCGAAGCGTTGTCTTCGGCTCTGATCAAGATCGCGTACGGCATGGTGAAATCTGATGGCCAATACAAAGAGGCCCTGAAGCGAAAGACGGTTGATGAACAAATGCGTCGTGAACATCGCATTGCGGGTTCAATGGCGGTGATGGGGATCTCGAACCTTCACTCCGGCGCAGCCCTTGCTCTCGCCGGAAGCGACGCTGCCGCTGCCGCAGCCATCATGCGCTGGGACCTGATCAATCCATGGGCGCGGTTTTACGAGTTGAACTCGACTCACCCACTCACAGCGCTCCGCGTGCGCGCCTTGAATGAGCAGGCGGAAAACTCGAATCAAGCGGCTCAGTATCCGCTCCCAACTGATCCAAAGGTACATTGGGGAACATTTCCAATCGAGCTTCTGATCTGGGGATTGCCCGTTTTGAGCATCGCCACTCTCGCCGTTGTCCAATGGCTTCCGGAATGGTTCTCTTATTTCGGTATCGCCTTACCAGCGGGAACGAAGCCCGTGCTTCTCATCGTGAGCGGAATTGGCTGGTTGTTTCGCGTGGCTTATCGCTACCGCGGTCAATTCCAGAACTCAGCGGTGGCCTCGCTACTGGAAGATACTGAAGTCTCGCAGATGCGACCTCGCGCCGTCAGGCTCAGGGGCGAAATCGTCGGACGCGGAGTGCCCGGGGTTTTCTGGAGCCCAGACCTTGTCCTGCGCGACGCCAGCGGCATCATCTTCCTGCTGTATCGCCAATCGATTCCGTTCGCGCGTTTTCTTTTTGCTGTGGCCTCGGCAGAATCATTCATCGGGCAAACGGTGGAAATTGAAGGATGGTTCCGGCGAGGCTTGAGACCGTACGTGGAGATGTCGCATCTCACGGCTGATGATGGAAGCAGCGAGCACACTTATTCTCGATGGGTACAGGCTACTCTCTCGGTTGTCGCCATTGTCGTCGGCTGGCTGTGGCTGGGAAGCTAGCTGCTTTTCGGAAAAGAAAAAAGGGCGGAAGCCGTCCCGCTTCCGCCATTTGCCTTTCCTCAACGATGGGCGCGTGCTGCCGTTTCCGAGCCTTTATTCGGCCATCACCATCGTATCCATCGCAGCGGCAATTTTCGTGATGTCCAGCCCCTTGGCTACACCAGTTCCGCAATCGAGGTCGACCTTGTCAGAAGTCCTGGACCTCTGGCCACCAGGCCGCATTTCCAAGCCAGTTCCCGAAACTGATGCTGGCTGAGACTATCCGCCCATCGTGAGCACAACCCGAAACCCTGCTCTTCCGCGGAACATCTGCTCGTAGGCCTCGGCAGCCTTCTCCAGCGGATGCCGCTCGATCATCGGACGAACTCCGCTCAGCGGACTGAACTGGCAACGTATCCTCAGAATCCTTCGCCGTACCCGAAGCCCAGCCATGAATCGTCTTGCGCCCGCCGATCAACGGCAGCGGACTGACGCTGAGCGAATCAAAACCTGCTACCGCGATCAGCAACTTCCCGTTGCCTCCCAGGCCATCGACCAGCGCTGAAATGGATTTTGAATCGGGCGCAGTGGCCAGGATGAGGCGCGCTCCTGCCAGCTTTTGCAGCGCTTCGGCGGGGGCAACTGCGCCCGTGTCCACGTATTCGTGAGTTCCCAGCTTACAGCCAACGGTTTTCTATCCTTACCGCGGCCGATCGCGACGTGCGAAAACCCATCCGGCGCGCGTATTGAATTCCGAGAAGGCCCAGGCCACCGATGCCCTGAACGCAACCAGTTCTCCCGAGCGCACGCCCGCATTGCGCCGCGCGTTAAACACGGTGATTCCAGCACAGAGCAGGGGGCAGTCGGCTGCAGGCAGATCGTCTGGCAGGGCGGCGACCGCCTCCGCCGGCGCAACCGTGTATTCGGCATATCCACCATCGAAAGGGATACCGGTGATCTTTTCGTTCTGGCGCAGCATGAAATCGCCACGGCGGCAGGCGTCGCACACCAAACAGTGCCCGCCATGCCAGCCCACGCCCACGCGCTGTCCGGGCTTCCACAAAGTGACGTCGGCACCCACGGCGTCGATGCGCCCGGCAATCTCATGGCCCGGCACACGCGGATACTGAATTCCCGGCCAGTGCCCTTCTTTTACCAGTGCATCGCTATGACAAATCCCACAGGCTTCGACCTTGATACGAACCTGCCCGCGGCGGGCTGCGGAGTTGGGCGCTCGACCACCTCGAAATTTCCACCTGGTTTGCTGATCAGGACGGCTTTCATGGCGAACCTCTTTCTGACGAACCTCTTTACTATGGTCCGCGAAAAACTAAAGGAAACTGTGCGGCAAGAGTTCCTGCGACCGAGAGGGCTGCTGGCAATTGCTATGGATGGACGGGTCTTGATGACGGATACAACAAAAATTCAGGGTGGATCGGAATCTTTTATTCGACGCGAGGGATGGCTTGCTCGATCCGCGCCAGGGTCGTCTCGCGTCCGAGCACTTCCAAGGTCTCGAACAAAGGCGGCGCGTTCTTGCGCCCGCATACGGCGACGCGGATCGGCTGGAACATCTGACCCGCCTTCACACCCAGTTCCTGAGCGGTGGCGCGCAGAGCCTGATCCAAAGGATCGTGCCGGAATTCCACACTCGCCAGCACTTCTTTCGCCCGTTTAAGGACTTTCGCCGCCAGGGCCGCGTCTCCCTTTTGGGGGATGAGTTCGGCTGGATCGTAGGGTGGCAGCTGATCGACAAAGAAAAAATCGGCTGCGGTAAGCACGTCGGACAGCAGCTTGATGCGCTCACGGATCAGAGGCGTGATGCGAAGCATTTTCTCCGACGTCAGCTTGAAGCCCGCCTCGAGCACGATCGGCAGGAGGCGATGGCTCAGATCTTCGATTGCCAAACCGCGGATATGCTCCGCGTTCAGCCAAAGCGCCTTCGGATCAAAGGTGTCTTCGGGAACAGAGCTGGCGGGCGAGGGCGCCCGCCCTACATCCGCCTCCTTGAAGTTCACCACCGCATTGGCGCGGTTGATTCCTTCCAGCGAGAACGAATCAATCAATTCCTGCCGGGTCATTTGCTCTCGATTATTTTTGGGAGACCAACCCAGCAGGCACAGAAAGTTGATGAAAGCCTCAGGCAGAAATCCTGCATCGCGATACGTCGTTACGCTCACCACCGCACCGTGGCGGCGCTTTGAAAGCTTGGTGCCGTCCGGCGCCACTAGCAGAGGAAGATGCGCGAACTGCGGTGGGGTCATGCCAGCGGCTTCGAAGATCAGCACGTGTTTGAAGGTGTTTGTCAGATGGTCCTGCCCACGAATGATGTGGCTGATGCGTAGATCAGCATCGTCGGCGCACGAAGCCAGATGATACGTCGGCATCCCGTCGGACCGTAGCAGAGCGAAGTCTTCTATATCAGCGCCAGCCTTTACCTGCTCCCCATAAACCGCGTCGGTAAAACGAACTACTTGTCCACTCTCACGCGGCACACGAAAGCGTAAGGCAAAGGGCTCACCTGCCGCGGCGCGCCGATCACTTTCCTGCTGAGAAAGTTCGCGCATCCCGGGATTGAACAGCCACGTCCCCTGCGCGCCCGATTTCTGGCCGTCCCCCGTGTGCGCGGGCGTGAAATCACGGTAGGCGAGGCCCTTGTTAAAGATCGTTTCCGCCATCTGGCGGTGCAGTTCTCCGCGCTCGGATTGCTTGTACTCTTCGTCCCAACTCAGGCCAAGCCACTTCAGGCCTTCAAAAATTGAGTTGACCGATGCATCCGTATTCCTTCCCGCATCGGTATCGTCGAGCCGCAAAATCATGGTTCCGCCCTTGTTGCGGACGTATAGCCAGTTGAAAATGAAGGTCCGTGCACTTCCTACGTGAAGAAAACCGGTGGGCGACGGCGCAAAACGCACTCTGGGCCGGCCTGGCGAAGCTGAATTCGGCGATTCGGACATAGGTTGAGATCAGTCAGCCTCTGATGGTACGGGCGGATTAAAAACATCGTCAAGCGGGTGGCACATTAACCATCTTGCGTGCAACCCCTTGATTCACAAAGATATCGAAAACGGCCACTGTACTTAAATTCTATTGTGTTCGGCGACAGGGTATGAAAACATTGCCTCACTGTTTCCCCCCGAAACTGAGCCAGAGCGCTTAGCCAGAGGTGTCCTTACCGGCCCTATGAACAGTGTTGTCATCACGACGGTATTGATTCCGGGTTTTGTCTCGGTTCTGTTATTTCTCGTCTTCACATATCTCCACGAGCAAAGCCGCCAGCCGTATTTCCGCGCATGGCAACTGGCCTGGGCCGCCTATTCGCTGCATTACATCCTCGATACGTTCCCGAAATCCTCGGTGGCATTTTTTATCAGCGAACTGTTCCTCGTGGCGATGGCGCTGTGCATTTTCATTTCGACGCGCTTGATGCGCGGGCCCTATCGTTTCCTGTGGTTAGACCCTGCCGTCGGGGCGGTCGGTGTCGCACTCGCCTGCCTCACCCTGCGGGGCCACATCGTGAACGGCGTGTTTCGCCCGGACGTACAGCCAGCGATTCGCCTGGGCCTGGGGCTGGCTGCGATCCTGCTTTACTGTTCGGCGGTCTTCTACCTGAACAGCCATCGACGTAAATCGCTCGCCTTCTGGGTGCTCGCGGTTTCGTTGGCATTTTGGGCGGTGCTGATGGGCGTTGGTCAGCTGCAGAATCCCTGGACAGAAATGTTTGGCAACGCCAGCCGCTTGTTCGGTCCTGTGCCACAGATGCTGCTGGGCATTGCCATGGTGATAGTTCTGTTTGAAAACCAGCGCAATGCGGTGCAGGAAAACACCCTGGCTCTCTCGACGCTGGGTGTCGATCCGCGCAAGCTGCTTTTCGCCGACGATCTGGTACCGAGCATGCAGGCGGCTCTAGGGCGCTTGCGGAGTGCTCTGCCCATGGGGCGCGCGGCCATCTTCATCACGGAACGCTGGCGTGGTCTGTTGCCTTCCGTACAACAAGGTTTTTCGGACGGATTCCTGGATGCTCTCGAAAGAAGCGGGGCGGGAGACTACCTCTGCGAACTGGCGTACCGCCGCAGCGGGATTTTTACAGTGCAGCAGCTTCCGGAGATGCCAGAACCACTTCCGGTTGCCTCGGTGGGAACATTCGCGGAATTCAAAAGGATTCTGACGGAAGCGGATGTCCGCAATCTGACGGCAGTGAGTCTGCAGACTCACGAGCACAATTTTGGCGTCATCCTGTTCCCACACGCCGAGCGCAGGGCGTTCGGTTCGTCAGGCCCGCGGCTAATGGTTGGACTTTCCCTGCAATTGGGCCTCACCCTCGAAAACTACGTGGTCAGTCACGACGCCCATCGCCGTACAAAAGAGTACGAGTTGCTGACCGAGATCGGGAAGGCGATCAGTTCTCGTCTCGACCAGGACGAAATCCTTCGCACCATTCAGGTCGAGCTGGGCCAGATTTTTGACACCAGCAACTTTTACATCGCATTTCAGAAGGCAGACGAACTCCACTTTGAACTTGAAGTCAGGGATAATCGCGTTCTGCCCAAGCGCACTCGTGAACTTAGAAATGCTTTTAGCGAGTACGTGATTCGAACCGGCGAACCCCTGCTGATCCGCTCCGAACTGGAGGCAGCCCGAGCGGATCTTGGCATCAGCCATCTTCCGGGGCGCCCGGCGAAGTGCCTGATCGCGGTGCCGATTTTCATGGGCAATAAACCCTCCGGGGTTATGGTCGCGATGAATCCCGACCGCGAATTTGTTTTTGAGCAACGCGATCTCGACGTACTGGCAACGGCGGCGGGGCAGGTATCGGTCGCCGTGGAGAATGCTCGACTGTTTGCCGATGAGCAGCGCCGCTCCCGGCAACTCGCATTCCTGAACAACGTCTCGCGCACTGCCATATCGAGCGACGATCCGGTGCACATGCTGGGCCAGATCGTCGGAGAGATTCAGAAGAATTTCAGTTTCGATCACATTGGCGTCGGCTTGCTCGACTACGGCACCAAAGAAATCGAAATGAAGGCCGAAGCGGGAGCGACCGCTCACGTCGTAGGCAGGCGCATCCCGCTGGGGACCGGCATTCTGGGCCGCGTGGCGCGCACCGGTGAACGTGCCCTCGTACAACATGCGTTGCCCGGTAATTTGACCGGCATCCTTCCCGATTCTCGCGCCATCCTTTGCATCCCCATTACGTACGGCGAATCGCTACTCGGCATACTGAATATCGAGAGCCGCAGCGAGAACGCGTTCCTGCCTCAGGATGTTCTGATCCTCAACACTCTGGCCGACTTGCTGGCCACCGCGCTGCACAACGCTTTTGTCTTCCAGAAGCTTCAACAACAGTCCATTACCGACGGCTTGACTGGAATCAAAACACGCCGCTTCTTCTGGGAAGCCTTGTCGGCGGAATGGAAACGCGCTTCGCGTTCCGGGCGCCCGTTCTCAGTCGTGCTTATCGATCTCGACAAATTCAAAGGGGTCAACGACACGATGGGTCATTTCGAGGGGGATCTTGTGCTCGCCCGTGTGGGCCGCTTGCTTGAGCAGAAGTCCAGGCAATCGAACGTGGTTGCGCGCTACGGCGGCGATGAGTTCATCGTCCTGATGCCTGAGACAGGCGCCGAACAGGCCCAAGTACTGGCCGAGCGCCTCCGCCAGTGGCTGGCCAGCGATCCCATGCTGAGCGAGCATCGCATTACCGGCAGCTTTGGAGTTGCCAGCTTCCCCATGCACGGATTCTCGATCGAAGATATTATTCGGGTCGCCGATGCCGGCATGTATGTCTCGAAGCGATCTGGCGGAAACTCCGTATCCACGGCCCAAGAGTATGTCGAAGGCCAGGATTTCGCACGGCAGCGGCAGCAGATCTCAGCGTACATCGAAGGCTTCCTGCGGCGGGAGCAAACCGGCCCTGAGCATCTCGAAGAGTTGGCCTCAACGCTGTATAAGCTTTGCGGCGGGGAGGAAGATTGCAACGTACCGTTGTTGAAGGAAGCGATCGAATCTCTTAGCCGCGCTGCTGAGTCGCGTGAATTGCAAACTGCGGGCCATGGCGATCTGGTGGCACGCTATACGGAAGTCATTGCTCGGGCTCTCGGTCTCTCCTCTGAAGAGACGGCCGATCTGGTCTATGCGGCCCGCATTCACGACGTCGGCAAAATCTTCATCCCCGAACGCGTGCTTAACAAACCGGGCCCGATGAGCGACGATGAATTTCAACTGGTGAAAATGCACGCCCACGTGGGCGCGGAGATCGTCGGCACCATCCCGAACAGCCACATGATGCGGGAAGCCATCGAGCATCATCACCAGCGCTTCGATGGGTCAGGATACCCGGATGGCTTACGCGGCGAAGAGATTCCTCTTTGGGCCCGCATCATCGGCCTGACCGATGCCTACGCCAACATGGTCACCGAACAATCGTTCGGTTCCGCCAGGACGCCGGAACAGGCCCTCGACGAATTGTCCAACATGAGCGGCACGCGCTTCGACGGCATGCTGGTGCGACTGCTCCTGCGCGGACTGAAGTCGGAGCGCATGTCTTCCGGCTCCGGGAACTGACCCCGACTGACACCCGACTGACCCCGACTTGCAACCGTGGACAGGAAACTGGAAACTAGTCTGCTATGTCCATTCCTCTCTCGCTCTCAGGCAAAGTTGCTCTGATCTCGGGTGGTTCTCGCGGCATCGGCCGAGCTACGGTTCGAATGTTCACTGCCGCAGGCGCCAAGGTAGCGTTCAGTTATCGCAGCGCCCGTTCCCAGGCAGAGGCCATGGCCAAGGAGTGCGGCGCAGCCGTCTGCCATTCCATCGCCTCTGACTTGAAAAATCCAGAGGCTGCCCGCGCACTCGTGGCCGAGACGGTCAAACATTTTGGTCGACTCGACATTCTCGTCGCCAACCATGGAGTCTGGCCGCCGGAAGACGTTCCGATCGAGGGCATGTCGGACGAGCAATGGCGCTCCACCATGTCCATCAATCTCGACGCTGTGTTCGGCCTGGTCAAACACGCCGTGGCGCAGATGAAGGAGCAACCGCGCACCAACGCTCCGGCTGGACATATCGTGTTGATCAGTTCCACGAGCGGCCAGCGAGGAGAAGCATTTCACTGCGACTATTCCGCGAGCAAGGGCGCGCTGATCAGCATGACCAAGGGACTCGCAACCGAGCTCGCTTCGGCAGGCATCTACGTAAATTGCGTTGCTCCGGGCTGGGTTGACACTGATATGAGCGCGGGAGCGCTTGCAGATCCAAAGAGCGGAGAGGAGATTCGCAGCACTATTCCCCTGGGCCGCGTCGGTAAGCCGGAGGAAATCGCCGCCCCCATATTGTTCCTCTGTACCGAGCATGCCGGCTTTATTAACGGGGAAGTCTTCAACGTGAACGGCGGTGCGGTTCTCACCGGATAGAAAGAACTGTATAAAACGCCGGTCAATGGCCTGCATTTCGGCTGTTTCCTGCATCCAATCTCCGAGGAGCATTTGCTGTCTGCGGCAGGAAGTCCACAGGAAACGCTACAATCCTTATTACGATTACGCGATCACTCCGTAAGGAATGAAACATTATCTCTCCATTCTGGTTTTGGTGTGTTCAGCGTGTTCCCTTGCGTCGGAATCGCCTCAGAACGAAGCAGTTTCGAGGCCTCCGCAAGCTTCTGAAGCTGGCAAAACCCCAGCTGCAAAACCTGAGATCGGAATCTCCGCGGACCAAGAGAACGTCCGCAAGGCTAAGAACGCGATCGATCAGGCAATCAAGGCTTTGGGCGGGGAGACTTACCTCACGATCCGCGATCGGGAGCAACAGGGACGGGGTTACAGCTTCCACCACGGTCGACCCAATGGAGGCGGTGGTGTGTTCTGGAGTTTCACCGAATTTCCTGACAAGGAACGCGTCGAACTCACCAAAGAGCGCGACATCGCGGAACTGTACGTTGGCACGAAGGGATGGGAGATTACATACAAAGGACCACATCCTCTCGAACAAAAAGATCTCGACGATTACCTCCGACGGAGGCGCTTCTCGCTCGATACGGTCCTGCGCACCTGGGTGAACGATCCTGGAGTCGTAGTTCTCTTTGAAGGCGCCGCCATCGCAGCGCAACATCCGGCGGAGCAGATTACGTTGATCAATTCGCAGAACGAGAGCGTCACTTTGTATTTCGATACCGACACACACTTACCCGTTAAGAAATCGTTCTCATGGCGCGATCCGGTGGACCGGCAGAAGAATTTGGAAGAAGAGGTCTACGAGAACTACCGCGCGGTCTCCGGCATCATGGCACCGTACAACCTCACACGCTACTTCAACGGCGACATGGCCAGTCAGCGCTTCCTCAACTCCGTCACCATCAATCAGGCGCTGGATGAGGCCATGTTCGATCCCCATTCCGGTTACAACCCCAACAAACCGCCCGGAAAACAAGCCAAGAAACACTGAAGCGTTTTGTACTTCCGAGTGAACTCAAATGGGAACTGCTTAGGGCGGAAGAATGTGGCCACTGTTTCCCTTTCAGATTACCCGCCGGACTCCAAATCCTGAGCACACCGAGCGTAACTTATTGTTCTGCTTTAGGTTACTGCATGGGCTAGGCGTTCTTGTCCCGGAAACTAGCTCCCGCGATTGCCACGGAGTGTGGCTTTCTTGCCACAGACACTTTTGTTGGGGCAGGCGTAAGCTACTTCATTCACCCAGGGCATATTTGACTCATTCTTGACCTACGAGCAGACAATTCGCGCTGCGGTGGAGTGCAGCGGCGTCGGTTTGCACAGTGGCGCCCCGGTCGCTATGCGCATGCTTCCCGCGGCATCCGGCACGGGCATCGTGTTTCGCCGCACCGATCTCGATGGTTTCGAAATCGAAGCCATCAGCCGCAATGTAGCCCGCGTGAGTTACGCCACCAGTCTCATGAAAAAGGGCGTGCTCATTTCCACGACCGAGCATGTGCTCTCCGCCTTCATCGGTCTGGGTATTGATAATGCGATCGTCGAACTCGACAACCTCGAATTGCCCATCCTTGATGGCAGCGCTCGACCGTTTGTAGAGATGATTCGCAAAACCGGCATCCGCAAGCAGCGGCGCCCCCGCAAGTACATGAAGATTCGCCGCGAAGTTGCGATGCGGGAAGGAAACAAGTTCATCGCGGTATATCCCTCCGACACCTACTCGGTTTCTTATTCGATCAATTTTCCGCATCCGCTCATTGGGAAGGAAACGTTTCAAGTTGAGCTCACGAATGGAAGCTACCTGCGGCACATCGCGGGCGCGCGTACTTTTGGCTCCCGCCAGGATGAGCAGGCGATGCGCAACATGGGATTGATTCGCGGGGCCTCCAGCGAAAATTGCATCGTACTTACCCGCGACGGCATTGAAAACGGCCCGCTCCGCTTCCCCGACGAGTTCGTGCGCCACAAAGTACTGGATCTGGTCGGCGATCTGGCGCTGTTGGGAAAGCAGATCCTCGGCAATGTCGTTGCCGATCGCGCCGGCCACGCCATGCACACGGCCCTGGTGTCGCGCATCTTGCGCGACAAGACGCTATGGGAAGAAGTGACCTTTCCCGGCGAAGACCGAGCCAGCGCGGTCGCCGACAACGCCGAGGCTGCGGCTGGGTCATCTCTCTAGATCGTTGATCGGAATATTCAAGCGCTAGTCAGCGGGCTCCGGGGGCGTCCCACTGGAAACCTCCAGATCGCGCGTCTGCTCTCGCAGCAGTCTTTCCAGCTCTGCCCGCGTCTGATCAATTACCGCGGCCGCGAACTGTCGTGCGGATTCTTGTCTCTCCTTGGACAGTTCCTTCACTCGCATATTGAGTAGAGGAATATCTTCCTCAAACCAACGGAGGGTTTTTTGCACCCTGGCAATACGGAAGTCTTTCGTCAACATTCTTTCACTCCATTTGATCTTCCAGATTGCCACGTGTACGGCAACTCGCAAGTCCCAAGGGAGATACCCTTTCCAAGGCGCGGTTTGCCGAAATCGCCGGTTATCGGACGACAGCGGGAAAGCGTATGGAAGATATGGCCGTGAAAATCAGATTCTGGGGGTGACACGAGATGCGAGCGATACGATATCCGCGGTTTTTCCGGGCTGCGCGAAGCTGCGAGTGGACTGGCGCGGGTTTTTAGTGAGGCTTTTCGGGTTCCGCAGCCGTGAGCCGCTCTTTAGCTCCGGGAAATTCCTGTTCCATTTGCTCGTCCAACCAGTGTTCGAGCTGTTCCTGTGAGGTCTTCGGAACATTTTGAAAACGGAGACCGGCCAGGCCCTTAACATCGGCCCAAGCGACCTCGGCTTCAACTTCCATGTGAATGTTTTTGCCGGGCAGAGAGAACTTCAAACATGGCGCTGCCCCTTTTGGCAGGGCCTCCCGCAACATGAGTGCCATGCCACCTTCACTGATATTCGTGCTGGTGGCGTTCAGGGTCTTTCCTTCGACGACAACTTTGACCAGCATCTTGACCGGATGTCGGAAGTAGCGGCGGCGCTCTTTTACCATGAAATTCAAGGCTGCATGAAAGCAGCGCGACGCATTCAGAGCGCTGATGGGCTTCTGTAGAACGAAGTTGGCGCCCATGTCGAAAGCCTGCTGCGTGGTCGTTCTCTTGCCGTTGAGGATAGCGAAGGCGACCGAGTTCCTGTTGCTGGGAGTCGTTTTCAGACCCTGCAGAACCGCCAAGCCTCCGTTTAAATCGTCGCAATCCACGATCACGGCGTCGAACTTGTCGGAAATCAGTATGTCGGCGCCGGCCCGCGCCTCGTGACAGATTTCGACTTCAATCGATAGCTTTTCAAGCGTCGGCCGGATGACACGTAGCACTTCCGGATCCTTACTTAGGATCAGCGAGTCCAGCACCATATCGGGATTCTAGGGGTCGGTGCGACTGCACGATAGTGACCAAGGTGTTGGGCCCTTGGTTGAGTTTGACGAGATGAGCCCTGGATCGGCGACTCTCCGGTGTGGTGACAGTTCAAAACCTTCTTAGGATTGTGCGTTGCAACTTCGCAGAGTACAACAGACACAGCCACGATGAACCACCTTGTTTATCTCTCGCTCGGAAGCAATATCGGAGATCGCGAGAGTCACCTGCGCGATGCCATCTCGCGGCTCGAAAACAAAGGCCGCATTAAATCGATTGCTTCCTTCTACGAGACGGAGCCCGTCGAGTTCACAGACCAGGCACGGTTCCTGAACTGCGCTTTGGCCCTGGAAACGGAGGAAGCTCCGGAGCAGCTGATGGAGTCCGTGCTTCACATCGAGCAAGAGATGGGCCGCGAGCGCCAGCAGAATAAAGGTCCGCGCACGATCGACATTGACATTCTGCTTTTCTCTGACACGATCATCGACTCGCCCAAATTGACGGTTCCTCATCCAGCGATGCATGAGCGCCGCTTTGTGCTTCAACCTCTGGCGGAAATCGCGCCGGAAGTGCGGCATCCCGTGTTGAAGAAAACTATTCGCGAACTGCTCGGGGCTTTACCGGCAGGGCAAGCGGTGGAGAAAGTCCAAAAGACATAGCTACGGATCGCACGGATTGAAGCGGAAACAATTCAGATCCGTCACATCGGCGTAACTCAACAGCAGCTCTGTCTGAAACCGATCATGGAAGAATGATCCGGCTCCCTGTTCCCGCTGACGTAGCTGCCGCCGTCTCTTTCTCGGGAAACTGACTGAACAAAAACTCCACAAAAGCCCGCGACTTGGGACGACCAGAGGTCCGTCCGTGGGCCAATCGGACCAGAAACACCAAGGCCTTGAGCACATCGGAATCGCGCAGGGTCGAGAAGCCAGTCACCTTCTGCTCTGCCTCGCGGTACTCTTTCACCATGTTCTCGATCTCGGCGGCGGCTCTTCGCTCGGAGTCGCTGCTCAGCGGCGGCTCGTATTGCAATCCCGAGTTCACCCGCCGCTCGTAACTCGTCGCCAACATCGACAGCGCGGCTATCAGATCCTGATCGTGCAGCGCGCGGTCGGATCGAGCAGCCTTGGCTAGTGCGAAGGTCAATCCCATGAGCAGATGTTCCTTCTCGTACATGAACTGATCGGAAACTTCGATCTGGAGAAACAAGGCCGCCGGATCGATCTGTTCCGCTGAGCGCGGTTTTTCGTGCGCACGCGCCTGCAGAAGATACGTACAATCGCTAGGACAATCCAGGGTCACTTCGCGCTGTTCGCCGCAGCACTGCGGGCAAATGCGCCCGTGAACAGCAGGGCAAAAGCGTTTTTCCTTGCGGATTTCACAAATGGCGCAACTCAATCGTGGTTCCCCTGTAAGCATTATTGCATTCAGCTTAGGGATTCCGCCGAGGAGCCGCGTGATTTCAGCTTGGACAGTTTCAGATTGCAGATTGAAACCCTGCCGCGAGTGGGTTTGAAATCGGTAACCGCAGGATCTTCCAACCTGAAATTTCCCGCCCCCGGTTACCACGCTGGTACGCATGGCAAGCTCGTTCCTGCATCTGCATGTATGCAAAGCCCTGTAAATATGCCCTCTCCCGCGTTCATAAATTAGAAAACCCCTGTAAATAAAGGTGTTTTCCACAGGCTTGCGGGTATAGGATAGGCCGCAGCTGGTATTAAACTAGATTTTTTTCGAGGAGAAAAGACATGGCAGCAGGTTTGACGAAGACACAGCTCATTCGGCATCTCGCCGAGAAGACCGAGCTTCCCAACAAAACCGCGGCGGCGTTCCTGGAGCAACTGGCCGACACCGCCATCAAAGAAACCAAGAAGAACGGCATTTTCGTTGTGCCCGGTTTGGGCCGTCTGGTGAAGGCGCACCGCAAGGCTCGCGTGGGACGTAACCCGCAGACCGGCGAACCCATCCAGATCAAGGCTAAGACTGTGGTGAAGTTCCGCGTCGCCAAGGCCGCGAAAGACGCGATCGCCCCGAAGAAGTAGTTCCTGTTTGAGATCTGTTCCGAAGGCCGGCCCAGGCCGGCCTTTGTTTTTCTCTCGTCAACCACTTCGCATGCTCAACTGGATCGTCATCGGCATTGGCGATATCGCGACCAAACGGGTCATTCCCGCTATTCAACTCGAATCGCGAAGCCGTCTCTACGGTTTCGTCACACGCGATCCCGCGAAAGCCGCATCCTACGGCGTGCGCGTCTGGCCTACTCTTGACGAAGCTCTGAAGGACCCTGCAGTTCACGCGGTATATGTCGGCACACCGGTCTTTCTGCATGCGCCCCAAACCATTCAGGCGCTGCGCTCCGGCAAGCATGTGTTATGCGAAAAACCCATGGCCATGAGCGAGGCCGAAGCTCGCACGATGGTGGAAGCCGTCGCCGAGACCAGCAAGATTCTGGGCATAGCTTATTACCGCCGGTGCTATCCCAAGGCGCAGCGCGCGAAGCATTTGCTCGCAGCCGGCGCGATCGGCAGACCGGTGCTGGCTGAGCTCACCTCCCACGCATGGTTCGATGGAAAAGGCAGCCGCAGCTGGCTGGTCGATCCCTTCAAGGCCGGTGCTGGACCCCTGTTCGACGTCGCATCACATCGCATCGATGTTCTTAATTTCCTTTTCGGCCAGCCGCTTCGGGTCGCCGCGCAACTCTCCAACGTCGTGCATCACTACCCGGTGGAAGATAATGCCACGGTGATGATCGAATATGCTGGCGGGGTTCGCGGCGTCGTCGACGTACGCTGGCACTCGAAAGTTGCGCGAGACGAGTGCCGCATCCGCGGAACTGACGGTGAGATGGAATTGTCTCCGCTGAATGGCCCCGATCTCGCATATCCCGGCGCCCACGAAAGCCTTCCGCCTCACGCGAACTTGCACTATCCGATGCTTGAGAATTTCGTCGATGCGGTGCTGGGTAAGGCTTCTTTACTGTCGAGCGGGGCGTCGGCACTCTGGACCGACTGGGTCACCGAACGCGCGCGAAATACGTAGCCTGGCCTTCACCGCAAAGGCGCAAGCGGTGGTTCCAGCGAGGTGTCGCTGAGGCGACAGTTGTGATAGGCAAACGTTCCGCGAATCGCGGCGACGTGGTGATGATGAAAACGATCGTTATCAAGCGG
>Ga0210410_10002487_pt1 | contig 16489 bp, 15 predicted proteins | sample IncBWC4MmetaG_FD_161058 | JGI IMG/M metagenome (GOLD analysis project Ga0210410, IMG submission 161058) | Forest soil microbial communities from Barre Woods Harvard Forest LTER site, Petersham, Massachusetts, United States - Inc-BW-C-4-M | ecosystem: Environmental > Terrestrial > Soil >... | reverse complement strand
GTGATCAATGTGCGCGATGATGCAGAAATTGCGTATGAACTTTGGGTCCATTCGTGTCCGTTACCGCCAGGATTTTTCCTGAGGGTGTTCCTGAGTGCTCGACGGCGGGCCTTGCTGCCAGATGAGGGCCGCTCACCCTGCTCGAAAGCGTGCCGCGTAAACATCTAGTTTGCCACAAACGGCACAGGGCGTCAGCCCGCGCGACGCGAGTGTTAGCGGACGGCTTCCTGGAGCGGCCGCGCCTCGGAGTTCACCCAGGTTCAAATCGGGGCACTGGCCGAAAGGACAGCGCTCGCTCCGCAACTGGGAGCAGGGACAGGTTGTTGAAGGTCAGGCAAAACAGGACTTTCGTTCTATAGGAAGAAACAACACGAAGCTGTGAAATAGTCAACGTAGCTGTGGAGACACGCGGGCCGTGTTCTTCGGTATTTTGAACGGGCTTTCGGGAGCAACAATCAGCGCCCGAGACTGGTATCTGATGACTATGAAAAAGATGACCCCCAATCGCTCTTCATCCCAACGCGGGTTTTCGTTGGTGGAACTTGTAATCGTCGTCGCCATCATGTTGGTGCTTTCCGCCATCACCGTGCCGAGCGTCGTGCGCTCGATGAGCGCCTATCGCCTCAACGTGGCAACCACCGCTTTACAAAACATCGTGGAGTCCGCCCGATTTAACGCCGTCCGCCGCAATACGTTTGTAAGTCTTCGACAGACAGCGGTGGGTGGTCAGCCGGCGTTTTACGTGGATCTTGGCGGCGGCGCGTATGTCGCCACGGACCCCGTGTACATTGTGCCGAATTACATACAGGTGGCTCCGGCGGGTGCGCCGGCGGCAACGTCAACGGGCCTACCGAATACTGCGGCGCTAGGCGGGGGATGTATCACTTTCAATGCGCGGGGAGTCGTTGATTATACGACGTGCGGTGGCGGTGTGCAGTCGGTGTGGTTCATTTCACTCGGCTCGACGACCGTAAACAGCGGATTCCGCGCCGTTACGGTGACACCCATGGGCCAGGCAAAGACCTGGATGGCACCGGTGAGCGGTACCTGGCACCTGATGTAGTTCATGAGGAAAATACTGTGAAACGACAAAACTTTCGATTCTCAATGGGAAAGCCAAACAAGCGCCGGCAGAGTGGGTTTACCTTGCTGGAACTCGCGATTGCCACGCTGATTCTGATGGTGGGAATTGTCGGGGTCGTGCAGCTTGTACCGGCAAGCCAGTCGACCAATTTCCGGAATCGAGTGGACACGACCGCCATGGTCTTCGCCCAGCGCGAACTGGATCAGATGATCTATCAACCCCTGACTAATCCAACGTTCAACGATGCGGATCTCCGCCCGATCAGTCTGGGAAGCCAAACAGTATCGAATACCGTTTTTGGCGGGCCGGTAATACTGCAACAAGGCACGGTTCCGAGCATCGATTTCGGAGCTGCAGTGGTAGCAGGCTACAACTACACATTTACAGACCCCAATGACCTGGGTGATCCAGCCGCCCCAACCTACCAGATGAGGTGGGCGGTGATCAGCACGGTAAACGGCGGCGTGGTTGTGAGCAAGCGGTTCATCGTAGGCTGCCGCCGGGTTGGCGGGGGCGGTAATGGCAATTCGATCTTGCTTCCCGCGGTGGTTGATACTTTGGTGCAAAAATGAAAAATCAACGTCGCTTCCGTTCTGTCCCTGAAAGCGGTTTTTCCCTCATCGAACTGATGATCGCCACACTTTTGTTCACCACCATCGCCGGCATCACGTTCGCATTGCTCGGCGTATCTCTGAAGCGTTACCAGGGGGAGAAGGACTATCTGAATTCCTTCCAGCAAGCCAGCGTGGCCATGGATCAGATCTCGCGTGACGTTCATAGCGCCGGCTATCCTCCGGCGAATTCCTACACCACTGTCACGGCCGGGCTGAATCCCACGAGCGTGGCGACCCCGTTCGCCTGGATGCCGGGCTATCTCCCGCCGGTGCCATGCACGGTGGGCGCAACCTGCACTGTGCCCGGACCGTACGACCTGATTACGGAAGCGGACCTCGGGGACGGCAATGGCGTGCAGTGGGTAAGGTATTCCCTGCAGGGAACCACGCTTATGCGGGCAGTTGTCCCGAAAGCCGGCGGCGGGGCCGACCCGGTTGCCGCAACGACGGCAGCTCTAATTCCGTACCTGGATAACGTGATGAACAACGCCACTGCGGCGCAGATGGCCACCATCAAAGCAGGGTATCCGTCCATGTTTCCGGGAAACACCGCCGTTCCGGTGTTCACGTATACGGTCGATGCCGGCGCCCCCTTGCAACCGGCGAACATCCGGGAAGTCAACATTACGCTCATCGTCCAGTCTGCCAGACCCGATCCAGACACCAATAGATTGCGCGTGGTCCTTTTGACGGGCCAGGCGGCACGCATTAATCCAAATCAGTAGGGCTGAATCAGGAAGGCCGAGGCAGTGATGGAAGGGATCCAGAAAGAGGGAGAAAAGAATATGCAGAACCGTTCACTTAAAACCGGCAAGAAATCAGAGCGCGGAGTTGCGCTGTTCATCGCCATATTTGCGCTGCTGCTTATCAGCGTGGTGGCAATGGCGCTGATGGTCATGGCCGGGACGGAAACGTCTCTCAACTCCAACTACAAAACTTCGGTGCAGGCGTTTTACGACGCCCGGGCAGGGGTGGAGGAGGCTCGCGGGCGGTTATGGGCTGGGAATCCCAACTCGATTGCGCCTCAGGTGTTCAACGCGGCCGGCGTGATGCCCGTCGGAAACGTCCTGTACATTACGAATCCCGCCGCGGGCGAGGTGGTGAACCCGCTGAACACGGCGGCAAACAACCCCTATGCGGACAACCAGTACGCCAGTGAGTGGGGCACGAATCCGCCGGCCGGATCGACAATGACCGCATCCGTTTGGACCCAGGCAGGCGTTCCCATTGCTGGGCCACTTTATAAGTGGGTGCGCGTCACGCCAGTAACCGAACGTTCTGAAAACATGGACGTGGACGGAGACGGCACCATTGATGGCGCCAACGCGCTTTTTTACGATGGCGTGCAGCAGTTCCCGTTTAATCCCGCAAATCCCGCGAGCCCGGCCCCACCGGCTAATGTCGGCGCTACACCCTACCAGGTGTTCGAGGTTACGGCGCTGGCGGTGACTCCGTTGGGGAGCCAGCGGATTGTGCAGTACAAGGTTTCGCCGACGAACCTGAATCTGAAGTTCCCCTCGGCGTTGACTTTCGACGGCCTGGCGCCAACCTACAATGCTCCAAACTCGAACCCGTTCGACATGAACGGAAACGACCGGTCCGGGTCGAATCCTGCGCCGGCATGCACGGTGCCTCCGCAAACGGCCAAACCTGCCGTCGGCGTAGTCTCGATAGCAGACATCGCGACAGCGGCATCGGGCATTCCGGCCAACCGCTTGAACCATTATCTGGGCTCGGGTGGTACGCCCAGCATCGGGAACATAGCGTCTCTGCTCCCAAGCACCGAGAATAGTGTGAGCAGTTTAAATCAGCTGGTGCAACAGATTGCGAAGGCTGGGACTGTGGTGACAGGTCCGGCGACCCAGGGGAGTATCAACATGGGCTCGCCGTTGAATCCGCAAATCACCGTAGTCCAAGCTGACCCGAACGTTCCCGGGAGCACAGGCGACCTGACGCTGACTGGAAATAACACGGGTTACGGCATCCTGGTGGTGACCGGCACGCTGACGTTCTCCGGCAACTCCGGATGGCGCGGTGTTGTGCTGGTGATCGGACAGGGAAGCCTTCAGGAGAACGGTGGCGGTAACAACGAGTTCGATGGCGCAATGCTTGTCGCCAAGACGCTCGATGCCCAGGGCCATCCGCTGCCGACGTTGGGAGCTCCGGTCGTCAACTGGAACGGCGGCGGCGGCAACGGCGTGTACTACGACAGCTGCTGGATCGCCAATGCGACTTCCGGGTCGAACTATCAGGTGCTGAGCTTCCGGGAAATTTCGCAATAATCTGAGGAGGATTCGTGAGCAATCGGGGGCATCAAGTCACATTCGCATCGTGCCTGTTCTTTTGTGCATCTCTCGCCGCGCCTGTGTTTGCGCAGGAGCACGCGAGCCTGAAGCCGGCCACGTTGCGCACGAAGGATGAGGCAGCTCCGGCACCGAAGCCCAAACCCAAGAAGGTCTGGACTGAGGACTCCATAGCCGATGTCCGGACACCGGCCGACAATTATCAGGACAGTAAGGCGGCTGCGCAGCAGAGCGCTCCGGCAACTTCCGCAGATGCGGCAGCGGCGGCACCAAACACGGCAGGTCCCAAAGGATTGGGCGCCGCGCCGGTCGTGCTGACCATACCGAAGACAGCGGAAGAAACCCAAAAGGCCATTGACCAGCGCAAGGGCATGGCCGACAACTTCAACAACCTGCTTTCCAACGCGCAGGAAAGACTCCAGACGGAGACCAACCCGATGGTGCGCGCAACGCTTACTCAGAAGGCTAATCTCCTGATTTCGGATATCAACTCCACCAACGCCGAGATCAAAACCTTGGAGAAAGCCCTCGAGGACTATAAGAACGGGAAGAATCCCGCGCCATCGAAAGCGGAAGGCCAGGGCAGCGCCTCCGAGGCGGCGAAACCCGCGGTGCAGTCGGCCACGGCCGTCGCTCCGCAATAAGAACCGGGAAATATCCCAAAACTTATCCTGGCCGGGGCTTGCGCTCCGGCCATACTTTTTTTGCCGCGATTTTGTGCGAGGCGTCTTACCGGCAATCCCCAAAATTCTTAAACCTGTGCGCGATTCTGGTTCGTTGCCGCGCGGCCTCTTGCCGGATTGCCCAACGGGTAGCCAGTCTGCTTTTGGCGGCATCTCATCACGGGTATATAGTGGAAATGGCGTTCAGAGCGCCCATTGTGGCGGTGAACGCTACCTTGCACGAAACTCAGTAAGAAACCCGGCAAGAAACCTAAGGCAAATCCCTGATGGCCGCAGACGTCAGCAAACAACTGGAGCGGGCGAAGAAGTTTCTGGAGAAGAACCGCGTGGAGGACGCGATCGAGGCCTACCTCGCCGTCCTGGACGGCGCCCCGCAGCACCTGGAGGCTTCGCAGGCGCTGGGCGACCTGTACACGCGATTGGAGCAACCGGACCGCGCCGCCGTCTATTACGGCCACCTGTTCGACCTGCTGATCGATCCCAAGGACGAAACCAAGGCGCTGGCGATTTACAACCGCTTCCTGCGCAATACGCTGGCGATTCAATCTCCCGAACGCATCACGCGCTATGCTTTTCTGCTGCAAAAACAGAATCGCGGCGAAGAAGCGATCGAGCAGTACACCAAAGCCGCGGAGATGTTTTCCGAAGCCGGGCGCGGGGAAGACGCCCTGTTTTGCTGGGAGCGGACCGCGCAACTCGATCCGGAAAAACTGGCGCGGCAAATGAAAGTGGCGGAGATCGCCGCGAAGCTGGGAAAAAATGCGCTGGCCGCGCGGGCGTTTCTGCGATCCGCACAGCTTTCGAGCGCCTCCGGCGCCGCGGCGGAAGGATTGAAGCTGCTGGCGCGGGCTTATGCGCTGGCGCCGCAGGAGCGCAGCGTAGCGCTGCTCTACGCCGAAGGCAAACTACGGAATGGAGAAGCCGCGGAAGCTGCCGCGCTGCTGGAACCCTTCGCAACCACCGAGAACGACGTTCCTTTTCTCGACACCTTCGCCGACGCGTTGCTGCAGTCCGGGCAACTGGATCGTTCCAGGGCAATTCTAGATAAGCTGCTGCGCGAAAAAAACGAAGGAATCACCCGGTTGTTCGATCTTACCGATGCTTACGCCAACGCCGATCAGGACGCCAAGTCGGTGGAGGTCTTGCAGATACTGAAACGGCGACTGTTTGCAGACAAGAAAAGCGCGGAATTCATGACCCAGCTTGAAGCGCTGGGCGCGAAACATCCGGAGTCCATCCCCATTCTGGAATTCTGGGCGGCGCTGTACAACGAATTGAACCGCGAATCGCAATACTTTGAGGTGCTGATCCGGTTGTTTGACGCCAACTTCAATTCGGGGATTTTTCCCAAAGCGTGCGAGGCGCTGGACCGGCTGGTGGACATCGACCCCTACGATTACCGCTGCCAGGAGCGGCTGGAGCGGCTGAAAGGCCACGCGGAAGACGCTTTTCTGCGGCGGGTCGCCGGGCGCATGGCGCGTTCCGCCAACGTGCAGTCGAGAAACACGGCGCCGCCCAAGGCGCAGGCCAGTTCGCAGTTTGAGGCGCCTCCCCCGGCCACCGATGAAGGGCGCAAGATGCAGGCGCTGGACGACCTGATCGTGCAAACGGAAATTTTTCTGCAGTATTCGCTTCAGGCAAAGGCAATTGAGCGTTTGCAGAAAATTGCCTCGATGTTTCCGGGAGAAGAGGCGCGAAACCCCAGGCTGCAGAATTTATACCAGATGGCCAACTGGTGGCCGAAAACGGCTGTGAAGCCGCAACCGGCCCCAAAACCCGCGGGTGGGGCGCCGGTGATCGAAGAGAAGCCCACGCCTCCGACCGGCAGGACGGGCAGTTACACGGTGGAAACGCTGCGCGACCTGACAAAAATTTCGGAAATTAACCAGAAGATTTTCCGGCAACAGACGCCGCGTGCCATGCTGAACACCACTGTGAACGAGGTTGGCGCGTACATGAAAGCCGCGCGCACTTTTTCGGTGATCGGTGTGCCGGGGCGCCCGCCGGAGATGGCGGCGGAGCACTGCACTTCCGGATTGCGGCCGGCACCCGCGGCGCAAATGGTGTTTTTGCTGGCGCAGATTGAAAAGGCGGTTCCGGACGAACTGGGCGGGCTGATCGTGGACGGTTCAGACGAAACCATTTTGAAGGATTTGGGATTGGCGACTGCGCTGGGTGTGACGATCACCGACAAGGAAACGCAGGCGCCGGCGGGAATGCTGATTGTGGCTCACGACAAGGCTCACCACTGGAAGCCGAACGAGACCTATTTTCTGCAGGCCATTGGCGACCAGATGATGATGAGCGTCAGCCACACTCGGTTGCGCAGCCTGGTGCGCCGCATGGGCGTCTCCGACGAGAAGACCGGATTGCTCAGCCGGAGTTCCTATGTGGGCTGCCTGCTGAACGAAGCCGACCGCGCGCGCACCCAGGGAACGCCGCTTTCGCTGGCCGTGCTGCAGATCGACCGCGGCGCGGACATGCTGCGGCAACAGGGTGAAGTGCCGCTGGAGAAATTTCTGGAGCAGCTTTCGCGTTCGTTGCAGCCGATCGTGCGGCAGAACGATATGGCGGTAAAATATACGTCGTGGGCGCTGGCGTTCATCCTGCCGGACACGAATCTTTCCGGGGCGCAGAACCTGGTGGATAAATTGAAGCGGGCGGCGGCGGGCGTGCGACCTCCGTGGGATTCAACGCAAATTACGCTGAGCGCTGGGGTGGTGGAAGCGGCGGCGCGGCAGGAGTTCGACAGCGAGGATATCGTGACCGACCTGATCAATCGCGCGGAGTTCAGCGTGGAGGAAGCCCGCAAGCGCGGCGGGGACGTCATCGTGCTCTCCGAAATTCCCAAGCTTTAGCAGGGGCTTCCAGTGGTAGGCGATTCCTCTTTTGTTAGCCGCGTTAGGCCGCGTTGTCATCCTGAGCGCAGCGTCGTTTGCGGAGCGAAGGATCTCATCCGATACGCGGCGCAGAATTTTGACGATGAGATCCTTCGGCTATCCTCGTCGGATAGCCTCAGGATGACAAGTCGTCTTAGTCGGAAAGGAAAATCATGTTTCCAACGGATGTGGTGATTGTTGCGGGCGCGCGCACGCCCATGGCGCGCTACACGGGCGCGTTTTCGGAAGTGTCGGCGATTGATTTGGGTACCCATGCCAGTAAGGCGGCGATCCAGAAATCGGGCGTGGATCCGGCGGAGTTCGATCACGCGATTTTTGGCAACGTGATGCAGACGAGCGCCGATGCGATTTATGGCGCGCGACACGTCGGGCTGAAGGCGGGGCTGAAGGTGGAGACGCCGGCGGTGACGGTGAACCGCTTGTGCGGCTCCGGCATAGAGGCGATTGTGCAGGGCGCGCAGCGGCTGCTGCTGGGCGAAGCGAACATGGTGCTGGCGGGCGGCATGGAGAACATGACCCAGGCGCCATTCGTGATTCGGGGCGCGCGCACCGGCTTGAAACTGGGCGGCGGTGCGCTGGAGGATTTCCTGTTTGTCGGGTTGACGGACACGTATTGCGGGTTGCCGATGGCGCTGACCGCGGAAAAACTGGCGGAGCAGAAGGGAATCACGCGCAAGGATGCGGACGCTTACGCGTTGCGCAGCCAGCAGGCGGCGGAAGCGGCGTTCAAAGCGTGTTACCTGACGGAAGAGATCGTGCCGGTGGAAGTGAAGCAGGGGAAAAAGACAATTCTGGTGAAGGAAGATGATCACCGCCGGCCGGAAACCACGATGGAGATTCTGGAAAAGCTGCCACCGTCGTTCAAGAAAGACGGCATGGTGACGGCGGGGAATGCCAGCGGGATCGTGGACGGTGCGGCGGCGGTGGTGCTGACGCATGCGAAAACGGCGAAGGAACGCGGGCTGAAGCCGCTTGGCCGCATCATTTCCTGGGCCGTTGCGGGCGTGGACCCCAGCATCATGGGCATCGGACCCGTGCCCTCGACGCGCAAGGCGTTGCAGCTTGCAGGGATGAAGCTCGAACAGATCGATCGCGTGGAAGTGAATGAAGCGTTTGCCGCGCAATATCTCGCCGTCGAAAAGGAACTAGGCCTCGATCGCGACAAAACCAACGTGAACGGCGGCGCGATCGCGCTCGGCCATCCGCTCGGCGCTTCCGGCACCCGCCTGGTAATCACCGTGCTGAATGAATTGCGCCGCAAGGGCCTGCGCTACGGCCTGGCCACAGCCTGCATCGGCGGCGGCCAGGGCATCGCCATGATCGTCGAAGCTCTCTCGCATTAATATGCGGAGCATACAGCCCCTTGTCGGCTGCTGAGGTATCCAAACCAATTGGATCGGTATCGTGCGCGTTCGTGTCCGGGCGCGTGCGCACCGACCCTCGTCTCTTCATTTGCAGTGATTTGTGATATGGTTCCCCCCGACCGGATTTCCCGCCCATAAGAATTGTCTGCAAGCTCATGAACGTAAATTCCAAATAAAGGGGCAAAACAATATGAAGTTCCAGAACCGCGTTTTGCTGGCGATGCTCTTCGTAATGGCGGTGCTGCCGGCGCCGCAAAGCCGGGCGCAAACCAACACGCAAAAGCCGGCGGACAAACCCGCGGCAACATCCGACCCGGATACGCACAAGCAAAATATGGATGCCTACCTGGCGCTGATGCGCCGGGAAGTTCAGCAGGAAAAAGCGGAGATTATGGGCGCCACGATGGCATTGAATGCCCAGGACGCGGCGAAATTCTGGCCCATCTACAGCGAATACGATCAGGGACTCTCGAAGCTCAACGATCAAAGAGTCGCGAATATTAAGGAATACGCGCAAAACTACGACCATCTGTCGGACGAAGAGGCTGACAAACTGGTTCAGAAATGGATGGGTTATCAGAAGCAACGCGCAGAGTTGCTTGTGCAGGCGTATGAAAAGGTCAAGCAAGCGCTGGGTGGTGTCACCGCGGCGCGCTTCGCAATGGTGGAACACCAACTCCTGGCCATTATCGACTTGCAGATCGCTGAGGCGCTGCCCATCGCCGGGCAGAGCATGTAAATTTAAGGAAAGGGGAAAAGGCAAATGCGAAAGAGATTCGTTTTGGCGGCAGCACTGCTGGCTGGGATGGCCATGGTCACTCCAATCCATGTAGCGAATTCCTGGGCTGGCGCGGCACCGCAAAATAAGAAGAGAATCACCGTTCCGGCAGGGACCCGGATTCTGATCCGAACGGTCGATTCCATCGACACTACAAAACAGAAAACGGGTTACCGGTTCACAGCGACCCTGGAAACCAATCTGCAGGCGGAAGACACGGTGATTGCGCCCCGCGGGACCACGGTTTACGGACGTCTGGCCAATGCTGCTTCTTCAGGAAGAATGAAAGGAAGTTCGGAGTTGACTCTCGAGTTGACGGACATTGACATCAACGGCACGGCTTATCCTCTGCTCACCAGCACGTATGAAATAAAGGGCAAGGGCGAAGGCGGAAATACCGCGAAGAAAGTGATCGGCGGCGCGGGATTGGGCGCCCTCATCGGGGGCTTGGCAGGCGGCGGAAAGGGAGCAGGCATCGGCGCGCTGGTCGGCGTCGGAGCGGGAACAGCGGTCGCCGCTTCCAAGAAGGGGGAGCAGCTACAAATCCCCAGCGAATCTTTGCTCGAGTTCCGGCTGGAGCAACCCGTGGCGCTACCTGTTTCCCGGTAGCGTGAGCCGGAAAAATCTGGCGCGCGCAGGAACTAGTCGCGGTAACCGATCACTTCACCTCGGCGACGACGGTGCCGAAGGGCGGCAGCAAGATCGCGTCCAACGGAACTTCTGCTGTGCTGGTGTTGGGATAGGCGAGCAGAGGCTTTGCAGAGGTGCCGTGGATCCCTAGAGGGTTCAAGTTGAACGTGGCCTTCTTTGATTTGTTGCTCATGTTCAGCAACACCAGCACCGATTCGCCGTCGCCGGGATTTTTTCGCAGGTAGGAGAGTACGTCAGCGTCGTGGCAGTTCACCGTTACCTGTATTCCATAGCGTAGAGCGCGTCGATCGCGGCGCAGGCGGATCAGATGCTTGTAAAAGTTGAGCAGCGAGTCGGGGTCTTTTTCTTCGATCGCGACGTTGCGCTGCCTGTAGCTTGGGGGAACTGGCAGCCACGGCGTTGGAGATGTGGTGAATCCCGCATTGTTTGAACTGTCCCACTGCATTGGAGTGCGTTCGCCGTCGCGGCCTTTCTCTTTTGGCCAGCCCAGCTTGCCGATCGGGTCTCTCACGTCTTCTCTGCGGGCGGGCGGCGTGGTGACCATGCCGATTTCTTCGCCGTAGTATAGCTGCGGCGTCGCGCGTGTGGTCAGCAGCAAGGTTGCCAGCAGCCGCGCAATGGCGTCGTTGTGCACACCGTCGCCGTAACGGTCCCAGGTGCGGTCCTGGTCATGATTGTTGAAGAAAAAATATGGCTGGCCCCCGGCCGAATTGTCTTCGATCTGGTCGATCAGTTCGCGAAAGCACGAGGCGCAACGCTGGTTGACGTCCGCAACTTGGAAATCCATCGGGAGTTGAATTTCGTCGAGCTTACTGCCATACAGTTTCGTCAGTTCTGAAATATTGGGTTCGTCGGCTTCGCTGATGAGGACAGGATTTCCCGGATATTCATCGACCACGTGCCGCATCTCGCGCAAAACTTCGTGTACTTCCGGCAGATTGTCGGTGTGCAGGTGCCGGATGTTGGGGTCGCCATAGGCATTTTTCCCCGGCAGAAGCGGATCATCCAGGAGATTTTGATCTTCAAAGAGCCGCGAAACCGCGTCGAGGCGGAAACCCGCAACGCCGCGATCCAGCCAAAAGTGCATCACGCCGTACATCGCTTTGCGGACTTCCGGATTGCGCCAGTTCAGGTCGGGCTGCTCGGCATAAAAATGGTGGTAGTAATATTGGCCGGTCTGGGGATCGAATTTCCAGGCAGAGTGTCCGAACCAGGAGAGCCAGTTGTTGGGCGGCTGGCCGGGCGCTTGGCCGTCGCGCCAGATGTACCAATCGCGCTTGGGGTTGGTGCGGGAGGAGCTTGATTCCACAAACCACGGATGCTTGTCGGAGGTGTGGTTCGGAACAAAATCCATGATCACGCGGATCTCGCGGGCTTTGGCCGCTTTCATCAGGCGATCGAAATCCACCATAGTGCCGTATTGCGGATCGATGGCGGTGTAGTCGGCTATGTCGTAGCCGAAATCCACTTGCGGCGAGGGATATATAGGCGTGATCCAGATGGCGTCCACGCCGAGATCCTTCAGGTAATCCAGGCGCTGTGTGATTCCGTTCAGATCGCCGATGCCGTCGCCGTTCGAATCCTGAAAGCTGCGCGGGTAAATTTCATAGATGACCGCATGTTTCCACCACATTTCATTCGTATCCTGAACAGTTTGATGAACGGCCGAGACAATGGATGCCTGCTGCTGGGCGCAAGCCAGGCCGCTCGCGTTGGTCGCCGAAGCGAGCAGCAACGCAATCAAGGCCCGGAGACAGTATGCACGCAATTCCACCGGAAACATTTTGTGCCGCAGCTTATCCTTTGCTGGATTTTCGAAATGTGCCCCTTGTGGGAACTGGCCGGGTGAACCCAACAGCTAAGGTAAAACGAATTCACTATGCGGTGTTAGCAGAAAAAAAGAGGGAACGTGGAGACGTTCCCTCTTAGACCTGGAAAAATTAGACGGACGGCTCGCGTCAGCGGGAAATCATGGCCGCGACGATTACGACTTCGGGAGATTCGTGGTTTTGGGCCAGTTCGGTCTCGATGCGGCTCTTCGGGAGTTCGCGTCCGGTCAGGCTGCCTTCAGTCCACACCTGATACAGGAAGTAGCGGCCGGCCATGCGGCGGAACACGAGCTTGGTGCTCTTCGAAGGCGCGCGATTCTCGCATATATTCGAAGGAACAAACCTGGTGATGGATTCCTGGATGTTGTCGAGGCGAAGAATCCAGGAGTTTTCGAGTGCGGACTTAAGGGTGTATTCCCCGGCGGGATAGGCCCGATCGCCAACGACAAAGTCGAAGGGTACGTCGGCCTTGACTGTCTGTTGCTGAGCCCGAGCGGCGGTAGCCAGCATAAGCACTGCCAGAACGAAAAGTACTGAGCGCAGATTTTTCATAAAGCCTCCTATTCAGACAAAAGCGGCGAGCGGATGAAAACAAAGCTCATGATTTCTGGAGCTTCCTTCTTCCCGTTTTCTCTTCCTGCTCACGCGTTTCCAAAGAGCAGGGCAAATGCCACGGTGGCGACAAATATTTGCCTGGCGCAAATCTGCTCCGATTCGCTTCAATCGCAATGGGATGGCGGGTATTTTTTCCTTCAGGACACCGGCCGCGGTGGCATTGCGCCAGATCGCGTACGGCAGGAAAGCTATCCATTTAGCGCGGGGCGGATGTGTCGCATTCGCACTTCAGATTTTGGTGCGTGAAAATGCGACGCCACCGAATCATTGTGGGTCAGAGTAAATTATTCAGGTGGCGTGAGTTACCAGAGGCGTGCCCCGCTCCACTTTTTGGGAGGTTGCGGGCTGGCCGAATGTCGCCAATCGGATAGCCTGCCTAACCTTAAGGATAATCCTCCGGTTGGGGCGCGGGTGCTTTTGTTGCAGCAGGCCGCGTAAAGTGAGTTCTGTGAGCAGCTTTGGTACACTTTGACGGGTGGCAATTTCCCGCCGTTTTTGCGAGTACTTGCAGACGTGAGGAATCCATGGCGATTCAAAAAGTCGGAGTAGTGGGGTGTGGTTTGATGGGGTCGGGCATCGCGCAGGTGTGCGCGCAGGCCGGATTGACGACCGTGGTGCGCGAGGTGAGCGCCGAGCTGGTGGAAAAGGGTTTGATGGGTATCGATAAGAACCTGGCGCGGCTGGCGGAAAGGGGCACGCTGACGGAAGCCGCGAAAGCGGAAGTGCGCGGCAGGCTGAAAGGCACGACTTCGCTGGACGATCTGAAGGACTGCGACCTCATTGTGGAAGCGATCATCGAACAGTTGCCGGTGAAGCGCGAACTTTTTGGCGCGCTGGACAAGCTTTGCCCGCCGCAAACGATTTTTGCCAGCAACACGTCTTCGCTGACCATCACGGAAATTGCCGCTGCCACCAAACGGCCGGGGCGATTTGTCGGCCTGCACTTTTTCAATCCCGTGCCGGTGATGAAGCTGGTGGAAGTGGTGAAAACCATTTCGACGGATCCGGCGGTTTATGACGAGATGGTTGCGTTTGGCGCGAAGCTGGGGAAAACGCCGGTGCGCGCGAGCGATGGCGGCGGATTTATCGTGAATCGTTTGCTGGTGCCGTATCTTTTGGACGCGATTCGGGCGCTGGAAGAGGGCGTCGGCTCCGTGGCGGACATTGATAATTCGATGAAACTTGGCTGTGGCTATCCGATGGGGCCGTTCACGCTGCTGGATTTTGTGGGGCTCGATACCACCTATTACATTTCGCAGATCATGTTCGATGAGTTCAAGGAGAAGCGCTTTGCCGCGCCGCCGTTGCTGAAGCGCATGGTGCTGGCCGGATGGAATGGCAAAAAATCCGGGCGCGGGTTTTACGATTATTCCGACCCCGCGAACCCAAAGCCAATCGCGTTTTAAGGAAAACTCATGGCTTATGAAAATCTGTTGTATGAAAAGAAAGACGGCACCGCTTATATCACCTTTAACCGGCCGAAGGTGTTGAACGCGCTGAACCGCAAAACGGTTGAAGAGTTTCAGCAGGCGCTGTTGGATGCGCGCGATGACGCTTCGGTGCGAGTGCTGATTCTCACAGGGTCGGGCGAAAAGGCGTTTGTTGCCGGCGCCGATATCAACGAACTGGCGCAGCAGACCCCCGTGAATGGAAAAGAGTTTTCGATTTTCGGGCAGGGCGTATTTCACCTGCTCGAAACGATGGGGAAGCCTTCGATCTGCGCGATTAACGGATTTGCGCTTGGCGGCGGATGCGAACTGGCGCTCTCCTGCACGATCCGATTGGCCAGCAAGACCGCGAAGCTTGGCCAGCCGGAAGTGAAGCTCGGCATAATTCCAGGTTATGGCGGCTCGCAGCGCATGGCGCGGCTCTGCGGCAAGGGCGTGGCGCACGAACTCTGCCTGACCGGTGAAATGATCACCGCGGAAGAGGCGCAGCGCATCGGCCTGGTGAATCATATTTACGAGCCGGCGGAACTTATTCCCGCTGCCGAAGCCATGGCCAAAAAGATTATCGAGAAAGCGCCGTTGGCCGTGAAATACTGCATGGAAGCGATCGAACGCGGCGTGGAAATGCCGCAAGAAGAGGGACTGTTCCTGGAGGCGACGCTGTTCGGATTGTGCTGCGCGACGGAAGACATGCGCGAAGGCACGAAGGCGTTTCTGGAGAAGCGGGCGGCGCAATTTAAGGGGAAGTAAAGGCAGTTAAGGAAGTAAATGAGGTAAAGGAACGGAATTCCTGGCGAACGGGGAAGCGAGTTAGATGATTCAGCCCACGAAAATTGACGGTGGATTGAGCGGCGGAGGATTTCGTTTTGGCCTTGTGGTCAGCCGGTTCAACAGTTTTATTACCGAACGGCTGTTGCAGGGTGCATTGGATGCGCTGGAGCGGGGCGGAGCGGCCGGCAAGGATGTGGACGTGATTCACGTGCCGGGATCGTTTGAATTACCGCTGGCGGCGAAGAAACTGGCCGTGACGGGTCGCTATGACGCGCTGATCGCGATTGGGTGCGTCCTGCGCGGCGAAACCGCGCATTACGATTACGTGTGTTCGGAGACTTCGCGCGGGCTGCAACTCGCGCAGATGGATACGGGCATACCGGTGATGTTCTGTGTGCTGACCTGCGACACGCTGGAGCAAGCCATTGACCGCGCGGGATTGAAGGGCGGCAATAAAGGATTCGAAGCCGGGTTGGGCGCGATCGAAATGGCGCAACTGTTGCGCAAGTTGCGCGGCCCGTCGAAGGCTTCGCCGGTTGCGGCAGGCAAGGGGCGGCGCAAATAACGTGAGCCTGCGGACAAAAGCACGGGAATTCGCGATGCAAATGCTGTTTCAGTGGGACATGAGCCAGCAAATACCCGAAAAACTTGAGCCCACTTTCTGGAAAAGCGCGAAGGCCGCGGAACAGACCCGCACGTTTGCCAATCGGCTGTTTGAAGGCGCCGCGCATGACGCCACGGCGCTCGACGAACTGATTAGCAAGCACTCCGCCAATTGGCGGCTCGACCGCCTGGCGGCCATTGACCGGGCAATCCTGCGACTGGCGATGCACGAAATGCGCGCCACGGACACGCCGGTGAAAGTGGTCATCAACGAAGCCGTGGACCTGGCCAAAAAATATTCCTCCGACGATGCAGGCGGCTTTGTCAACGGCATCCTCGACGCCTACCAAAAAACCTTGAAAGCCAAGTAGCCGCGGCGAGTTCAGCAGTTATCGAGTGGTTAAGTAAGGTACTATTGACATCGGATTGAAACTCGACTAACTTCCGCAAGATTTCTCCGGGTCCGCGCCCTACCAAACCCGGAAATTCCGGCAGTCAGAATCACGTCTGAAATGCTCATAGAAGCAGGTCCCCGCGATGGCATCCAGGCGTCTCGCAAGAACGAACGCTGCAGACATGGCTATTCTCCGGGCGGGCATGCCACATGCCTCGGCCGCACCGGCTCGGCCAGTTGCGCCCACAATGCTCGACGGGCGCATGCGAAAAATTCTGGAGATGGTTGAGTCCGGCACTGCCTTCAAAATCCGCGATCTGGCCTTGCAGTGCAATCTTAGCCCGTGGCATCTCCAGCGCCTGTTCAAGCTCCAAACTGGCGTCTGCATGGGCGAATGGTTAAGCGAACAAAGGATGCAGAAAGCAGCGCATCTTTTGGCAAACAGCTACATG
>Ga0210410_10002486_pt1 | contig 16493 bp, 22 predicted proteins | sample IncBWC4MmetaG_FD_161058 | JGI IMG/M metagenome (GOLD analysis project Ga0210410, IMG submission 161058) | Forest soil microbial communities from Barre Woods Harvard Forest LTER site, Petersham, Massachusetts, United States - Inc-BW-C-4-M | ecosystem: Environmental > Terrestrial > Soil >... | reverse complement strand
AGAACTCCCGCCGTTGGAGTGGAAGGCATCCCGCTCGCGGTAGCACGTCAGAAGGCCCGATATCCGACCAACTTTCGGCACTCAGGTCTCAAAAACTTGCCGAAGACGAACGATTGCAAGCTGCATGGACTTCCTCTTCGGTTTGTAGGTGGGAGGAATCATTTTCTCTCCGAGTCCAAAGTTCTAGGCCGCCTTCTTCTTCCCCGCCTTCACCTTCGCCCACCGTGCCCTTTGAGCAGCCGCGATCTTTCTGCGGGCTGATGCCGACATGCGGCCGACGACTACTCGGCGTTGCCGTACTTGCCGTCTTCAATCCCGATTGAGGCCCAGATGAATCCCTGCACATCGATCCGGGAATGTGGCTTCAGTCCTCGATTCTGCAACTCCACTTCCACTCGATCAGCCAATTCCTGAAGCTTGGAATACGTGAGCCAATTTGGTTCCGCTTTGTAGTTGAGCGAAATCTGGAGCGATTCCGCCATGCGTCTCATGATCGTGGGCTTCATGAACATCCATTTGCCATCGGTCGCGAGGAATTGGAAGTAGGTCGCCAAAGTCCATTGGTTCGTGCCCACTTCCGACAGGAGATCGCAAAAACTTGTGAAGCGTCTCTCAATTTCAGCGGAGCCATGGAGCAAATCGTACAGGGCTCTGGCAAACCGTTCATGATTCGCTGAGTTCTGGAGAGCGTCGGCGAATTTGGCCTTCCCGATCTGGAACACGAGATTGGTGCTTTGCAAGACGCGCTTTGCAGTTCCACAGACTTCTGCGTATTGTCCGTCACGAAGCAGACCTTCGAACGCATCCTTGCCCAGCTTGTCCTTCAGTACACCGGCCGCTTTTTCCTTGTCCTCACGCTCTGCGATGTGGAAGCCCTGTCCCTCAAAGCCCTCAGCGAAATGGTTGAGGAAGCAGCTAACGTGATAGTCGAAATCCTTTCGAGGTCGGCTGGATATAGGTTCTACCTTCGACTGGAGAGCGCGAGATTTGCCCCGTTTGGCGGGGAACTTGAAATGTGGTGGGGCCACGCCGGGTTTTAGCTCGGCGGTCTTTAAGATCGTCTTGAGCCCGGAGTCAATGAACTCAATGTCCAGCCTGTCACCGCGGTCTTCGCTCACCCGGCCCAAGCCGAAAACCGAATGTTCGAACCATTCGTTCGCTTTGCAGTTCATGTCCCTCCAATGAAAACATTCCCGACATTCTGGCGCTTCGGAAACTGGCACAACTATTATTGCAGCAGGTGGGCTTTCCGACTGTGATACACATCACGGACGGAGTTACGTTAGTTCAAGCAGTGGGCGAGACTAATCGACCAAGCTCAGGACACGACACGTGCGAATCGTGACTTGGAACTGCGGAATGGCTCTTGCTCGGAAAGCGCCGGATTTATTGGCGCTTAATCCGGACATTGCGGTCGTTCAGGAGTGTTCGAAGAAATCCGTGGATGTTCTCCACGGCCACGGTCTCTCCGGCTTGTGGTTCGGTGCCAATCCAAACAAGGGGTTGGCAGTTTTTTGCAGGAGGTTTGCGCTTCAAGCAGTGGCAAGCTCTTCGGCAAGCGGGTGGTTCCCGTTCGGGTTCGTGGTGCGGTAGTGGATTTCAACTTGCTGGCGGCCTGGGGCCATCGTAATGGCATAGCGGCGACGAAAACAAGCACGGCACAGGTGCGGGTGGTCATTTGGAGAACTCCGCAACGATTGTAATCCCCCCGGTCGAGTGGCTTGCATGGCTGGTGAAAACAGTCAGGACTGTGTCGCAGGTCCCGCTGAGCAGGAATCGGACGCAGATTGGCGGGTAGTGGAGTTGTACCCGCTGGAGTCCAGCGCCTTTCACGGCGCACTGTTACAACAATCATCATGCTGACCTCGGCAGTTTCCGAGTAGACGAAGATATTCGTTTTTCCACCTCGGCCTACTCTCTCCTGCGGTTGGTGGCTCTGCGTCTAGCGGTGAGTTGTGGTCTAATTTCGGCAGCCAATGCTGGCATCGGTGGGCCGCTTTTGAGATCTCAACGAACTCGGGGGAAAGCGTGTCACGAGAGGAAAAAGTCGCAGTTGTCGAGGCGTATCTGAGAGGTTTGGCGGGCAAGGATATATCCAAAATACCCTTCGCCGCGAATATTATCTTTGAGGGGCCACGCGTAGGAAAACTGATCGGGCGGAACGCTGTGATCGGATTCTTGACGAGTATTTTGCCAGCCGTCAAAAGCATCCAGATCAAGCAGCATATTGTCGAGGGAGATTTTGTCGCAACAGTCTTTGAAATGGAGACAACCTTTGGCGTGGATCAGGTCTTCGACCGCGTACATGTCTGCGACGGTGAACTGAAAGAAATCCACTCGTTTTACTATCCGCGGCCCAATCCAACCACGGGAGTTCCTTGAAGCGGAGTTACGACCCCGTAAAGTCAGTTGTTGTAAACAGATGCGATGAGAAGTCCGGGCTCCGGGGGGATGCTGAGGGCTCCCACGTTGGAGTACGCTCAACGTTTTGATTGACGTCGCCGACATTGTTAGACTGCGATTTAACGACAGTTTTGTTCACGCACTACCCGCAACAGCTACGCGGCAAGGTCCACGATTATGTCAACCCTCTCGCCCTTCAAATAAACGTTTCCGTCGTTTGCAAGCACGAAGACCAGCGCCGTTGGCTGTTCTGAGAGTGTTCTCGCTTCAATCCAATCGGCGATTTAATAGTCCGCTGCCGGAGAGAAATTCCTAGAAAACTGCGCCTTTCGGTAGCCTATTTTTGGTGGACGGTATTGGCGGCGGTTTAGTACACCGATCCTTCGTTCAATCCCAGCCGCGCACCGACCTCCGGGTATTTGCGGAGCAATCGCCAATAGTTCTTCCTTGCTGGGACGCGTGAGAAAGAGGGCCCGATGAAGCTGTACCGCCCAATCAATGACCAACGTAAAGCTTGCCGGCAACCCAAAATTTTCTTTGACTTGGGGTCGCCGACGAACCTTTGGGCGGCATTCCTAGCATCAGGCCTGCGGTCTCCCGGATGCGATTCCGATGTGCTGACTATTTAGTAGTTGCGCCAGAGGCATTCCACCCCTTGCCCTTTTCCGCCGTCATCACGAAAGTTGGTCGTGCGCAACGGAACATCTTTGCGCCAGAATGGCCTGCCCAATCGGGCATAGACTGGGTGCTCATATTCGCTCAACATCCATCGGTACGGTGCCCTCAGCAGTTCCTCCACCAATTCCTCGTGGTTGATGTCATTCGAGCGGTAGCTGCCACTCTGTGGGCGTCTATCGCGGGGACGGTCAGATGCACGAAGTCATCGCAATGCTCAATCGAGATTTTGATGTACCTGAGGGTACGGGGGACTGTGCAGGATCGTCAATTACCGAAGGGTTAACGTGAAAAACGGGTATTTTTCACCTGCCGCGGTTTCTCTTGGCGTCCCTTCCGGACTTCTTCGTGGTTCGCGGTGAAGATCTTTAAACCGCAAAGGTCGCAAAGGCGAAGAACGCGCAGTCAACCGTCCGGGGATTTTCAAATCGCACTCAGGCTGACCTCAAACAGTGGCCGACAGATTCCTCGCTCCATCTATAATTGCAGCCCATCAAGAAAGGATTCGCATGCGACGCTTCGCCGCAGTGCTGTTGATCATCAACCTGATTGTTCCATCGCTGGCGCTGGGCGCCGGCCAAACTGCCCTCGTGGGGTATTCGCCTCGCTCCAGCCAGACCGAGCGCGAGTGGGAGACGAAGTTTCGTGCGATCCCTGATCCCGCCAACCTCCGGGAATACATGCGGCGTCTGAGCGCCCGGCCGCATCACGTCGGCTCGCCTTACGACAAACAGAATGCCGAGTGGATCCTCGCCCGCTTCCAGCAATGGGGCCTCGACGCGCACATCGAAACTTTCGACGTTCTGTTTCCGACGCCCAAGGTGCGCGTACTGGAAATGATCGAGCCGACAAAGTTCACCGCGAAGCTGGAGGAACCGGCGCTGGCGGTCGATCCCACCTCGAATCAGAAGTCGGAGCAACTGCCCACCTACAACGCCTATTCGATTGACGGCGACGTCACCGCCCCGCTGGTATTCGTGAACTACGGACTTCCCGAGGACTACGAGAAACTCGACCGGCTGGGAATCTCGGTGAGGGGCGCCATCGTGATCGCGAAGTACTACCACTCCTGGCGCGGAGTTAAACCGAAGGTTGCGGCCGAGCACGGGGCCGTAGGCTGCTTGATCTACTCGGAACCGCACGATGACGGTTACACGCGCGACAACGTTTTCCCTCAGGGACCGATGCGCAATCCCGACGGCGTACAGCGCGGCAGCGTTATGGATTTTGCCTCGGCAAGTCCTGGAGATCCGCTTACTCCGGGCATCGGCGCCACGCCCGGCGCCAAGCGGCTGTCGCTGCAAGAAGCGAAGAGTCTCACCAAGATTCCGGTGCTGCCGATTTCCTACGGCGACGCGCAGCCGCTGCTGGCCGCGCTCAAGGGCCCCATGGCTCCCGACGATTGGCGCGGCAGTCTGCCGATTCCCTATCACGTCGGACCGGGTCCGACGAGAGTCCACTTGAAAGTTGCATTCAATTGGGACACCAAGCCGGTGAACGACGTGATCGCAAAAATCCCCGGTAGCGTTGCACCCGACGAGTGGATCATCCGCGGCAATCACCACGATGCCTGGGTTAACGGTGCGGAGGATCCAATCTCCGGCCAGGCGCCGCTGCTCGAGGAAGCCCGAGCCCTGGGAGAATTACTCAAGCAAGGATGGAAACCGCGCCGCACCATCATCTACACCGCATGGGATGGCGAAGAACCCATGCTGCTGGGCTCGACCGAGTGGGTTGAGGCACATGCCGACGAGTTGCGGCAGCACGCCGCCGTATACATCAACACCGACGGCAACGACCGCGGACTGCTCGCTATGGGCGGCTCGCACACTCTGGAACAGTTCATCAACGGCGTTGCCCGTGACATCGAAGATCCCGAGTCCAAACTCACCGTCTGGCAGCGGCTGCAATTGTCAAAGATTGCGGAGGCTAAGTCCGCTGATGAGCGCAAGGAACTGCGGCAGCGTGCCGATCTTCGCATCAACGCCCTGGGCTCCGGCACCGACTTCACGGGATTTCTCGATCATCTCGGCATCGCCACGCTCGACCTGGGCTACGGAGGCGAGGACGAACAAGGCATCTACCACTCGATCTACGACGACTTCTATTGGTACACACATTTTTCTGACTTCGATTTCGTTTATGGCCGGGCTCTGGCGCAGACGGTGGGAACGTCAGTGGTGCGGCTGGCCGACGCCGAACTCCTGCCCTTTGACTTCGTGGATTTCGCGGACACCCTTCAGAAGTACACCAATGAACTGGAAAAACTGTTGTCCGAGAAGCAAGAAGAAATTCGCGAGCGCAACCAGGAATTGGAGGAAGGGGTCTTTAAAGCCACGCTCGATCCGCGTCGTCCGACCGTGGCGCCACCGCGCGAAGAAGTCCCTCCTCACCTGAATTTCGCGCCGATGCAAAACGCAGTCGACGCGCTCACACGCGCCGCAGAGCACTATCGCCACGCACTATCCGAACGGCAGGCGGAATTCAGCGAGAACCAGTCGGAATACCTGCGCGCCTTGAATCAGCGCCTCATGGAAAGCGAACGAAAGCTGACCAACGAAGACGGACTCCCGCGCCGTCCGTGGTACAAGCACATGCTCTATGCTCCTGGCGTCTACAGCGGATATGATGTAAAAACCATTCCCAGCGTGCGCGAAGGCATTGAACAGAAGAGGTACGCCGAGGCCGAGCAGGAAATCATCCGGGTAGCGAAAGTGTTGCAGGACGAAGCGTCTCTGATCGAATCAGCCACCGCACAATTGATAGGTCAGAGCGCTCACTGATTGCGGCGCAACCGAGAAGCGGTGTGAACGATTCAGATTGAGCGGCCGCCTCTGGCTACCTTTTCTGGAGAGCACTATTGCGCTGATAGCGTCAACCATCTTAGGCCCGCTCAGTGCCACAAAATCGGATGATCGATGTCGTCCAGCCGAGGCCCGTCGCCTGCGTGATTGGTCGGGTTATAAACGTGGACCCTAGTCTCGCGGATCAATCGGTGAAAGTCGAGACCTTCCCTTGGTCAGTCTCGCAATGAAACCTGGGGAAGCTTGAAACCAACCCAGATATCCTCAATTTTGGTGGTTCTATTTTTTGGGCTCGAATCCCCGGCCGACCCGGAACACGTGGCCATCCGGATGGCGAAGGTGCATCTCGCGGACGTTCCACGGCATATCGGTCGGCGGAAGCGTGACCTCCAGCCCGACGGCGAGGCAATGCTTGTGCATCTCGTCCACGTCGTCCACCCAGACCGACATCCAGACGCCCTTGTCGCCCTCTTCGTCTCCGTCCTGTTGAAACGTAGTGGTGTTCGCGCCGCGGCCGCGACCTCCCTGCGCCCCCTGACAAAGAAAGATGCAAGTTTCCTTGCCCGATCCAACCGCGCCAAACGTCGGAGGCGTTCCCCAGTCCCACAATTTCTTCCATCCCCACTTCTCAAACCACGCGACCGTGCTGGCGATTTCGGAGACGTTCAATATTGGAGTCAAACCTTTGGCTTCCATAACGGGAAACAGGATAACACCCGGCGGACCGAGGGATGTGGTCTACAGTTACGAAACTGGTTAGGTCACTTAACTTCCTGTTTCCCCGTTGATCCTCCCCAATCAGACAATCAGACACCGAGCTCCAGACCGTTATTCCGACAGGCGCGCCGCCGACGTTCGTTTTCGAACATCTCATCCCACAAGCGAACGAAGCCTGCTCCCTGATCCATGGCTACCTCTTGCAAAATCAGCCACTTTACTGCCTGAGCGTTGGTATATAAATTGCACGAGCAAGAGTCGGATTGGCTCATGGATAGGCTATTCCAGGATCTTTGCTACGGCTTACGCATGGTTCGTAGGAACCCGGGCTTCAGCGCCCTGATTGTATTGATCGTAGCCCTCGGTGTTGGCGCGGCAGCCACCATTTTCAGCATCGTTGAGAAATCGCTGCTCTGGAATGAGAACCCGAACGTTAACCGCTGGATCGTCATGCGCTCCTTCTTTCCGCGCCAGAACCTCGACAGCTATCGGTTGTCGGCGGCCGAATACTTCGACTTTCGCGGCCTCACGGACGTCTTCGAGCGAGTCGGCGCTATCGCAGGATGCAACCTGACACTTTATCGGGATAACTACCCCGAATTAATCGGAGGCGCATGTGCCAGCGCCGACACGATCCCCATGACGGCGAGCGCGCCGATGCTTGGCCGCATCTTCACGGCTGAGGACGACAAACCAGGCGCGCCGCTGACGGTCGTGCTCACCTATGAACTGTGGCAGCGCCGTTTCCACGGCGATCGGGGCATTCTCGGGCAAACCATCAGACTCAATGATGACTACTACGCCGTCATCGGAATCATGCCGTCGCACTATGAACTCTGGGACGGGGAATTCTACATACCATTCCAGTTAAATCCGGCTAACACCGAAATCGCCCGCTTACGTCACTCGTGGCGGGAACTCAGGGATTGTCCGTGGGGTCTAGACTAGTTAAAGTGATCGACCATCACTTAAAGAGGACTGACACCCGCCGTCGATTCCGAGCCACCTTACGCTGGGTGGCTCGACTGGTCCTCATATCGATTGTTGGTAGCTGGCTCTTCTTGTATATCGACTCGGTCTATCAGCGTCGGCGCGCCGAGACCCTTTTTGCCGACCTCAAATCTTTCAACTTCGCAACCGCTGGCTTTCCTGAAGTTCGCGACATCATCGTTCGAAACGGAGGAAGGGCGACTCAGCGGCCTTGGCCCACCTGCACTCCCGAAGACTGCATGTTTGAGCTTTGGATTGTGACCAGGCTGCCACGCATTCAACGGAGCGGAGCCGCAGAGTTCTTAGGTGACAAGGTTCTATTCCTATATGACGCCCTCCCCTACTTCGGGGTGCGTTCGTGGGTCGTTGCTGCAATATTTGAAGTTCGAAACGGAAAGCTGCAGAGAAGCCAAACGGCAGTCTGGGAAATCAGGATGGAATGGCAAGGTTCCCGTGAGTATAAGGACATGGTTCCTTACGGATATGAAGTCGAGACCTGGCGTGACTCGGCGGACCCTTTTTCCGCGTGCCCCAGCGAGGACTACCGCGTATTTATCGACCGCGGCTTCAAAAAGGTCCCCAAAAACAGCTTCACGCCTGCGTCCTGCAGTCCGCCGCAATGCCCACGAAACGCGTCTTCGATGTGAACCTGCATTGTCTCAACGGCCTTTTCCGCAGTTCCAGGTTCGATGAACTCGCTCCATCGGCATGGGCGGATTATTCCGCGAAGAATGGGGGCGCAGGCACGGGTGATCCCCACAAATGAGAGGTATCCGATTGCTAACGGTTATGCGGCCTGAACAATGGTTTGTGAAACATCGCGATTACACTCTTCCGAACAGTTTCAAAGGCTCAGATGTAAGGTGAATCGAAAGAAGTCGAAATTTGAGTGTAAACGCCTGGTTTCGACAGTTGACGTTGACTGGTTACCGATGGTGCGGATTGCGGCATTACAAGAGCGCATAATTACACCGTGACAAGTGCTCGTGTCTCGATGACGGTACTCGGGAAGCGTATGACACTCGCCCGGAGTGTGACGTGGCTTCTGCTGAGCCTCGCGATCGCAACATCCGTTACCTGCACTCGACATCCGGTCGATCATGCAAAACTCGATGCCGAACTGCTTCAATCCGTTAGAAAGGGCGACACCGTAACCGTTCTGCACCTGTTGCAGCAGGGCGCAGATGTCGACACCAGAGACCAAGGCGGTTCGACCGCACTGGCGTTAGCCGCAGATTACGGCCACCCTGATGCGGTGAAGCTACTGATGGACAAGGGCGCTGATCCGATTGCTGGTGGCCTGAGCGGAGCAGGCGCTCTCAGAGAGGCAGCGAGTATAGGCTATACCACAAAAGTCGCACTTATTCTGGAACGCGGGGCAGACTCGAAGGCTAAGGATGAAGCGCTGTTCGCCATGGGCGAATCAGCACCTGCCGTTTTTCAGGTTACGCTTGCACCTGTTGGACCGGTTCAAGCGGAACCGAATCAGATACGGCCGGACATTGATATCCCAAAGACGGTTGGATTACTTCTCGACCACGGAGCGAACATCGAGGCGCGGAAATTCTATGAAGCAACTCCGTTGATGTGGGCGGCGGAGCACGGCTCGACCGAGGTAGTACGGGCGCTGCTGGAACGGGGCGCAAACGTAGAGGCCAGAGACAAGTACGGCAATACTGCGCTGATTCTTGCGGCCTGTGAATGCGCAACCATTGACATGCCCGAGACTCTTGAGTCGATGAGGCTATTGCTAAAGAAGGGGGCTAACGTCAACGCCAAGGATAGGGACGGAGACACAGCCCTTATGACAGCAGCATTTGCGGGACGACCCGAGAGCATGAAGCTACTGCTGGAGAGTGGCGCTCAGACCGAGTTGAAGGACAAAGACGGCAATACTGCGTTGCTCGTTTCTGCGGGCGCAGGCCCGTACAGTGCCGTCGGCGTTGTTTACACGGTCGAACCGGTGAAACTACTACTCGAAAGAGGAGCGAACCTCGAAGCGAAGAACAACCGCGGCGATACTGCCCTGATGCTAGCGGCATCAAACGGCGGATACGAGGATGCAGGGACCGTCAGATTGTTGCTGGACAACGGTGCAGCCGTCGGAATCAAGAACAGACAAGGGCAGACTGCTCTAGACTTGGCATTGAAGCATCATCGCGCCGACACTGTCGCTCCGTTAAGGAAAGCTAGCCGAGCACCCTAGTAGTCGCCTGCCTGAATTGATGAAAAATCCCTATTTACGCTCATTGTCACTTGACCAGGCGTTTCCCACCCGTCCTGGTCACCTGCGATGCAGCCCATAGCGCTGGTCGGATGTGCTGGGCCTTCTCGACTGACACTAACACCCGCGGGGCGAGAGAGGTTTCCCGCTGTGTCGCTGAATCCGCATTGGCCAACTTGCAAGCACTGCGGACTTCCTGCCCAGCGATGCCACCGCCGCCAAGCGCCAAGCCGTCAGTAGCGAGCACCGACCTGCCGAGCGGCACCGGACACCGTGTGAACGATCTTGTCCATCCTGCCAAGGATGGCCCCCGCAGCCCGACCAGGAGTTTTGAGTGATAGTGGATTAAGAGACGCCTGTTAGCGTCAACCTTGAAGTTCGGCGAGTTGACCACTTTCTGCGTACCGCAATCAAAGCGATCCCTATCAACAGACCAGTTGCCGATCCGAGTGCTGCACAGATAAGTAGGTTGGATAAATCGAGGGTCCCGTTAGCGCATGGCAAAACCACCTCAATGTGATAGAAAGAGGGCTCGCCAAGAATAGAAGGGACAATTGGCCCATGTGGATCTCCCGTGACGTTGAAGCGGGCCTCGGATGCCGCCTCCGAGTCAACCCTTGTCTCTTCCCGGATGGCGGAAGTCAACAGGCCGCAGAACTCCTCGGCACGCTGAGGAGTCGAATCCGTGTAAACAAGGTCGAGGTCTGGTGATGCTGCATCGCCGCCGACCTGGAGTTTCATCTTCTTGTGAGTCTCCCAGTAGACTTTTTCGAGGTCCTCGGGCCTCGCGATGCGCTCACGTTCAATGAGCGGCCGAAGGTTGTTCAGAGAGAACACTTGTTGCAGATAGTTCGCTAGTTTCTGCTGCGAGACTGATTTGTCGGGTAGTCCACAGCCACGGCACTGCTGCCAGGAAGAATCTTCTACGTCTAGCACCGCGCTCGCACTGTATCGCGGATTGAACAGATACGAGACAAGAAATCCAAGCAGCGAGCCGAGAACAGTGGCCGCGGCGATCCACCTAAATCGAGCCAGCGTTGCCATAGTGATAATGCTAGTTCGCCTTGGCTTTGCAGTCCAAGTTACCTTGGCGTGATTCTCGATTGAGGTAATATCCCCGTCACACTCGAAATGCCTGAGCAAGGGGTTTGAGCGCCGACGCCCGATTACAGGAGTCTGGTGGTATTCGTTCGTGGAAGGTGAAGAGGCTATTTCTGCGAGTCCTTACACTCAGCCCGTTGAACCACCACCTTCACCGTTCGAGGGCCGGGAGGAACCGGATCTGTATCGGTGAAGTAGCGAGCCGTCCCGCGAAGCTCTGTGCCAGTCCCGCCCAACTGAATGTGGTATCCCACGTAACCTGTGCTCCAGACAACGTGAAGGGTACCGTCACTATTGAGGTGCCAAGACGACAGCATTGACAAATCCCAGCGCACCTGGGAATCCAGATTTCGAGCGACGAACGTGTCCTCGATTGAGGGGCGGGTCGTGAGTTGGAATCGTCTTGGCAAGAAGTCACCTTTTTTTCGCTTGGCGCTGGCTGAATCTGACGTCGGAGTGTGCAATTCGTAGCAGCCTACGAATGCAAATGACCTTAACAGTGTGTTTTCTTGAGCGAGTGCAAGGTGTGCGCTCACGAAAAGGAAAACAAGGCAGGCCCTTCGCATACCCAGATACTAGCATCCAACTGTTGTAACATCCCCATTACGCGTTTTGACCCTTGATCGAAACTCGGGCCGATTCTCGGTGAGCGTAAACGCCTGTTCTCGACAGTTACATCGGCGCTAAAATGGCGGCCATGCGAAGAGCGGCTGGAATAACACTGATCTCCTCGGGAGCAATCGCGTTGGCAATCTATGGAATGGTGATGCTGCGGCTTCCGATTCCACTGTATCTGCCCAGCCGTCTTGGCATCGTTGGAATTCACGTTGATCGCGTGCGAACGCCCGTCTCGGCGGTTGTGTCCCTAGCAGCTGGGATGCTTTTGCTGTTGCGCAGGTCGAAACCACCAGCGAAGATTTTGCCGCCGCAATGAGCGTAAACGCCTGGTTTCGACAGTTATCTGCTCCCACCTTCAGCGTGATGCGAAAGAAAGGCCGCCCAGACATAGGGCGGCCTCCTCGATTCGGAAACATTTAGAGTTTGAGCTTGCGCTTGGCAATAGCGTTCTTGCCAAGCAAGAGATCGGGTAACCTCACTTCGCAGGTATGCTATCGAACTTCCCTGACGCTTCCTCGTAAAAGAGCGCGCCTTCCGTCTTGTCACCGCCGCTCCAATGCTTGTGTCCGCCAGGAACCAAAAGGAATTCTCCCGGCCCCACATGCTTTTCGCCCGCGTCATCTTTGTATAGATAAGCGCCCTTGATAACGACGATCCAGACATCGCTCGTGTGAGTGTGCATTCCCGCGTCGAAGCCCGGCTCGAATTTCGTGAACGTTCCGTGAACACCCTTGTCCGGGTCACCCCAAACGGTCGCCATCGAAACCCCGCCCATTGGAGCCTGCTTGTACGTCGCCTTTTCTGCAGTCACATAGATGACGCTCTTCATGTTGTTGCGTGTCGAGGCTTTCTGAGCCTGCCCAAAAGCAGTCGTCAACAGTACGCCCAGCAGACCCACAGCCAAAGTTATTTTCTTCATTATTTGATTCACCTATACTCATTCTCCACCTCAGTAGGATGGCTGATTGTCAGAAGATGCCCGAATAGACGATTCTAGAAGCCGCGATTATCCATCATCTCAAGTTCACAACTCTCCATTTGAGTCACTGACTGATGTTTCCACACTTAATCTGCTGCTACCAAGCGTCGATCCCGATGCGGCTCTGTACGAGGCCGCCCTGAGTTAGTTCGCACTTCTCGCCCGGTCCCGCGCGACGTGTGGGGGGCAAGTGGACGGCCTGGATCTGTTTGAGGGAAGCTTCTTGGCCTTCACGGTCGACTATCATGCATCAGTCCGCATGAGAAAAATGGTCAATTTCGCACAAGAAACTCGGATAGTTGGCGAAACATCGCGATAACGCGTTTTGACCCTTGATCGAAACTCGGGCCGATTCTCGGTGAGCGTAATGGCCTGTTCTCGTCAGTTGACTTAGGTACACTGTGCGGCTTCCAATGGAGCATCGGCCTGTCATGCACTCTCGCTCGCGCCCGATAAGCCGTCTGACCTGACTTTGTCAGCTAGCGCGGCCCTTCTCTCGATTTGTCTCGCCCAAGAGGTTGCCTCCGTAGATCTGACCAAGGTTGAGGCGCGTGTTGATCTAGGCCGACCGAAAGCAACCTCGGACATGACGGGCGCACATAGCGGCGCCCAAACGCACGGACAATCAGTACCTATTCACGTATCCATCCCATAGCTGCACGGACCCGGACGGGCGCTCGTTAGCGCATCGGCTAGGAGAGCAGGAACGCTATCGATCAGTTAATAGCCGATTTTTGCAGGCAGATGCGTGTTTTCTTTCGAATCATGCCAACGATGCCTGCGAGGCCGGTCGCCATCATGCCGAGCGTGCCTGGCTCAGGTGTCGACACGAGAGAGAATTGGCCTCGCGACAATTCGTAATAGGAAGGGGGCCCCCCGCCGTTGTGGGGAAAAAAATCGAAGTTCAGTACCATTGTCCCGAAATTGTCAATCTGAAGACTGTAATTTGGCAACGACAAGGCGCTTCCTTGAATAAACGGCTCGCTGAATCCCGCAGGGACGCTGACCGTGAAGCTACTTCTGCCATCGGTGGGGAAAGTGAAGCTGCTGAGGGCCGTGATTGACGAACTGAAGAGAAAGCCTTGGGAGAGATCAAAGGTCTGCCCCCCGATTGTTGCCGTCCCGTTAGTATTGTCAAAAATAAGTCCAATATTTGGGGTTAGCGAAGAGCCCGGTGTCAAAGAGAAATTACCGAAGGAACACCAGTCGCAGTAAGCAGTGCCCCCTCCGCCAACGTTTATTAAAGGGCCGGTGAAAGAGAAGGAATCATTGTCTCCTTCTCCAATGTTGACGAAGGAAACGATAGCCTGCGTAACGCCGAAGATCGGAATGCCGTCCGCATAAGCGCATGGCGCGAATACCAAAAACAGCATCATAACTACCCAGAGGGAGCGCTTCATGACTACTCCTTTACACCGGCGCTCGCCTCCTATAATCGCAAGCGCCGCCACCACACCCAGCTCTCTAGGCTACCCGCTGATTAACATCAGGCTAGGGGCGTTGCTGGTGTTGGGACACTAGCCCTTAATTCTGGGATGAATCAATCGGGTGTTCCGAGTATTACTAACCAATTAACAAACGTGAGTCAACCAGTCATTCGGTGGAGTCTGTTATGGCCCGGCTGCTTAGAAGCGATTTGCAATTGTTGACGTAAAATCTCTATAGCACTTTTTGATCCGGACGGCTGTCGTGCAATTCTCGGTGAGCGTTATCGCCTGTTCTCAACTGTTACGCCCGTAAGCTGCAAAGAATGCGGTGTCGGTGTCCAATGGCAATAAGGACAATGGAATGCCCAAATTGCGGCTCGCAGTTATCCTTCCGATCCTGATCATGTGCCTCGATTTCCCAGTTGCAGTCTGGCAGAGCCACGTTGATGCTGAGCAACATCGAAAGGACGAATATCCCATCGTCTACACCGTTACGTTGGCCTACCTTGGGCTAAACGCTCCAGCGGTGGTCTTTCAAGGTCTGTGTGTCGCAACGCTCCCCATCTACAGGGTTGACCATGATCCACCAACACTCTTTGGTATCGGTGCGGGACAGCTTCTGTTCTTTACCGGGGTTGTCCTGCTCTGGTTCAGCGTGGGGTTATTTCTTGACCGTCGTAGAATCTGCCCAGTGCATCGACAGACTGCGACGACTGTCTGGCGAGTGCTCGGGACGCTATTGCTGCTGGCGTTCGCGATCGTTCTCTTTGGTGGCGGAGTGTTCGTGATGAGACATCGCCCCTCGGGAAATCCTGTTGGGGATGTTCTAACCGGCGTTCTCTGGTTTGGCTGGTCAGTGGTGTTCGCGGTCGCTTCTGCGATGAGGCACGTCACCGGATTATCATCGAACACGATCAAAGACCAAGCGTAGCTGTTGAAATATCTCCATTACGCGTTTTGACCCTTGATCGAAACTCGGGCCGATTCTCGGTGAGCGTAATCGCCTGATAACAGAAGTTATCTTGTACGCCACGGCAGAGCTTGCAAGAATAGCTCATACATGGAGGGACTGAGCGTGAAGAAGCCCGATCTCCAGCAGGTATGTCAGGCTGGCAGCTTTCTTCTGTGCGTCTTTCTGGCACTGCAAATCACAGACGGCCTCGAAGGAACGGAATTTGGCGGAGGATGGCTGACAGGGCCGCTGCTCTCAATGGCGGACATTGGAACGCTTCTCTTCGTCCTCGCGCTTGTCGTGACATTTGTATTCCCGCGAGTTGCTGCGGCAATTGGAATTGCCTCATCATTGCTGTGTTCGCCGCTCTATTTCTTCTTCATTGCTCCGGTCCCATTCAATCAGGTCTTCGGATTTGGGCACGAGTTCAAGGTCAAACAAGCTCCGGGGTTTCACTGGCATACATGGCCGGTGACAGGGTTGCTCGCTCTCGCGGTTACGCTTTACTTTTTGCATCGCCGTCATGCAGAGACGGGCCGGAAGCAAGTCTCGCAGCGAGCATAGGACTTTTTCAGATCGCCGTCCCTGTGCCTGACTACCGATAATTGCTACAACACTCAAATGACAGCGTCAAAACGTGAAATGGCCTGGTTACAACGGTCACCTGTGCGGCACTCCCTGCTGGCGCGACAATAGCGATTGACACGAAAGCGTGGGGTCTCGCATTGAACCGACGTCGTCCATCGGCCACAGAATTGATATGCAAAATTGACGTAAGCGCTTTCGCAGGCATCATGTTCGCGCTCGTTGCAATGTTCGTTCTTCCAGCAACGGTTGTGGTCGATTCCCCAAGAGATGCAGCACACATGTCCGTCGATCTTGCAAAGGTCTCAAGCCCCACAGAGATGAGAGGTGCGGATCGAGAAGACGCCTTAGTGGTCGCAATCACGCGTGATGGTCAAGTTTGGTTCGCAACGGATCGGATCACCGCGGAGAACTTGCCAGCAGCGATCCGAGAGCGTGTTCTCCGCGGAGCCGAACGAAGGGTTTACATTAAGGCCGATATGCGCGCACGATACGGCGGCGTCAAGCAGATATTGGCGTCTGTGCATACTGCGGGTATCGAGAAAGTTGCTTTCATCGTGGATAGACGTCCTAGTAACTAATACTGCCACGACCAACACCTGTCGAAACATCGCGATTACGCTCGTTGACCACAGTGGGCCAATTCTCAAAAAGTGACATCGCCTGATAGCGTCAGTTGACAATCTCACAGCGCGGCGTCAGGGAGGATGAATTGCGTCAGCTAGTTTGCTGTTTTTGACTTCGTTGTGTGGCGTAGCGCCCCAAATTCCGGCTCTCCACAAGAAAGTGACGAAGTAGGCATTTTAGGCGGCTTTCTCGAAAGTGAAGAATTCGGTCTTGGTAGCTGCCAGTCGTTGTGCCTTGAGCAAGAGATAGTTCATGTCACGGTAACCACGACCTCGGCGAAGGATCGCCTTGATATTTCCGTTGATCGCTTCCACCACGCCGAAAGGAATCTTATTCGTACAATAGTTCAGGATTCCGTTGAGGTGCTTGACTAACATGTTGGCCAGCTTCT
>Ga0210410_10002484_pt1 | contig 16493 bp, 13 predicted proteins | sample IncBWC4MmetaG_FD_161058 | JGI IMG/M metagenome (GOLD analysis project Ga0210410, IMG submission 161058) | Forest soil microbial communities from Barre Woods Harvard Forest LTER site, Petersham, Massachusetts, United States - Inc-BW-C-4-M | ecosystem: Environmental > Terrestrial > Soil >... | reverse complement strand
ACAGCGCTCAGCAAGCCCGACTCGACCACCTGAAGACGCCCGAGGTGGTCCGTGTCACGGCGCAAATTCTTCTCACGGACTCCTACGGCCCCTACGCCTCCGCTCCCACGGGTCCTGATCCTCATTCGCTCAGGGGAATCTTTATGCGCCCCTCCGACTTCTGGCGCGATTTCCGCGTCCGCGTTTTTCAGAAGGAGGAAATGGTCATTCCCAACGCCGCGAAAGGCGAGCCTTCTTACCGTTGCGAGGACACCGGTTGCGTCCTTTCGGGCGCCACGCTAACTTTCGAATACCCGGCTGCAGCTTTCACCGAAACTTCCGCCACCATCCAGATTGACCCGCCCGAAGGTGATCCCGTCGTCGTGGACTTCGACCTCACCGCTTTTCGTTAATTCTTGTCCCCGAATCCATGCTTCTGCCTGCATACTGGGCAGTACGTCACCGCTTCAGAGTTATCCACGTGATGCCTTACCGGCGCCACCGTCCGCAAATACGCGAAAATCGCCTTTAAATCCTCATCCCTCATAATTCTGAAATAGCGATAAGGCATGAATGTATTCAGTTCACGCACTCCCCCGGAAGCGTGTCCCGTTTTAATCGTCTTCAGGAACATGGCCTCGTCATAATGCGAAATGCCCGACGGATCCAAGGTGATATTCGGCGTCACCACATCGCCCCATGGCCCAGCCATGCGTTGTCCCCCGCCAAACATCATCTCCGTTCGCGCTTTCCCTTTTTCGTCGTTGGGGGTGTGGCAATCGTTGCACTGGGCGATTCGCACCAGATACCAGCCATGCTTCACTTGCTCGCTCGCGTCCGGCGCCAGTTTCGGTTCCATCTCTGGATGCAGATCCACCTTGATCTCAAAGGGAACATTCCTCTTTGGCAGTGGATTGCTCACCGCTGGTAGCGAACGGATGTACACGATCACCGACGCCACATCCTCATCCGTCATGCTCCGGAAAAACGCGTAGGGCATATAATCCGACAATTCCCTGCCGTCATGCCCGATTCCATGCCTGATTGCACGCTCAAACTGCGCATCGCTCCACATGCCCGCACCGGTCTCCTTGTCCGGCGTGATATTCGGGCAGACTAGCCCGTCGGCGGTGAAAGTCCCGTCGTACATCTCGCCCTTCAGCACTTTCCCAACACCCTTTCGTCCCGGGAGAGGAAGACTGCTTCCATGCGCGTAATCTTGCTCACCGTGACACATGAAACAGTGCGCGGCCCCCTCCACCAGATAGCGTCCGCGTTCCAGACGCTCTGGCGAAGCGCTAGCGTGGAAGGCCGGCGCATCCGTCGCAAAGCTCGCGGCTGAAGGCTTGACTTGCGCTATAGAAAATCGCGTGAGTGACAGCAGAAGGAAAACTGCGACGAAGACACGAACACACGCCCACGAAGGAACTGAGCCCATGGCATCCACCTCCGTTTTGCCCGAACTGCGCGTTCCCTAGGAATTGTCGCGAGTATACACCTGAAATGTTATGGAATTTTCAGTTCTTGGAGGGGAACTTCCCTGCTAGCTTCTCCAGTGCAGCTTCACCGGACCATCCATCGGGTGTTCCATCGGCAACCCGCTGCGCCTGGACTCAATCAGATTCTGCTTCAACGCGAAATACCATTTCGCCGGGCGGTCCGCGTCATCAATCAGCATCAGCCTCGGATTGTATTTCAATCCCTCCGCTTGCTGGATCATCGTTTCCTGGTCCTGCCGCAAGAATATCTTCGCGAAAATGCGGAAGAGCGAAACCGGGAACGGCAGATTCCACGCCGCCACAAAATCGATCCGGCACAAATCCCGCCGAACCGGCGTCACCGTCGCCCGGCTCGAAAACCACAGCTTGCCGCTCCGGTCGATCTCCGTCCGGATGTTCGGCAGCACAAAATCAATCGTGGTGGTCACCGTCTCGCCGGTCATTTTTGCCAAAAGTTTATAAGGCGCGCTGTTCGCGCTCGGCTGGTGGGGGCTCATCCGGAAGCCGTACGGAATCGGCTCAAACTGTTTCGCCTTCTCGTGAATGCTCGTCTTGCTGCGCCAGAACCACGACTGATGCACAAACGGCCCATGCGCCGGGTCCATCAATCCGATAATCCCGTGATCGATGTGCGATGGCAGCTCGCACTCCAACCGCGTAATCTTGAATTTCGCGCTGAATTTCTCCAACTCCGGCGGGGCGGGTAATTTTTCCGGCAGCCGCATGCCCGGCGCGCTCATATACACCCAGACGTATCCGTCGCGCTCTTCACACGGATAATGCGCCGCATTGATCCGCTCCACCTTCAGCTTGTCGCGCCCGGTCAGCGAGGGAATCTCCACACACCGCCCGGTGCACGCCTCAAACTCCCATCCGTGATAGCTGCACTGAACGTTCTTCCCGTCAAAATGCCCATAGGAAAGTGGAATCCCCCGGTGAGGACAAGAATCCCGCATCGCAAACGATTTCCCATCGCTGGTCCGTCCCAGCACCAGCGGCACTTCCAGCAGCATTGCCTTCGCCAGGTTCTTTCCGTAAATCTCCTCGCTCCGCAGCGCCGGATACCAGAAGTCCCACAAAAATCCCGCGTCCGTCTTAGGCGCATTCTCCGCCAGCCCCTCCACCGAATTTTCCAAAGCCGCCCGAACCGCTTCGCTCATTCCGCCACCTTTAAGCTTTCCCGCCAACTCCAAATCGCATCGTAGTACACCCGCCCAACCCGGGCAATCCGGATGTAGCGGCCGCCTTCTGAGGCGGGCGCCTTTGCGGTTGTAGCCTCACTCCAATCACAGTGTGCAGGCGACGATCTCTCGCAACCCCACCCGCGTTCGCGCATCCAATCCACGAACGGTTTTGCTATAATAACCGGTGAACATGTACTCCTTCTTCCATTAGCTCCCCAAAGTCTCGCGCCCACTCCGGCGCCGCCTCGTTTTTCACCAGCTTGCCCTGAGCTCATTGCGAAGGGTCACCAATCACCAGTCACCCCTCTCCGGTGACACAAATCTCATGGAGAGAAGGAACTCCAATGGCCGCTCTCACGCTCTCTGAAAAACTTGATCAGCTCGACGCCCGGTACCAGGAAATGACCCAGGAACTTTCCACTCCTGAGGTCGTCACCGACTCCGCGCGCTTCCAGAAACTCGCCAAGCAGCACTCCGATCTCGAAACCATCGTCAACAAGCACCGCGAGTTCAAGCAGATCGAAAAGGACCTCGCCTCCACCCGGCAGATGGTCGTTGAATCCGAAGACGCCGAAATGCGCCACATGGCCCAGGAGGAGGAAAAGCTCCTCACCCTCCGCAAGGAACAAACCGAGCGCGAGTTAAAACTTCTTCTCCTTCCCCACGATCCTATCGACGACAAAAACATCATCCTCGAAATCCGCGCAGGCACCGGCGGCGACGAAGCCGGCATCTTCGCCGGCGACCTCTTCCGCATGTACTCCCGCTACGCCGAATCTCAGGGCTGGAAAGTCGAAGTCATGGAGATCTCTCCGGCGCAAATGGGCGGGGTAAAAGAAATCGTCGCCGCGATTCAGGGCAAGAAAGTTTATTCCAAGCTGAAGTATGAAAGCGGCGTCCACCGCGTGCAGCGTGTCCCCGCCACCGAAACACAGGGGCGCATCCATACTTCCGCCGCCACCGTCGCCGTTCTCCCCGAAGCCGACGAAATCGACATCAAGATCGAAGCCAAAGATCTGCGCATCGACACCTTCTGCTCGTCCGGCCCCGGCGGCCAGTCCGTAAACACCACCTATTCCGCCGTGCGCATCACCCACTTACCCACAGGTCTGGTCGTCTCTCAACAGGACGAAAAATCCCAGATTAAAAATCGCGCAAAGGCCATGCGCGTTCTTCGCTCCCGCCTCTATGAAATGGAACTCGAAAAGCAGCAAGCCGCCATCGGCGCCGAACGCCGCGGCCAGATCAAAACCGGCGATCGTTCCGAAAAAATCCGCACCTACAACTATCCCCAGAATCGCGTCACCGACCACCGCATCGGCCTAACCATCCACCAGCTAACCGAAGCAATGGACGGCAAACTAGCCCCCCTCGTCGACGGCCTCGTAGAACACTACGAAGCCGCCCGCCTAAAGCAGGAGCTAGCGGAAGCCTAAGCGCTCTTGTAGGGGCGGCTTTATGCCGCCTTCTAGGCTGCGCCCTCAGCGTCTCTGCGTTAAACTCTCTTCCTGAATTTAATCCGATGCCTTCACCTCAATCCCAATCCCTCGACGTCCGCACTGCCCTCAAGAAGGGCATCCATCTCCTCCGCGAAGCCCACGTCCCCTCAGACACCCTGGCCGCCGAACTCCTTCTCCTCCACGTAACCCGCCGCGACCGCACTTGGCTCTACGCCCACCCCGAAGAACTCCTCGATCCCCAAATCCTCGAATCCTATTTCTCTCTCCTCCACCGCCGCGCCGCAGGCGAACCCACGCAACACCTCACCGGCAAGCAGGAATTCTGGGGCCTCGAATTCGAAGTTACCCCCGACGTCCTCATCCCCCGCCCCGAAACCGAGCACCTAATCGAAGTCGCCCTCGATCGCCTCGCCGTCCGCGAACTCCGCCACGGCCGCGACCCCAAACTCACCGGCGAAGGCCTCACCATAGTCGACATCGGCACCGGCTCCGGCTGCATCGCCACCGCTCTAGCCAAAGAACTCCCCCAAGCCAAAATCTACGCCACCGACATCTCCCCCTCCGCACTAGCCATAGCCCAACGCAACGCCACCCGCCTCGGCTTCTCCGATCGCATCCATTTCCTAGAATCCGAATTGTTCTCGGCCTTCTCTTCCTCTTCCCACCAGTCACTAGTCACCAATCACCCGCCTGCCCTGAGCCTGCCGAATGGGTCACCCTCTTCCTCGCCACTCGCCACTCGCCACTCGCCACTTCATTTCGACCTAGTGATATCCAACCCTCCCTACATCGGCCGCAAAGAAACCAGCACCCTCCCCATCGAAGTCCGCGATCACGAACCCGCCGCCGCCCTCTACGGCGGCGAAGAAGGCTACGAACTCTACGGTCTGCTAATTCCAGAAGCCGCCCGCCATCTCAAATCCGGCGGCCTCCTCGTCCTCGAACTCGGCCACGACTCTCTCCCCGCCGTTCGCCCACTCCTCGAAACTCCCCAATGGACCAACGTTCACGTCACCAACGACCTAGCCGGCATCCCCCGCGTCCTCTCCTCCGAATGTACCTCTCTGTAGCGTCCCCCCTACAGGTCACCTTTGCCCCTGGTTTTTACTCAGGTCTCTGACATGGTTAAATTCAGCAAATGGATGCCCGGGAAACGTCGCTGAGAAATGCCACTTTTGTTTTCAAATATTGCTTCGGCGTCGGATTTTGCGCATTTGGAGCATCAATATTTAACAGAGAACATGCGTACGCGACCGGGCTTGTAAGTCTCGGATTCTTCGTTATTGGAACTTTTTTCTTAAGCGTGGCGCAGGTCCAAGCAGGACGCGTGGAACTGAAATATCGCAGATGGCTTCATTGGCGCTCTGTTTCGTACAGCGAGGTTTTAGATTGCGGTGAGGCTTGGGTTTTTGGCTATGTCAGACTCCGCCGTCACGCATTTCCTTGGCAAAGGATCCACTTCGTCAGGCCTTATGCTTCTTCTTCGCTTTTCGGATGGGACAAAGCGATAATTTCTTCGATACGGTCAAAAGCTCAACTCTGAACTGCATTCTTTATTCTAGCCTCTTCGCTCGCGCCATCTCCCGAATCTGATTCAAATATGCAACATAAACCGAAAGAGGTATATCCGGCGAATCCCCGTCATTCAAAAAATGCTCCAGCCGAATCTCCTTCGGTATCTCCGCAATCACTTCGCGAAACCTCGGCATCTCCAGAAATTTCACCTTCCAGATCTCCAGCATCTCCGCTCGAAACTCTTCGCTGATAAATCCCATCTTTCGCCCATCCAGATAAATCGCGTCAAAATGGTTCTCCGCCAAAGTTTTCCGCACCGGATCGTCCGTGGGTGAGAACACATAAATCATGTGCAGCAAATCCGCCAGGTCTCCCCACAAAACTTTCTCCTCATACGCGCTGAACCGGAACGCGCTCTCCCCCCGCTGTTGCACAATTCGCGCGCGGTCCTCCGGCTTCAGTCCATGCTTTCCAATCTCCTCCACAAACCATTTCAGCGGTGCAGGCTTCAGGTTGTATCGCAAAAACTCCACCGCGTAAGTATTTGGCAAGTAAATTTCCGGATCGAGATCCAGCCGTTTCAACCATGCATCCCACTCCCGGCCCTGCAGCATGGCAATCAACTCCTTCAAATCCCCAACTGTCGTATCCGGGTAATACTTCGCCGCCTGCCAGAAATGTTCCGTCGAATCATAAACGGCTCCGTGCAGCCGGACGCCCTCCTCAACTGGATACCAGTTCGAAAGCACGCGCCCCGCAATCACCGGCGAAGCGCTCCAGCAGTTCAGCGAATGCTTCCATTTTTCCTGCACCGCCAAAAACGCCTCCGCGTAACCCGGCGGCAGCGGTTCCTTCACTTTCGAAATCGCCTCCCGCAATTCCGAACTCGTGTGCGTCACCAGCGCCTGCAACGGCCGCTCATCCGCCATCGAAACCACGCGGCTCTCAATCCCTTCGCGCAACAGTTGCCGTGCAAGTCGCCGTTTTTCTTCCTCGCTGATCTTTCCGCCCCACCGCTGGATCTGGACATCAATGTACGAAAATGCCTCCGCCAGCGACCTGAACTCAATGAATCCATGAATCGCGAAGGTCACCGGCTTCCCGTCCTTTTCGAGCACGCTCGACGGCGTCACCAGTGTCTCAAGGGGAATAGTTTCGGCGTTGGCACCGCCTGCTCCCGCCAGAGCGAGTAGCACGGAGAGAGTAAGACGAGGTAACTTAGTGTGCGCCACAACCAACAATTGATGCTTTATCCGCATTGTGATTCCGTTCCACTGGTTGACATGAAACCCTGCATTCCCAACCTGTGCCTGGCTGCAACGACAACTTCAGGCCTCAAATCCCAACGGCTTTCCTCATTCGAAGTTTTCTAGTGGGGCTCGATTACTTGCAATCCGTGAACCAGCCTGAAATGCCGTACGTTGAAAGTCGCCACCTTGGCTCCATGTTCGAGCGCCGTTGCGGCAACGATCAGATCGTAATAACCGATCCTTGTGCCGGCCTGCTCCAATTCCGCCCACAACCGGGCATGAATCAGACTTGTCTGTTTTGTATAGGGAAGGACTGGAAGCGGCTCTAGTATTTTGTTCAGGTAGTCCGCTCTTCTGATGCCATGAATCCCTGTTCCGCGCGCCACTCCGTGCCAGATCTCAGCCATCGTGATGGCAGCAATAAGGACCAACTCGTCGCCATTCGACTCCACCCAGTTCGGCAGATCAAATTTGCCTTTTTCGCCGGCGATAATGACGTCTGCGTCGACGATTATTGCCATTTGTTAACCGGGGCCTTCAACATCTTGCGTGCCTTCCTAAGATCGCGCCGCCACAGCTTTGCTTCTTCGTCCGACAATTTGTTGTCTCTCAAAAGTCTCGCCCAGTCTTTCGCGGTGCAGAGTTTCTCCTCTTCCGGCACCAGCCGGGCTACGGCTTCTCCGTTTCGTAACAATACGAAGGTAACCTTCTGGTAGTGCACCCGGTTCACACAATCCGCAAAATTTCTTGCCGCCTCTGTTACGCTGATTTTCATTTTCTTCATCCCGGCACCTCACAAGAAATCAGATTATCAGATTTTATGATTGCGCGTATACCCTCGCATCGCAGAGGACCCCGCGCGTCGGGGACCACCCCGTTGCCTGCCAAATCGCCCCGACGTACTCTACTTCCATGCCGGACCTGGCGCGCTTCCGCGCAAAACATGACGCCCCCGACGCCGCCGAAACCCCGTCGGTATCCTCCATCCTCCACGTGGACATGGATGCCTTCTTCGTCTCCGTCGAACTCCTCGACCGCCCCGATCTCCGCGGCAAACCCGTTGTCGTCGGAGGCCGCCCCGATCAGCGCGGCGTCGTTTCCGCCGCCAGCTACGAAGCCCGCAAATTCGGTATTCACTCCGCCATGCCCCTGCGCACCGCCGGCCGCCTCTGCCCGCACGCCGTCTTCCTCGACGGCCATCACGAAAAATATTCCGAATGGAGCGATCGCATTGCCTCCATCCTTGCGAAATTCTCTCCCATCGTCGAAATGGTTTCCGTCGACGAAGCCTATCTCGACCTTTCCGGCACCGAACGCCTCCACGGCCCGCCCCTCGCCGCTGCCGACAAACTCCTTCGCACCATCACCAAACAAACCGGACTTCCCTGCTCCGCCGGTCTCGCCACCACACGCCTCACTGCCAAGGTCGCCTCCGACCAGGGCAAACCCCGCGGCCTCGTCTGGGTCGCCCCCGGCATGGAAGCGCGCTTCCTCGCCCCTCTTCCCATCCGCAAAATTCCCGGCATCGGCGAAGTCACCGAACGCGCCCTTCGCGCCCTCGGCATCGAAACTGTCGAACAACTTGCCTCCCACTCCCAGGAAAAACTCGAAAAAATCTTTGGCCAGTGGGGCACAGCCCTCTATCGCAAAGCCCGCGGCGGGGATGCCTACGAATTCCTCATCGACGCCGAGCCAAAATCCATCTCCCACAATCACACCTTCGGCGAAGACACCTCTGGCGCCGCCGAAATGGAATCCATGCTCAGCCATCTTTCACAGAAAGCCTGCAAGCGCCTCCGCGAAGCAGGCCTCTCCACTCGTACACTGACGCTGACCATCCGTTACGCGGGATTCGAAACCTATACGCGTTCGAAGACTCTGGCGGAGCCCGCACAGCTCGACACTGATATTTTCGCTACATTCCTCAATCTCTTCCGCCAGCACCGCGATGCCAAACGCAAAGTCCGCCTCCTCGGCGTCGCCCTCTCTGCCCTCTCCCACGGTGCGCAGCAACTCGACCTCCTGGAATCCGGCCCGCGAAAAACTCGAAAAGCTCACCAAAGCCGCCGATCAACTCCGCGATAAATTCGGCTTCACCTCTGTCCAATTCGGAGGCTCCCTCCGCCGCGAAAACTAATCCAGGTACCGCCGGCTTCCAGCCGGCTCCTCGCTCTTCTCTGTGCTCTCTGCGCTCCCATCTCTGTGAACTCTGTGTGAAATCCTTCTTTTCCCCAGCCACCCACAAGGTGGAAAAGGCGACCGTTTCGCCGGGTATTGCATCTATACTCTTCAGTTCGATACCTATCGATGAGGACTGTCTTGAAAAATCTACTGCTAGGCACCGCTATCACTTGCTCGTTTTTCGCACTCACCGCAGCCTTCGCCCAAAATCCCCCCGCGGACTCGGGCCTCCTCGCAAACTCCGTCTACGTGAAAAACTGCGCCAAGTGCCACGGTAAAACCGCCGAGGGCCGTCACTTCGGCGGTCCAGCGCTCATCTCCGCAAAAACCGCCGCCGCTTCCGCCGAAGATATGCGCAACGTCATCGCCAACGGCAAAGGCCACATGCCCAAGTTCACCGGCAAGCTCACCCCTGAAGAAATCGATTCGCTCGTCGCGCAAATTCAGTCCCTGAACAAGAAATAACTCGCCGCTCAATCGGCAATTCGGGTGATAGCGGAGAACTTGACAGCCCCATCGCGACCTGTTCGTGCCCAGATGTTCCTTTCCAGGAATTGCCGCGGCTCTGACTAGCTTTCCCCAACTGCCAACTCGGAAAACCTGCGCTGCCCAGCAAACCCTCTTTCGCCTATACTTTCTTCATGCCCTCTTCCGCGACGCCTCCATCCGGCGCATCCGAACCGCGCCCCGCCCCCACCTCACGTCTCGGCATTTTCTGGCAGCGTGTCAGCGACGGCCGCCGCATCGACGACCTCTGGTCCCAATTCTCCTCCGACGCACGCTCTACCTACGGCTTCTACGGCAAGGACGTCGACTGGGACGAAGTCAACAAGCTCTCTCGCTGGAAACGGCCTTATCCCGTAGTCAAGCAACTCTTTTGGGCCATGATGAACAAACTCACGCCGGCTCGCCGTGTGCTTCTCCTTGCCGCATTGGTCTTGCTTCTTTTTTCCGGAAGCGGCAGCCATACCGGTTTCGATATCAAAGCGGAATTCCTTTCCGCTCTTTTATTCCTTCTCCTTCTTTCTCTCGAGCTCGCCGACAAAATCACCATGAAGCGCGATCTCGAAATCGCACGCGAAATCCAGGCGTGGCTCGTTCCCTCCACTCCGCCGTCGATTCCCAACGCCGAAGTCGCCTTTTACACCCGCGCGCAGAATTCCGTTGCCGGCGATTATTACGACGCCTTTTATCCAACGGCCGATGCGGCCGCCGGCGGCAAACTCATGCTCGTCATGGCCGACGTCGCCGGCAAAAGCGTTCCCGCCGCCCTTCTCATGGCCACGCTGCAAGCCAGCCTGCGCACCATCGCCTCCGAAGGCCTACCCCTCAGCGCACTCGCCACTCGCCTCAATCACTACGCTTGCGCCCATAGCGTCGGCGGCCAGCGCTTCACCACCGCCGTTCTCGCCGAATTCGACCCCGCCACCCGCCGCCTTTCCTACGTCAACGCCGGCCACAATTCCCCCATAATCCGCCGTGCAAACTCTTCCACCGAGCGACTCGAATCCGCGGCCCTGCCGCTCGGCATCACGCCTGATGCCGCTTTCCCTTCCGCCGAAATCACCCTGCAAGTCGGCGACACCCTCGTCCTCTTCACCGACGGCGTAGTCGAAGCCTTCAACGCCGCCGGCGAAGAATTCTCCGACAACCGCTGGCTCAACATCATCCGTGGCCTCCCCAATCTAAACGCCCAACAAACCCTCCAATTCCTAATGAAGAGTGTTGAGGATTTCGTCGGCGCCACCCGCCAGTCCGACGACATCACCTGCCTCGTCCTCCGCTGCTCCTGATCCTGACTGTGCGCGTCTCAGTGTCCTCCGCCGCCACAGCCCCTCCTTTACTTCCTATACCTCCTCTACTTCATTTACCTCCCCTCACAGGCGCATAATCATTCCGTGAATCCGCGGGAACTGGCCAATTCGGTTTGCAACACTCTTCAGCGCCACGGCCACCAGGCTTTCCTCGTTGGAGGCTGCGTGCGCGATATCCTTCTCCGGCGTGATCCCGCTGATTTTGACGTCGCCACCGACGCAACTCCCGCCGAAGTTCTGCAACTCTTCCCCTCGGCCCTCGATGTCGGCGCGCAATTCGGCGTCGTCCTCTTCCGGCAGGACTCCCTCAAGGTCGAGGTTGCTACCTTCCGTTCCGACGTCGGCTATTCCGACGGCCGCCATCCCGACCAGGTCGTCTACTCCAATACACCGGAAGAAGACGTGCAACGCCGCGATTTCACCATCAACGGCCTGCTCATGCGCCACGATACAGACGAAGTCCTCGATTTTGTCGGCGGTCAATCCGATCTCGCCGCCGGAATCATCCGCGCCATCGGCGAGCCTGCCCGCCGTTTCGCCGAAGACAAACTCCGCATGCTCCGCGCCGTTCGCTTTTCCGCGCGATTCAATTACATCATCGAGCCCTCAACCTTCGCTGCCATCCGCAAACACGCAAACGAAATCCACGTCGTTTCCGTGGAACGTATCCGCGAAGAACTCACCAAATTCCTCACCGAAGGCGCCGCCCGCCGGGCCTTCGAACTCCTCGATGAACTCGGCCTTCTCGCCGAACTGTTGCCCGAAATCGCCGCCCTGAAAGGCGTAGCGCAACCGCCGCAATTCCATCCCGAAGGCGACGTCTGGGTCCACACCCTCCTCATGCTCGAAGGCCTTCCCGCTGGAGCTTCTCCGACACTCGCCTGGGGCGTTCTCCTCCATGACATCGGCAAGCCCCCCACTTTCCGCCCTGCTTCCGAAACCGGCGACCGCATCCGTTTCGACGGCCATGTCGAAGTCGGTGTCCGCATGGCCGAGGAACTTTGCCGCAGGCTCCGCTTCTCCAACGACGACACCGGCCAGATTAAGGCCCTCGTCGCCAACCACATGAAGTTCAAAGACGTCTCCCAAATGCGCCAGGCCACCCTTAAACGCTTCGTGCGTCTCCCGCAGTTCGGTGAGCACCTCGAGCTTCATCGCCTCGATTGCCAGTCCAGCCACGGCAAACTCGACGCTTACGACGCCGTCCGCGACTTCCTGGCACAGACCCCTCCCACTGAGGTCCGCCCCCCACGATTACTTTCGGGTGACGACCTCAAAGATTTGGGGTATACACCAGGCCCGGAATTTCAGAAGATTCTCTCTACCCTCGAAGACGCCCAGCTCGAGGAGGCCGTCCAGACCCGGGACCAAGCCCTCGAATTTGTTCGGAGACACTATCCTCTCCGCCAAGTCAGCCGATAAGACGCCTGAGGTCCTGTTTTTGGAGATTTTTATAAGTCTTTTTTTATCAACTTGTTGTGGCGCTGTTGCAAACTGAGACCACCCATGCTAGGATGTGAGTCTTGTTGACTAATATTTTCTGACGAAAGCTTTTGCATTGTCCGGCACCTTTTCCCGGATCCTTGCATCTAATTCTTCCATAGCGGGTTTTTCTCCCGCTCAGTGTTAGGGGATAACATGGCTGATAAAAAACATTTTGTTCCAGATACTCTTCCAATCCTGCCTGTCCGGGATACCGTTCTCTTCCCCGGAGCAGTTCTGCCTCTTACAGTGGGTCGTGAGAGTTCCCTTGCTCTGGTGAACTCGCTTTCGGGCGACGATAAGCTTTTGGGTGTTGTTGCCCAATTGGATCCGCGGATTGAAGATCCTGCTGCGGCGGATCTCCACAAGGTAGGCACGCTCGCCAAGGTCCACAAGACCGTCAAGATGCCCAATGGCAACGTGGTCGTATTCCTGGAGGGCTTGCAACGCATCCGCATCAACGAACTGTTGAGCCTGCGTCCGTTCCTTCGTGCCGCGGTGGCCTCCGAGCCTGATTTCACGGGCGATAAGGACGCGGAACTCGAAGCCTTGCAACGCAACTCGCAGGACCTCTTCCGGGATGTCGTGGCCCACTCGCCGCAACTCTCCGACGATCTGCAAAACGCGGCAATGAACATCGACGATCCGGGCCGCCTCGCCGACTTCATCGCCGGCACGCTTCCGAGCCTTTCGACCTTGCTCCGTCAGGAGCTGATCGAAACCTCCAACGTGCGCAAGCGCCTCGAAATGCTCATTCGCGAACTTTCCAAGGAACTCGAAGTTCTGGAGCTTCGCAGCAAGATCAATGAGCAGGTTCAGGAGCAGGTCAGCCAGAACCAGCGCGAATACCTGCTGCGCGAACAGATGAAGGCCATTCAGAAGGAACTCGGCGAAATCGACGACGCACAAGCCGAAATCGACGAACTGCGCAAAAAGGTCGATGAAGCCGGCATGACTGCGGAAGCCAAGAAAGAATGCGACCGCGAACTGAAGCGCCTGTCCAAAATGACTCCGGCCTCGGCCGAGTACATGGTGTCGCGCACCTATCTCGAGTGGATGACCTCCCTGCCCTGGTCGAAATCCTCCGGCAGCGCGGACATCGACATCCCGAAGGCCCAGGACATCCTCAATGAAGATCATTACGATCTTCAAAAGGTCAAGGAGCGAATCCTCGACTACCTGGCAGTCAAGAAACTTCAGCCAGGCATGAAGGGGCCCATCCTTTGCTTCGTCGGGCCTCCGGGCGTCGGCAAGACCTCGCTCGGCAAGTCCATCGCCCGCGCCCTCGGCCGCAAATTCGTGCGCATCGCCCTCGGCGGCATGCACGATGAAGCCGAAATCCGCGGACACCGCCGCACCTACATCGGCGCGCTACCCGGCCAGATTATTCAGGGCCTGAAGCGCGGCGAAACCAACGACCCCGTCATGATGCTCGACGAGGTCGACAAACTCGGCCGAGATTTCCGCGGCGATCCGTCCTCCGCGTTGATGGAAGTTCTCGACCCGGAGCAGAACTCGACGTTCCGCGATCACTATCTGGATGTGCCGTTCGATCTCTCGAAGGTCACCTTCATCGCCACGGCCAACTGGATGGATCCGATTCCTGAGCCTCTGCGCGACCGCATGGAGATCATTGAACTCCCCGGCTACACCGGCGAGGAGAAGATCCATATCGCGCGCAAATACCTGATCCCCAAGCAAGCCGCCGAGCACGGCATCAAGGAAGGCGACCAGCTGGAGTTCACCGAAGAGGGGCTGAGGGAAATCATCCACAGCTTCACTCGGGAAGCCGGTGTTCGCAACCTAGAGCGCGAGATCGCCACAATCGTCCGCAAGCAGGCCCGCCGTCTGGCCGAAGGCAAGACGGAGAAGATGGTCGTCACTCCCGAAGTCGTGCGTGAATTCCTCGGCGTGCCGAAGTTCCGCACCGAACGGGAAATCGACGAACGCGTCAAGAAGCCCGGCGTCGCCGTCGGTCTCGTCTGGACTCCCGTAGGCGGTGACATCGTCTTCATCGAGGCCAGCCGCATGCGTGGTGGCAAGCAGTTCACCATGACCGGCCATCTCGGCGAAGTTATGCAGGAATCGATGACCGCCGCGCTGACCTGGACCCGTGCCAACGCCGAACGCTATGGTATCGACCCGGATTTCTTCCGCAAGCAGGACATTCACATTCACGTGCCGTCCGGCGCGGTCCCGAAAGACGGGCCGTCCGCCGGTGCCGCGATGGTCACCTCGCTCGTCAGCTTGCTGACGAATCGCCCGGTCAAGAACCGCCTGGCGATGACCGGCGAAATGACCCTCTCCGGCGTCGTGCTGCCCATCGGCGGCGTAAAAGAGAAAGTCCTCGGCGCCAAGCGCGCGGGAGTCACCCACGTGCTGCTGCCGGCGGACAACGAACCGAATGCCGTGGCGGATCTTCCGCCGGATATTCTCGGCGACCTGAAGATCACCTACGTCCGGACGCTCGATGAGGTCCTCGAGCACGCGCTCGAAAAGGACCCCATCGCCCCGGTCGTTCCGGAGCCGGAACCAGCACAAACCGCCGTAGGCGATTCACCCAGCGCCGTCCACTAATCGAAACTGATCCGACACACTTGTAGGGGCCGGGCTTGTTTACCCTGAGCATCGAAGGGCCCCGGCCCTCCTTGTTTTTCGCCTCTTTTGAAGCGGCCGCCTTCTGAGGTCCGTTTTTTGGACTCCGGATGATTCTGCGGAGCGGGCGCCTTTTGTATTCCGAATGTTTTTGCGCATCGGGCGCCATTGGAAAACCAAACAATAAAAATGGCCCGGCCGATCGCGCCGGGCCTATTTATTTCTTTGCTTTCCGGTCTTCCGCACAGGATGAGAACTCTCCAACTACTGCTAGTATGGAAACTTCTCATGCCGTCTAATTCGAAATCCAGGTCTCCCGCCAGCGAATTGGCCGCTGTTCTGCCCCAGCGCCTCAGCGAAGCCCTCCTCCGCGAACGCACCATCCCGCGCTTCGTCGATTCCTATGTGGTTGAACACGGCCGTCACAGCCTGCAAGTCCACCCCGTTCTTTACCGCGATCTTCTGAATCTTCTCCAGCGCGAAGCCCTGCTCACCGTCGCCGCCCGCGCCTTGGAAATCGTAACCAGAGGCTTGCACCCCGAAGACGACCGCAAAGCCAAGCCCATGGCCCGGCAGGAGGCCGCGGCCTTTCGGCAGAAATTTCTCGCGGGTCTCACGCGTCATCACCGCTGGAATGTCAGTGACGCCCTCGATTTTCAAACCGATCTCAAAATGTACGAAGATCTCATCGCGCGCGCTGCCGTTTCGCGCCGCCCGCGCAAATCCTTCGAACCTGCCAATCATCCCTTCGTGGACCGCTGCGCCTTCGTCCTGGACTCCTCTTTCCTCGAACGGGCCCGCATCTCCGCCAGCCGCACCCTCGCGGGTCTCGAAACCCTCGCTGCCCAGGTTGCCGCCGAAGTCCTCCGTTCCCGCCCGAAAGGATCGGACCTGTAGGTCAGATTTCGCTGCCCTCTGGTCATAGCTCACTGGCCACGACGCTTATTCGAAGAATTCCTCCTTGAACAATTTCTGTCCGGCCAGCGCCCGGTAAAATCCCCACACCGCCAGCGCCAGGAAACTCAGCTGCACGCAAATCACTCCCGGCGCGTACCACGCCGAAAAGTCCAGCGTGTACGGCACGTTCAGCAGCACATTCGCCGTGAACACCGCCATTGCCAGCACAATCAACCCGAACCGCACCACCGCGAACGCTGCGATCGCGTTGATCACCATCCACATCGGGGCATCGATCCACGGATGATCGCTGGCCAAAACTTTCGGCGCCGTGAATAGCGCGATAAATATCGCCGCCGCCAGCCAGCGATTCCGCACCAGCACTCGCAGCAGCACCAACAGGAAAAAGAACAGCAGCAGCCCGAGGAGCGCGGCCACCACGTTGCCCAGCCACACCGCAAATGTTGACCGCGTCCCCTCCAGAAAATCTAGTTGTGAAAGCAGCGGCCGCTCGCCCACGCGGATATCAAACATGTAGCCCGTGAAATAAACCAGCACCCACGCCAGTCCCAGCAGCGTACCGAACAGGATGTCTCGCCCCACCAGCGGATCCCGTATATCCCCCGCCAGCAAGCGC
>Ga0210410_10002483_pt1 | contig 16494 bp, 15 predicted proteins | sample IncBWC4MmetaG_FD_161058 | JGI IMG/M metagenome (GOLD analysis project Ga0210410, IMG submission 161058) | Forest soil microbial communities from Barre Woods Harvard Forest LTER site, Petersham, Massachusetts, United States - Inc-BW-C-4-M | ecosystem: Environmental > Terrestrial > Soil >... | reverse complement strand
AGAATGGATTATCGCTTTCAAAATCGACCAGAACATCGGACAAAACGATAAATTATTCGGGCGTTACAAGATAGACCATGGTGTGCAGCCAAGCTACCTGGATCCCATCAACTCCAACTTCGACGCGTTGTCCAATCAGCCCTCCTGGGACCTCCAGTTGCAGGAGACACATATTTTCTCTCCCACGAAAACCAACGAATTCACCGCAGCTGGGAGTCACTATGTCACCCAGTTTGCGCAGAATGAAGCCAAGGCCCTGGCCACATTCCCGCAGGCCTTGCAATTCGGAGGCAATACCCTCATAGGCCCACAGACTGGCACTTTTGCCAATATCGTTGGTGCGCAGTTTGACTTTCCCCAGGGCCGCAACGTTACGCAATATCAATTCATCGACAATTTCACCTGGACGCGCGGAAACCACGGCTTAAAGTTCGGGGGCAACTTCCGCCGCTATGACGTCAGCGATCACAACTTTTTCTACAACAACGCCAGGACCTACTTTTCTTTGGCCGCCTCGGACGTAAATGGCAATCCGGTTAGCTCGTTACAGTTGATGGCGGATGGTTTGGCCGGCCAGTACCGGAGGGCCGATAACATGGCCTCGAATGTACCAGTTGCTCTGTGGGGTCTTGGTGTTTACGGTATGGACGAATGGAAGGTAAAGCCCAACCTGACCTTGACGCTGGCCTTGCGCGTAGAACGCAACTCCAACCCGGTTTGCCAGATCAACTGCTTTGCCATCTTCAAAAGCGATTGGTTCTCCCTGCCCAGCGTAGAGGCGGGCGTCAACGCCGGCAATGTTCCATACACGTCCGACATCAAATTCAACCAGCACCCGGCCTACCCCGGGGTGGACGCGCTGGACTGGTCACCGCGCTTCGGGTTTAGTTGGTCGCCTCGAGGCAGCGGGAAGCAAGTAGTGAGCGGGGGCTTTGGTCTTTTCTACGACAACCCTCCGGCTGGCATGGTGGATTTTCCCGGTCCCCTTGGCAATCCGCCAGTTTCGGTTCAGATTCGCGTCCGTCCGGCAACGGGCACGCCAGCCTTCGATCCTGGCCCGAACGGCTCGCCCAACACTTGGAGCCAATCTGCCGCGGCCTTTAACAATGGCTTTGTCAGTGGCGGGACCTACACCCAGATCGCCAATTCCTTGCTGCCCTTTGGAGTGAATTTCGCTCCTCCCACTTTCACGAATATCGCGGGAACGATTCACGCCCCAACTTGGCAGGAGTGGAACCTGCAGTTCCAGCAGCAATTGACTAACTCCACCGTACTGGTTGTGAACTACGTTGGGAATCACGGCATTCGCCTTCTGTATACCAACGGTTTTTACAACGCCTACGATGGGAATCAGATCTGGCCGGCGGGCACCCTTCCAGCTTCGGCTCCAGTACCGAACTATGGAGTTGTTTCACAGGAGCAGAACGGCGCGGTATCGAATTACAACGGTCTGACCGTCAGCCTCAGGCGTAACTTCGCAAAGTGGTTTTCCGCCCATGCGAACTACACGTGGGCGCACAATCTGGATGAGCTCTCCAACGGTGGCCTGTTCACTTATGGAGATTCTCTCCCCCTCAACCAACTTTGCCCCCAGAGCCTCAGGCAGTGCAACTACGGCAGCTCGGATTATGACATCCGCAATAGCTTCAATGCTGACTTTGTCGTACATCCGTCCTATCATTTCGGCAACACTTTCCTGAACTATGCGCTCGGTGGATGGGAATGGTCAGGCAAGATGTTCTGGCGTGGAGGACTGCCGTTCTCCGTTGTTGACGGTAACTTGAACGGTGGTATCGTCAACGGGACTGCGACCGTCTTGGCTACGCCGATCATCGGTGGCAATGCCCCCGGGCTGAGTCAGTGCGGCGAAGGAGCTGCAAGTATTGTGGGCACCGCGACGCCGTGTCTGAACGCTGCGGCATTCTACGACTCTTCGCAGACCTTCACGGCTCCAAACGGCTTCTCGACCCAACGGCGCAACCAGTACACTGGACCGCGTTTCTTTGATATGGACATGGGTCTGTTTAAGACCTTCAAGGTCACTGAGGGCGTCCAGCTCGGAATCGGCGCCCAGGCCTACAACGTGTTCAACCACCCGAACTTCCAGAATCCGGACTCCTTTCTGGGCGATTCGACGTTCGGTCAGATCAATGCCATGCAGCCCATGCCCACCAGCCCGTACGGCGTGTTCCTGGGATTCGATTCCTCAGTGCGCGTCGTCCAGGTGTCTGGCAAGATCATTTTCTAACCAGTTCGTAAATCGCGAATTGCGGAACTAGAAGGGCGATCCCACGAGGATCGCCCTATTTGCTGCCGGGTGACCGTAACGCACACGCACAAACTACCACGATGGTTGCCGTCGAACGCTGGGACAACTTCACCGCTACAGTCACTGTAGTAAAACTGTAGTAGTTCCATGTTCATAACCGAGCAAATTGGATCAAGACGGAGCAAATCGAGTTGGTGGTAAGTGGTTGACGAATCATGTAGAGTAGAGAATTTTCATAACGGTTCAGGACTCACCTGTGGACTCAAAATCCGCCGGCTTCGTCCTTCACAAAGTTAAAATGACGCCGCCGCGGCTTCCCCATGAAGCGTCGTCGAGTGTCCGCAAGTTCCTGACTTGGGACCAAAAAGTCTAGGCACTGGTTCCAGTTTGGTATTAGGTAATTCAAAATTATTTCCGGCCAGAAGTCGGCTTCGAGGAAATTTCCGCGAAGTCCGTTTCTGGACCGCGTGCGGAGCCGGCTTGCGGATAGTCTGCAGCCTGGGATACTCGGCTTCGCGATTATATGCGTATAACTGACAACCGGGCCAGGACGCACGGTAAATGCAGGACAGGAATGTTCGCAGGGTCAATAGTTCGGCCAGAGGCCTGGAGTGGCGAGCTCAAGCAAGTTGGCATCCGGATCCCTGAAATACAAACTGACACCGCCCCGCTCCCACTGAACTTCCGATTCAATTGCGATTCCACACTCGCGCAGTCGCGTTCGCCAACTCTCGAGCGCGTCCGAGGAAATGGCAAAGGCGAGGTGGCCAGTACCGCGTGTCTCATGCGGAGGGATCATGCCTCCGCGAATGACGACCGGATCATTAGACCCGCCCTGAGTGAAGAGCAGGAGCACATCCGGACCAGCCCGCAAAGCACAGAAGCGCTCGTCGCTGACCATAGCCTCAAAATTGAATAGCAATTGATAGAATTCACGCGCGCGATTGATCTCCGCGACATTGATGCAGGTCTCGACGATTCCATCCACCCGCAGATTCGAGCTCTCGATTGGTCTCATCATTTCCAATTTTAATAACACACAACCCCGGCGGGAAAGCGTCAATGGCGCAGCAAGGAGGCTGCGACCAGCGCGATCAGAGTTTCCAATGGCGCCCGTCGGCGACGGGCAACCTAGTTACCCCTCAGATGCCCAGCGAGGCTGCACTTGCTTACCTGGCGGTCCACCCGCCATCGATGAGAATTGTCTCGCCCGTGATAAGGGACGCTGCGCGGGAGGCAAGGAATACGACCACGCCCGCCACATCCATTGGGTCACCAATTCGGTGAAGCGCGGCAATGCGCTCGATCACGTCTGAGTGGAACTCGGAATTGGCAAGACAGCTCTCCGTCCCCGGAGTACGGATAAATGTCGGTGCGACCGCATTCACCGTGATGTTGTACTTACCCCACTCGACCGCAAGGCATTTGGTTAGATGCGCAATGGCAGCTTTGGTCATGCAGTACACCGACTCGGTCGGCAGCGCCACGAATCCTGCCTGGGAACTCAGATTGATGATGCAACCGCTCTTCTGCCGGATCATGACGCGCCCGGCAGCCTGACTAGCGAAAAATGTTCCCTTCAGATTGACGGCCAGCGTCAGATCAAAGTCCTCCTCGCGCACGTTCTCCGCGAGGTTGTCTGGTGCGAGTCCCGCATTGTTGACGAGGATGTCGATTCGTCCGAGATGCCGCACGGTGTCATCAACCGCCTGAAATATCTGATCGAGGTGTTTCATGTCCATCTGTAGCGGAATGACCTGTCTGCCCATAGCTTCGATCTGAGCCGGCAGGCTTCCCTGTGCGTGCACATCACGCAGGCCAAGTGCCACGTCTGCGCCGGCATGAGCCAAGGCCAGCGAAATGGCATTACCTAAACCTCGGGCAGCACCAGTTACAAGTGCCACTTGACCCGTCAGATCAAACGTCGGAAATCCGTTCAAATTGCCTCCAGTGATTCGGGTCACTCGACATCTTGCTTAGTTATTCGAGTACCCTGAGAATCCTGCCTTCGAGTCACGTTGCTGTGGGAGGGACGCGGGGCGCACAACACCGCCAACTAATTCGCTTGATAATACGCCGGCCTCATTCGAGGCCGCTACAACCCGCCGGTATTCCAATCATTGCGGTCGGATGCCCGAGGCACGAGTCAAAAGCAAACTCCCAATCGAGATCGTCGTCGAGAACGACCTACGTCATCACACGTCTGTACGCAAACCTCGGACCCACGTTTCACCGTCGGGCTTGAATATCGAGCACCAATGTCGGCGCGGGCTGTAGCTGTCATCCGACCGGCGCCCGGCATCATCCCTCTTCCCGCGTTCCTTTGCACCCTGTCTGGGCAAACACCAGTTGCACGCTTCCCGGTACGGCCAACTTCCTCGAAGCCCATTTCTGGACCACTTTCGTGTTGCGGGCAGGGTGTTCCCCAGTTTTAATCACCCCACTTGCACTGCGAGCATCGAGACCGAACCGCCATCTACGCCCTCAACAGGAAATGTGAGCGGCTCGGATGGTGTGCGAGTGCCGGCAACGTAAAGCAGCGGCACATAATGGTCCGGCGTGGGCACTGCTAGTTCTGCTTCACTGCCGAGCTGATCCTCGTAATTCACGAGCGGCTTGCACTCTCCCGCGAGGAGCAGCTCGCGGACTCGAGTTTCAAACGAGATCGCCCAATCGTACGGCTTCGGTGCGTGCCGTCCCCAAGCATAGGCATGCAGGTTGTGCACGATGTTGCCGCTACCGAGGATGAGAATGCCTTCTTCTCGTGTCCGGCTGCTGCGCGCCGTATTGAGCCAGGGCGACCACGGACATCAGCAAGGTCATCGCGAATGAAACGATCATCAGCTTCTTCATTTGTCCTCCTTTTATAAAATTACTTGTTGGGATGTGTCGATCCAATCGAAAGTCCACTCCCAAGGAGAGCCGCTTGGAGTTGTCGCTTTCCGGCGTGTCATATGCCCAGTTGCGGAGAGCAACTACGTCGCTCGCTTTTGGCGCTCTAATTACGCGACACGCTTCGGCATTTTCCGAACTTGGTTCGGCTTGGCCCGCTCCGCTTCAGGACTTTCTTCGATCGCTTGTGTATTGATCTCTCTTGAGAGATCGGTCAGCTTTTGGTCGGTTTCTTTTTCTTCGTTGAGAGTCTCCCCCAGCAAGGACGCGTGTTTGGGTTCGTCGAGAATCTTCGCAAATTCGCGCACCGTACGGTAAGCCGCAATTTCGTAATGTTCAACTCGCTGGGCTGCGCCGATCAAGGCTGCGTCCCTGACCGAATCTTCGAAGTCCTCCTCGATGACTTCAGATCCCTCCTTGATTAAGCCTTCCATGCCCATGCATTTCTTGCCCTTTGGGCTCTCATCCAGGGAGCTGAAGATTGTTTCTAGGCGCTCGACGTGACCTTTGGTCTGCTCCAGATGCTGTTCGAAGCCTTTTCGCAGTTCATCCGACGAGGCAGCCTTCGCCATCTTCGGAAGCGCTTTAACCAATTGGTTCTCTGCGCTATACAAATCCTTCAATTCGTCGACATACAGTTTCTTTAAGCTGTCGTTTGGCATATTTCCTCCTGGGAAGATTGAGTTTCGATGAGTTCCACATGAAATAAAGGTCCCGCCAAAACCAGGCCGGGACCCAGATGAAAGCCTAGGAAGCGCGACGCTGGCCGCCCTGGTCCTGCTGCTGCTTGTCATCCTGCCCTTGAGTACGGTCCTGAGTAGGATTCTTTTTTGAAGGATCATCTTGCTTCTGCTGCGGTTGTCCGGGCTGTTGACCCGATTGCCCTGGATTCTGGCCATGATCCTTTTTCATATCTTTCATATCGTCTGGCATGTAATTCTCCTTTGAGCATCGCGCTACGAAGTGCGACGGTTGGATTGCGGTGAAGTTAGTTGCACAAGAGGCCCGTGACAGTTGGCCTGAAGTGCGGCATCCATTAAGAACTTCGCGAGCGCGTATCCGCCTACATTTGGGCGATTTCGATCTGATCCACAACGTGATCTTGGCCCACCACCGCGGCGGCTTTTGCTTCGATTGCAGCCTTCTCTTCCGCTGTTCGCACCGGCCCCTTGAGAGTAGCGACTCCGTTCTGCACAACGATCTTGACGTTGTGAGCGTAGGTTGAAAGCGAGCCGTCGGCGACGATGCTGCGCCGAATGCTGGCGGTCAGTTGAAGGTCACTCTTACCATTCCCTTGCTGATCCGCCGTAGTCGCTGACGCCGCATGGTCGGGCTGATTATTCGCTGTATTGTCCGGCGCGGCGTTTCCCGAACTATTCTGGGAAGTCGCGCCTGCGGGCTGGCCGTTCCGTGGTGTCATCGGCTTCTGACCCTTAGCGGGAACAACAGTGGGCGGAACTCCTTTACCCGAGAAATGCTGAAGCTGCGCCAGGAACGGCCCTGCCGTAGCAGGCCGTTTCACCGTGCCGGTCAGGATTTCCTCGTTGGTCAGCGGCTTACCGTAAAGCTTTGCGTTCTCATCCTGATCCTGACGGAGAGTTGCTCCCTCCAGGGACAAACCGGCGAAGACACCATGCGATCTGGACCAAGACAGGATTTCTGCCGTCATCAAAACGTCGGTATTCGCGCTCGTGTTGCGTCCGACAGGCCCGGCGGCGGCCGCGGCTTCGCCCCCCAGGGTGAATTTATCGGACAACAGTTTTTTCATGCCGCCCTCGTTGAGCACCAGCATGATGACGTCGGTGGAGGACCCGCCGAGTTGAAGGCCAAAGCTACCCCCCTCGATTTTCACGGCAGCGGGCGGGCTCCATCCTTTCCTGGTCATGCAAGACGCGTAACCACGGCCATACTTGCCGCCGCCGATAAACGCCACCTTTTTTAACCCAGGCACAACAATCACGCACCGGGCTTTCCGAAGCAGATCCTGCGGAATACCCTCGTCCGATGCCTGGGACATCTCGTGGATAACGGTTGTGGAGTCGGAGAGGCGCTGCTCATAGGTTTCTGCGGATGCCATCACTGCTACCGCGATCAGAAATGTAACGATCTTCGTTTTCATAGTGAGCCTCATTAATCAATGTCTCGTGCGGTTGCTTAAAAGGGAACTCGTAAGAATCCCGATTTTTGAATCTCAGGCGGTATGACGCTCTTTGAATTCCTCGACCTTATCTTTCACCTTTTCCTTAGCATCCTCGATGGAATGGCTGATTTTGCCTCGGGTCCCGTCGGCTTTTTCCGCGGCGGCTTCCTTGCGCGATTCCTGGACCTGCTGCGCCGCGTCTTTCGCATTTCCCCAGGTCTCCTTGACGGCGCCCTTCGCTTGGTCGATGACTCCCTTGTTCGCGAGTTCTTCATTGCCGACGGCTTCTCCGACGCCTTGCTTGACCTTTCCAACAGCCTGGTCAATTTTTCCAGTAACCTGATCCTTATTCATGGTTCCTCCCTTTCACGATTGAGTGCAGTTATAGTTCGGTGAAAAGACCCGGCGAACGCAGCCGCCGGGTATGAAATTCCCACGGCACCGTTGCTAAGCGACCCGAGCGGTGGCTTTCTTGTCGCCGGCAGCTTCCCCGGTCGAGGAAATATCTTGCGCGCCGGTGCGTTCAAGGATTTCCTTCGCTCGCTTGATCTCATCGGACGTCTCGGAGTGAACGGAAAGCAGAATTCCGCCGTCCTTGACGCGCCCTTCATAGCGTTTGGCTTCGTATTCGGGAATTCCCATTCCAATCAGGGCTCCCGTGAGACCGCCAACCGCTCCTCCGACCCCGGCCCCCGCCAGAGCGGCCATAATTGGTCCGGCGGCAATAAAGGGTCCAAGACCAGGAATTGCTAAGGCCCCTATTCCGACCAGCCATCCCAAGCCTCCGCCGAGCAGAACTCCCGTCCCGGCGCCTGCTGACGCACCTTCGGGAGCTTTTGTACTCTTCTCATGGGCAAAGTCCTTCGTGCCCTCCTTGTTCGGAAAAAGTACGGAGATGTCATTGTTGGAAAAACCGGCTGCCTTGAGTGCATTTACGCCGCTCTCGACGGTTGCCTGGTGCGGATAGATGCCAAACACTGCGATATTTTTGCCTGCCATTTGAAACTCCTTTATTAGTTGGGTTGCGTAAGGTTTACGTTCTGGTTCGATGGTCACGTTGTCTTGACCGCCGACTTCTGCGAATTAATTTCAGCTCGCTTCTTGATCAGGAGACGGGATGAAAAGTTGCCCGGTTAACGCCCCGGTTCTTGCGCGAGCCTATTACCGGGGAAGGACTCCCCGTCGTGACTGTTGCCAGAACCAGACTACGCTTCGTCAGATTCTGCGCCATCGGGTGAACGCCGTACCCTGTCCATGAATGGCCCTTGAGCCATCCCGCTCTTCAAACCTAGTCACTGGCATGGTCGTTCCTGTGGTTGACACCGAGGAACCGCATGAACCTTACCAATGGGCGGATATGCTCAAAGAAGACACGCACCCTCGGTCTCGCCTCAGGCCGGATAGGTAAATGTGGCGAGGTGGTTGGATGAGCCTGAACAAAACTACAACGAATGGATAGCCGGTGGCTGGTCAAAATTGCCCACGGTGGAACCAGCGGTCGTTGCCGAGCACCGGACCCGGACTAGGCCATGTTGACGATCTTTCGGAGCTCAATTGTCCTGTCGCCGGCAGAAGGAGGTTCTTCTCCAAGTAATTCGGCTGTAATCCGCAGCGCCTCTATCTCCTGTTGGACTCTCAGTGTGTCCTGCTCTTTCACTCGGAGAACTTCAAACGGATCCTTCATGGCTAGGGCTCCTTCGCCATATATCAACATCGCAATCGATCAAGTATCGAGTCTAAGACTGTGGGTTCGAGTGCAATTCAATGGTGCTGCCAGAATGTGTTCCAGTAAACGGCGAGCTAAGTCAACTCACTCAATCCACTCAACTCTCAAGACTCTTCCACTCGAATCGGCTTCCCCCACAAAACCGCGCCGTTCAAATGTGCGATCGCTTTCTTGGCTTCGAGGTCATTGGTCATTCCCACAACCGCGAACCCGCGTGAATATCGGGTTTGGGGATCAGTCATGATTTCCACTGCTTCGACTGATCCGTAGGTTTGAAACAATGTACGGAGCTCGTCCGGTGTCCGGTTCGAGGCCAGATTTCCAACAAATAGATTTGTCATACGCACCGTTTCTAGTAGTGACTTCGGGTGGCACGTCGCCGGGCCCGGACAGCTTCGAACGCTAGAACCCGACCGGGAAGGCGGCATTGAACCGCCCTCCCGTGCGAGAAGTTCGCCGTTACGCGGCTACGCGGAGGTCGAGCTTGTGGATGGTCGAGGTGACAACGTCGGAGGTCTGAACTTTTGGCGTTCCCTCGATAAATCTTGCCATCGTCTTCAACACTTGCGGATAGGTATTGGCGTTGTAGGCTTCGGCATCGGCTTTGTTTTCCCACAGACTGATTGCAGTCACATCAACTCCGCCGGTTCCAGCGAATGTGATTTCGTCCTTGAAACCCTTTTGTTTACGAAGCAAAGGGAGGACATCGTTTTCAAATGTTCGTGTGTAATCGGAAAGAGTATTGGATTTCAGATGAATCGAGACATGGCGTGAGAACATGGCAACCTCATTAGGTTGGGGTTGCTAAGAAAGAAAACTTCAGATGGGCTGACTTAGTTCAGAGAACCTGAAATGAGGAGAAGGTGGTAACCACCTCAACTACAATCGTTGCATTTAAGTGGCCCTCTGCATTAACCGCGCAACTTGTTGTTTCGATACGTCACCTGGCAGATCAGGCGCCGTTCCGCCGTGTAGCTTTGGCGGAAAGCCGGCACAAACGGGTATGGTCAAGGCGTTGCCCACAACGCGAACCGAGGACAGGTTCATCCAAATTTGGGCCGCCCTAACTTGGGGAGTGAGCCTGCCACAAACGTCATCGCAATATTACAAGTCCAGCAGCACCGTCCCGCGGAGCAGGAATTGCGCGGACTCATAGCCGATGGCGCCCTCATCTAGGAAGCGTAAACATCGACTAAATTAGCTGTGACTGCATCACGGTTTCTTCCAGTCAGTCATGGAGCCTAATTCGTCCATGATCTCCCGCAATCTCTGCTCGCGTCTTTCGTGATCCTGCATTGCAGTAAAGTCGGGTCTGGGCATTTGCAAAAACGCCACATTCAGCTTCTGGATGTCTGCAATCTCTCGCCTGAGTGCGTCCACTCGTTCCCTGATAGCGCCGTCCATGTGCAACTAGATTATATCTTCAGTCCCGAATCCAGAACGAAACGCTATGGTGTTGTTTGGTGCAACAGCGCCGTGTGCGAAGGGACGCAATGGAACAGGACTCTTCAGACCTGGCGGCTGTTCCAAATCTTCGCGATGGTAATCCGCTGACACGCCTGGGTCTAAACGGCTAGCCGCGAAAGCATAAACTATAAGCCTTCACTCCCGGGGAGAGATCTATCCGGAGAGGTATCGTTATGACCGCAGCTAATCCCGCTTCCATCGGAATGAAATCCGTCAGCAAGGAACATGCAAGCCGTTCCGTGAAACGCTGTCAGGCGATGCACGCCCCGGCGAGCGGCGACTTGTTTCTCGCGGCGGTAAAGGCCGCTGAAAGACAGACGTAACAGCACGAAGCTGCCGAACGCAAGTAGGTGAGGTTTGCCGGTGTGCCCACCGAATTGCGGCACGCCGGCAATCGAAAGTTCGCGGCGTGGTAAGTCAAGGCGTTCTTAGGGCGAGATCCGCCCAGAATCAGAAACCCGAGTCTTATGCAGTGGCACTGTCAAGCAGCTTTCAGCATCAGCAGCACTGGGATCTCCTAAGATTATTCTCAAAGAATGAGCAATTGTGAGCAGTCTTGCCACTAGGTGCAAGTCATACTATCCCAATATGGGAACGGTGTCGCACTTTGCAGGAGTCTCGTTGCTACAGGTGAAAAGCTGACCGGTTAGTAAACCCACTCAGGCTTGCTACAACGATCTTCTCGGAGCAAGGCTTTCTCTTTCAAACCCATCCGTTTTCAATTGCAGGAAAGGTAGGAACTAAAGACATGAAACGCAACCTGAAAATCGGCGCAATTGCAGTTGGTATTCTCCTCGTGATTCTGATCGCACTACCCTTGCTGATCAATGTGAACAGTTTTCGCCCAAAGATCGAGTCGGAGCTAACGAGCGCTCTGGGCCGACAGGTTACGGTGGGCAATCTGAGCCTGTCAATTCTTTCCAGCAGCGTCGTGGCCGATAACATAGCCATCGCGGACGACCCCGCCTTCGGCAAGTCGCCTTTCATTACGGCCAAGTCGCTTAAGGTTGGTGTGGAACTGATGCCACTCATCTTCTCGAAACAACTGGATGTGACCGAACTCAAATTGCAGCAGCCCGAGATCACGCTGCTGAAAGCAGCCAACGGGAAATGGAATTTCTCCAGCATCGGCGCGGTTGCTGCCAAGACGGCGCCGGCAGAGCCCAAGTCCGGAGGAACCTCCCCGGCCAATTTCTCGGCTGCGAAGCTGAATGTAAACAATGGAAAGTTGATTGTCGGAAAAGCGAATTCTTCAGCCAAGCCTCAGGTCTATGACAAGGTGAACATTGACGTCGAGGATTTTTCCTTCACCGCACAGTTCCCATTCAAACTCACAGCTCAATTGCCGGGAGGAGGGGACGCGAAAATCTCTGGGAAAGCTGGCCCTATCGACGCCGAAGACGCCGCCAAGACCCCGTTTGAGACCGCAGTGCAGGTGAACAACATGAATATTGGGACCTCAGGATTTATCGATCCCGCCAGCGGCATTGCAGGGCTGGTCAATCTTGACGGGACACTCAACTCGAATGGCAGCCAGGCGAAAGCCGTTGGCACACTCACCGGCACGAAACTGAAGTTTTCGCCGAAGGGCACGCCCGCTCCGACCACGGTGGTCGTCAAGCACAGGGTGGATGTCGATCTCGATAAGCAATCGGGAACGCTGACAGAAGGCGACATTTCGATCGGCAAGGCCGTGGCGCACCTGACGGGAACGTTCCAAACGCAGGCCGACACCCAGGTGTTGAACATGAAGCTGGATGCGCGCGACATGCCAGGGGATGAACTGGAACCGATGCTGCCCTCGCTGGGCATAGTGCTTCCGTCGGGCTCGCAACTGAAGGGCGGAACGCTGTCGGCGGAACTGGGCATCGTAGGACCTGTGGACAAGCTTGTGATCACCGGGCCGGTGCGGCTAACCAATTCTAAGCTGGCCGGGTTCGACCTAGGGTCGAAACTGGGGGCGCTGTCGGCATTTGCCGGGAAAGCCGCTTCCAACCCGGACACTTCGATCCAGAATGCGAGCCTCAACGCGCGCGTAGCCCCCGAGGGAACGAAAGCGGACAATATTAACCTTACCGTTACGTCGGTCGGTGTCATCACTGGAGCGGGGACGGTGAGCCCCGCGGGCGCGCTGAACTTCAAGATGCTGGCCGACCTCAAAGGCGGCGTCGCGGGCGGGCTAACACAGGTGGCGTCGCTGGGCAGCGGAAAAGGTGGGATCCCCTTCGCCATCGAGGGAACGACGTCGAATCCGCACTTCATCCCTGACATGACAGCAGTAGCGGGCGACATCGCGCAAGGTGCATTGGGACAAGCGATAGGCGGGAAAGACGTCCTGAATGGAACGCCGGCGAGTACAATCGGGGGGCTGCTCGGAAAGAAGCAGAAGTGAAGAGTCTACATACAGAGTTGCTTTGGTGGAATTAGACAAAGCGGGTGCTGATCCTCCTACCATGGTGCAATCTGGTCACCTCAGCTCTGACTGATGAGCAGTGGGCTCAGTTGTTGAATGGACACAATTTATCCAACTCAACTTCGTTGCCGTCGGCGGCGAGGTTAGACGGTTAGCGGAGGGTCCGGCGACGCCGCAAATGCGGCGGGAATAGAATACCGGTGGGAGTGGGAATTGAGCTGTAGTAGTTCTATGTTCATGACCGAAGTTGGATCACAACGAAGCAAATCAAGCTGCTGGTAAGTGGCTGAAGAATCAAGCAGAGCGGAGAATTTTTATAACGGTCCAGAAGCCGCCTTTGAACTCAAAATCCGACCGGACATGCCTCGCAAAAATCTCATTCACCTTCTCTCGCACCTGCTGACTCCGCGATGGCTTCAGGTATCGCATCGTACTCTCCATGTCAGAGTGACCAAGCCATTGCTGCACCATATGCAAATCTATGCCGGCCCATAGTGACCCCGTCGCAAACGTTGCCCGAAACTTGTGAAGCCAGATGATCCTAGAGTGGTGGCTCAATGGTTGAGAAGCACGTGAACTGGGCAGTGGAAAGATTACGATTTCTTATCTAACTCGGCTCCACTGAAGTGTCCCGATTTGCTGTAGACCTTGCCCAGAGAAGACTTGATTTTTCTTGTTGTTAGAAAACCCTCTCAAAAACGATCGCTTTGGACCCGCATAAACATTGGTTCGGAGCGCCGACGCTCGGGATGTTAGAAAAGTGTAGTTTGCTAACCCGAGTGCGGCCGCCAGGGGCAGGCGCGGTGGCCTTCGTGTGCAATTACGGATGTTGTTCAGTATTTGGCACCAGGACCCCACCTTCGATCTTTGGAATCCCGAAGTGGCCGCCAAGATGTGAGAGGTCGAGCGGGCTGATGGACCCGGAGACCACAATAAAGTTGACCTCATTCGATCTGGCGAGGAGAATCGCCACGTTGCTTATCGCTTTATTCTCAAAGCGGATCCACAAGTCGGTCACACCTTGGCCTCCGCCCTTCTCATGGTTGTTCACCAGTTGTTTCCAGCCGGCCGCGTGGTACTCCTCTTTCACAGAATTCAGAGTCTCTGGATCATACGTCCAACGTTGGGGAAAACGGTAGTCGTGAACCGACACTCCGCTCACCCCCGCGATCACGCGGCGAAGATCCTCGTTGTCCGGGTCGAGCTTGGCGGCAAATACCAGCATGGAGTGGTCGAGCGTGAACTCGGTTTTCGAGGACGCGCTTTGCCGCAAGGCCTCAATACCCTGAGGAATCCTGTCGTGCTGCTGCGCTTCGGTCAGCCTGGTTGCAGAAATGGCGATCAGGGCTACAAAAACAATGCGGAAGAACCTCATAGAATGCCTCAAAGGGTAGACGAGATGCTTTGCTGGCTCACTTCTAGTACAGCCTTCTCACCATTCGCAATGCACGGCGGGTAAATCGCAGCTCATCCGCTAACCGCTTGAATCCAGAACATCTACGAAGAGAGGTCATCTGCTTACAAAAACTGGATCTGGCTTGGCTGTTGCAAATTCGCGATAACAACGCATTAACCTTCGGCCCGGGTTTGAGCGCTATGGCCTCCCTTGAAAAAAGCTGTACCTCGCTGCAAACAGGGGGTTGGCGCAGAGCCTCTTTTCATGCTTCGTTCTGACCGAAGTCCGGTCATGCTGACCTGGTGTCGTCGAGGGATCGGTAGACAACTAAGAGTCGAGGCAGGCTTCTTGCAGCGCCTGCAGCTTTACTTACTACGGCTTGGATTCTTGCAGAAGGACGACGTCCGAATCGGTGTGGCCCCGCAGGACGCCGAGATTCTTGCCATCCGGAGACCAGTGGAACGACAGGATCTGCTCGGAATTGAAGTGCGTAATCTGGCGTCCCGGGCCGCCATCGAGGGGCTGAATCCAAACGTTATCCACGCCATTCACTGTGATCGGGTAAGCAACTGTTTTTCCATCCGGAGTAAATTGCATACCCTTGGAAATTCGCGGATTGGGTTCCAAGAAACGAGGAGAACTGAGAGTTGCCACATCCAGCAGTGCGATTTTGTGTGTGCCTATTGCGTCGCCTGGATTCACCATTTCGATTCCATACACCAGGGTTTTTCCATCGGGCGAAATGCCCATGCCCCGTCCCGTCAGAAATCCACCAGCAACACTGCTACCTGGAATCGGCTCCGGCTTCCCAGAACCATCCAGGGGGACCCGCCAGAGCTGTTTGGCTTCGGCGAAGTAGTAAACCCAGTTCTGATTGGCCGCGCACACCGGAAACGTATCAAGCTGGGCGTCGGCCAGCTTCACGGGATGGGAACCGTCCGCATTGACTCGCCAGAGGCTGAGTGAATTGCCGTCGTGAAGTGCCCATGGGAAAACTATGTAGCCGCCGCAGTGCCACATACTGAGAATGTTCGCCACCGGGTCGCTAAGCAGTTGGGTGGGATTGTTTCCATTGGCGTCCGTTCGCACAAGTTGCGATGGGTCTGATGTGAGCAAGCTACCATCGGCCGCCCAATTGAAAAACTGGATGTGTTCTCCGCCGGATGGTAACGGGCTGATCTCGCCGGACGCGCTGCCTTCGCCGGGCAAAACATAAAAGTTGCTCACCACTTTTTGCTGCACCGTGGCCAAAGACTTGCCATCGGCGGAGAGACTTAAAGTCGCATAGCTATTGGTATCGCGCGAAATGGGACGCAACCTGCTGTCAGCCAGGGAGACGTAGCCAATCTGCCGGTGGTTGAAATTAGGCCCTTTTTGTTGATAGTTGACAAAGAGGCCATCCCCGGCGAACGACCAGCGCAATTCAAAAATTGCATTATCAGCAAAGGCAACGGTTTGTATTTTTCCTGTTTGCAGATCGAACAGATTGATGCCACCGAGGTCGTTGCCCGGATGGAACGCGGGATAGGCGATCTTCATGCCGTCGGGAGACCACGTTAGCGAACGCGCCAACCCCCTCTGCAGAGGCTCATTGAGCAGCACTTTTTCGTCACTGCCGTCGAGATTGGCACTCAGCAGGCGATATTTGCCGGGTTCCGGATTGTTTGCGCGGAGGTAGGCCATTCGTTGGCCATCGGGCGAAAACGTGATGCCACTATCCGAGTCGCGCACCACAGTCTTCGGCGTGCCGCCTAAGACCGGGGTGCGATAGATATTGAAATCGCTAGCGATGCCATTCTCAGCCTTGCGGAAATAAATGTAGTTACCGTCAGGCGAGAACGCGACGCTGGGAATGTTGGCCGTTGGAGGGAGGACTTGAGTGTCGCTGCCCGTTGCCACGTTACGCAGCCAGAGGCTGTTCAGCCCTTTGTCGTTCATCACCGTGAGCACGTATTTTGCATCGGGAGATATAGCGGCAACGATGGCCCGGCTGGAATTCGTAACCTGGGTGATGGCGAAGTTCTGGAAAGGCACGGAAAGGCTACGGTGGAGGATGGAATAAACACCAAAATGTTGTATTGCCGAGCCAGGCGGTGCAGTCTCGAGCGATAAAAGGCGAGGATTGCAAATCCGCCCACGAGCAGAACCGAAAAACGGAACCACCAGGTCTGCCACCACAGCGGTGTGACTT
>Ga0210410_10002482_pt1 | contig 16498 bp, 15 predicted proteins | sample IncBWC4MmetaG_FD_161058 | JGI IMG/M metagenome (GOLD analysis project Ga0210410, IMG submission 161058) | Forest soil microbial communities from Barre Woods Harvard Forest LTER site, Petersham, Massachusetts, United States - Inc-BW-C-4-M | ecosystem: Environmental > Terrestrial > Soil >... | reverse complement strand
ACCAGACGCCGTTTGGATAGGCCGGCAAATTCCAATCGAGCCGCCAGGCGAAAGCGTAGACCAGCGCCGAGCCGCCAAGCGCGACATTGGGGTGGCGCAGCAAGATAAACAGCATCGGCGGAAATAATAGCAACAACACGATGTAAAGCGGCAGCACGTCCATGTTGACGGGCTTGAATTTCAACAGCAGCGCCTGAAAGATCGTGATGTCCGGCTGTTTGAGAAAATCGAGGATTTTCATTTCTTCGGCATAGAGCGGATTTTCGAACGTGGCCGCGACATAGGCGATCTCCGCCATGAAGATCGTGAACAGAAAAATGTGAGCGACGTAGATTTGCCAGGCGCGGCGCAAGATGCGCGCGCTGGCCAACACGAAGCCGCGCTCACGCATCGTGCGCCCGTAGACGAAGGCCGCGGTGTACCCGGATATGAAAATGAAGATCTCGGTGGCGTCGCTAAAGCCGTAATTCCTGATCGTGATCCAATTCACGATGTTTTGCGGAATATGGTCGAGAAAAATCAGCCACAGCGCCAAGCCGCGGAATAGATCGAGCCGCAAATCGCGCTCGCTCGTGGCCGATTGGGGCGGGGACGGCATCGCCATGGAATCTGCAACCATTGCCCGGCCGCGGTGCAGCCAATTCGGATCCGCCCCCGCCAATGTAATGCACGGGTTTATTGCGTTCGCAAGCAATCGTGGCGCGCGTGCGTTCTGTCGCGATCCGATTTGAGGACAGCATTCACCTTGATATTGCAACTTGCGGCTCAACGCGATTCACTGAGGGCAGATGAACGCGGGGCTGCCAGGCCTGTGACGGTTCCACGGCGCCGATCGGATCGAACACTGGGATTTCCCATGTATCGCGCAGTCACCCGGAATATCGAGGTCGTGGTGACCCCCCGCTTTGTCGCAGACCGTTCGTCCCCTGATAACAATTATTTCTTCTGGGCCTACACGATCGCGATCACCAACAATGGCGAAGACACCGTGCAGTTGAAGACTCGCCATTGGCACATCACCGATGCGAGCGGCCGCCGTCAGGAAGTGCGTGGTGCCGGCGTGGTCGGCGAAGAGCCGGTCCTCAAAGCCGGCGAATCGTTCGAATATACCAGCGGGGTGCCGCTGCAGACGCCGTCGGGATTCATGTTCGGAACCTACGGCATGGTCAGCGCAAGCGGCGAACATTTCGACATCGAGATTCCGGCCTTCTCGCTCGATGCAACTGAAGACAAACGCACGTTAAACTGAGGCTGTGGCGCACCAGGAAAACGTCGCGCATTGACTTTGCGCGCCGCCGAGAACAAAATAAGAACTTACATTTCGCCGAGAACGTACGCCGATGCGAAGATCTGGCAGCGCTGATTTGCCGCTCCATAACGGTCATGTGCCGAAATGGCTTGCAGACCGCATGACCCGGCTTGGCGCGGTCCTGACCGAGGCCATCGTTCACCACTACGGGCGCGATGAATTTCTACGCCGCGTGGCGCATCCTTTCTGGTTTCAGTCGTTTGGCGCGCTGATGGGAATGGATTGGCATTCCTCCGGCATCACCACGAGCGTGCTCGGTGCACTCAAGCGCGGCCTCAACCCCTTGAGCGGCGAACTTGGCCTGCGCGTCTGTGGCGGCCGCGGCAAGCATTCGCGTCTGACGCCGCGCGAGCTCGTGGCTCTTGGCGATCGCATAGGCTTCGACGGCGACGCGCTGGCGAAGGCCAGCAGACTGACCGCCAAGGTCGACAGCGCCGCCGTTCAAGACGGTTTCGATCTTTATTTGCACGGCTTCGTCGTCAGCGACGAAGCGCGCTGGGCCGTCGTCCAACAGGGCATGAATGGCGATCGCAAGCAGGCGCGTCGCTATCACTGGCTGTCGGAAGGGATGACGAGTTTCGTCGAGGAGCCGCACACAGCCATCGAAGGACAGAGCCAAGGCAACATCGTCAATCTCACCGATCGGCGCGCCGAGCAGTCACGCCGCAAACAGATCGAGCTGCTTGGCAGCCTTGGACCCGACCGCATCGCGCGGGAGGCTGCCGCGCTCGCACCTTCGCGTGAGACGGCCAGTCCAAAGCCATCCGACGACGAACAGCCGGCGCAAGCAACGTTGCCGTATCTTGTTTTGCCCGCGCACCACGACGTCCGGGCGAGCGACGTTCATCTTCGGCGTCTGCACGGCAATCTTGCCGCCGCAGCCGAGCGTGGACCCACCGACTTTCCCGATTTGCTGCTCACACCCGGTGTGGGCGCGCGGACTGTCCGCGCGCTCGCATTGGTGGCGGAAGTGCTGCACGGCGCACCTTGCCGCTTCAGCGATCCCGCGCGATTTTCGCTCGCTCACGGCGGCAAGGATCGGCATCCGTTCCCAGTTCCCGTCAAAGTCTACGATGAGACGATTTGCGTGCTCCGGTCCGCCGTCGATAGAGCTAAGCTCGGCCAAGACGACACACTGTTCGCTCTGCGGAAGCTCGATGCGGAATCGCGGCGCCTCGAGCGTGTCGTGAACGGGCCGGCATTCGACGACTTCATCTCCGACGAATTCCTGCGGTCACATGAATATGGCGGCCGCAGCGTTTTCGGCTGGGAGCTGCCCTTGGCGGTTCGTCGGGAGCGACCCAGCGCCGGGCGAAAGTGAAAACGCCTATTACTTCTAGCGTGGGCGGCAGCCAGCCCCCGACGCGCTAGAGCATGATCCCGAAAAGTGGAGACCGGTTTTTGGACAAATCATGCTCAAAACAAAGAATCTGGACCGTGATCCGATTCAATTGAATTGGATCACGGTCTAAGAAGCAGCCGAATCCCCCGGCGCAATTTCGGCAGGTTCAAAGACGTAGGTCGAACTGCAAAATTCGCAGGTCACGGTAATCTTCCCGTCCTCGACCATGTCGTCGCGGTCCTCTTGCGGAAAGCTCTGCAGCATATTTTCCACGCTTTGGCGCGAGCACGAGCACTGCGCTTGTACCGGCGCTGGGCGGAATACACGCACGCCGCGTTCGTGAAACAGGCGATAGGCCAACCGTTCGCTCGACAGCGCCGGGTCGATCAGCTCGATATCGTCAACCGTTTCCACCAACGAGCGGCCTTCGACCCAGGCATCGTCTTCTTCGTGTTGGACAGAAGCTTCCGCGCCGGGCGGAGCATCGCCGGGATGAAGGTCCGCTTGCCGCGCGCGCTCCGGCGACTTGGGCAAGAACTGCAGCAGGATCCCGCCGGCGCGCCAGCGACGGCGCGCACCGCCATTCTCGCCGCCGCGGAATTCCTCGGCGACCGCAAGCCGTACGCGAGTCGGGATCTGCTCGGAGCGGAGAAAATATTCGTGCGCCGCCTGCTCTAAGTCCTTGCCCTCGAGCGGCACGAGACCTTGGTAACGGCTCATATCCGGACCCTGGTCGATGGTCATGGCGAGATGGCCGCGCCCAAGCAATTGGCCCCGCTTGTCGTCGCCGGCGGCGATGGCGGCCGCGACCCGGTCGTCATCAAAGCGCGCGCAGGCGCGCACGTTGCCGGGCGAGGTGAAATCGACCACCAGCATGCTGACCGGGCCGTCGCTTTGGGTCTGCAAGATGAACCGGCCCTCAAACTTGAGGGCTGAGCCGAGCATGACCGTCAGCACGATCGCCTCACCAAGGAGCTTCGCGATCGGCAGCGGATAATCGTGGCCGCTCAAGATGGCATCGACGGCCGGCCCAAGCCGGACGATGCGGCCGCGCAGATCGAGCGCGGACACTTCGAAAGGCAGGATTGTATCGTCAACGCTGGTTTGCGCGGGCGCCCGAACGGGAATGTCCAATTGAGGATTGTTCATCGCCGACGGATATAGGCAATGAGAATGAAATTGTGAGCCCTCTGGAACCGGCCGAGTCCGGTCTTACCGTCCGCCCTCGAGGCACCATGTTAAGATGCCTTTCTGCGCGTGCAGCCGGTTCTCGGCCTCGTCGAACACGACCGAATGTGGGCCGTCCATCACTTCGTCGGTGACTTCCTCGCCGCGATGGGCGGGCAGGCAATGCATGAAAAGGGCGTCCGGCTTAGCCCGCGCCATCAGCCGCTCATTGACCTGGTAGTGTTTGAGCAGGTTATGGCGGCGGGCGCCGTCGCGGTCTCCCATCGAAACCCAGGTGTCGGTCACGATGCAATCGGCGTCCTTTACTGCTTCTTCCGGATCCGTGCCGAGGGTGATCGCGGCGCCCGAGGATTTGATCCATCCGACCAGCGGCTTTTTCGGCGCCAGTTCCGGCGGGGTTGCGATCCGCATGCGGAAGGCAAACCGCTCGGCGGCGTGCATCCACGAGGTCAAAACGTTGTTGGCGTCGCCGGTCCAGGCGACCGTCCGCCCGCGGATTGGGCCGCGATGCTCTTCGAAGGTCATGACATCGGCCATCACCTGGCACGGATGGGAGCGCCGTGTCAGGCCGTTGATCACCGGCACGGTGGCGAAGCGCGCAAGTTCGGCGACCGCCTCGGGATCGAGCGCTCGGATCATGATGACGTCGACATAGCGCGACAGCACCCGCGCGGTGTCGCCGATGGTTTCGCCGCGTCCGAGTTGCATTTCGTCCGCAGTCAGCATGATCACGTCGCCGCCGAGCTGGCGCATGGCGACTTCGAACGACACCCGCGTACGGGTCGACGGCCGCTCGAAAATCATCGCCAGCGTCTTGCCGGCGAGCGGCCGCTCATTGCCCGGGCGCTTGGCTTTGATGGCGCGCGCCAGATCGATCATCCGGCGCAATTCCTCTGCCGGCACGTCGATCAGATCCAGAAAGTGGCGGATCGCGGTCATTGTGCCGCCGTTTCCTTGGACGCTGCTTCCTGCGCGCGCGAAAGCCGGGCACAGGCGCGATCGAGCCGCGCGATGCCTTCGGCGATCTCCTGCTCGCTGATGATCAGTGGCGGCAGCAGCCGCACGACATTGTCGCCCGCGGCGACCGCGATCATTTTTTCGGCGCGGAGCGCGTCGACAAGTTCACCGGCCGGCACGCTGGCGCGCACGCCGACCAGCAGGCCTTCGCCGCGCACCTCGGAAATGACCGACGAATATTGATCTTTGATCTCCGCGAGCCGCTGCTTGAAGAAAAGCCCGGTCCGCCGCACACGATCGAGGAAGCCCGGCTCCAGCATGACGTCGAGCACTGCGTTGGCAGCGCTCATGGCAAGCGGATTGCCGCCGAAAGTCGAGCCATGCGTGCCGGCTGTCATTCCCTTCGCCGCCTCGCTCTTGGCGAGGCACGCTCCCACCGGAAAGCCGCCGCCCAGCGCCTTGGCGAGTGCCATGATGTCCGGTTCGATGCCGACACGCTGATGGGCGAATAGTTCTCCGGTACGACCCATACCGGTCTGCACTTCGTCGAGCAGCAGGAGCAATCCATGCTGATCGCAGAGCTCGCGCAAGGCACGCAGGAAAGAAGGCTCGACGACGCGCACGCCGCCTTCGCCCATGATCGGTTCGATGAGGATCGCGCCGGTCTCGGGGGTGATCGCGGCTTTGGTCGCTTCCAGATTGCCGAACGGCACCTGGTCGAAACCCTCCATGACGGGACCGAACCCATCGAGATATTTCTTCTGCCCGCCGGCGGCGAGCGTTGCCAGCGTGCGGCCGTGGAAGGCCCCCTCGAAGGTGATGATCCGATAGCGTTCCGGTGCGCCATTCGCCGAGTGGTATTTGCGCGCCATCTTGATGGTGCATTCCATCGCCTCGGCGCCGGAATTGCAGAAGAAGACGACGTCGGCGAAGCTTACGTCGCACAATCGCTGCGCGACGCGTTCGGCCTCATGCACCGCATAGAGGTTGGAGACGTGCCAGAGCTTTTGCGCCTGCGCTGTCAGCGCGGCGATCATATGCGGATGAGCGTGCCCTAGCGCATTGACAGCGACGCCGGACGTGAAATCGAGGTAACGCTCGCCGTTGGTTGCAACAAGCCAAACGCCCTCGCCCCGCTCGAAAGCAAGGTGCACACGCGCATAGGTCGGTAACAAATGCGATGTCATGGTTTTGCGCCCGCGCGTTGCGCAGTTTTCAAGCTGCGCGGCCGAAATAAAATGTGCCGCCTCTCCGGGCGGCACGACCTCAGCATTTTATTTGCGCGCCGCCGACCGGTCAACTCGTTAGCACAGCGCGCAAATAGCCGGCTTGTCCACGCACTCGTCCACATTGGGCAGGAATATGTGGACGCGTATGGGCCGACTCTTGCGCCAGACTCGCGCCATATTGTAGTCTTTTGCTTGTCAAGTACGACATCTCGTGCGGCGGACAGTTCCTCGAAAGCGTTGGTTCGCGTGACGTGTTAGGCGGCGAGCACCGTCTGACCCGGAGGGGGATTCCGCCAAAGCTGCACTCGGATCTTGGAGGAGGATTGAGCATGTCGTGGACTGACGAGCGGGTCGAATTGCTGAAGAAGCTATGGTCCGACGGGCTGTCAGCCAGTCAGATAGCGGCCGAACTCGGCGGTATCACGCGCAACGCAGTCATTGGAAAGGTCCATCGGCTCGGCCTCTCCGGCCGCGCTAAAGCTGCTTCCAGTGCCGCGCCGCGGCAGCGCAAAGCGCGCTCATCCACGCATATGCTGCGGATCGGACGCGGCGCCATCCGTGGCAATACGGCGCTGGCGCATGCCTACGAGATCGAGCCCGAGGTTACCCAAGAGCTGGTCGAGAACATCATCCCGATCGGCCAGCGCCGCACCATTCTGGAATTGACCGAGCAAACCTGCCGTTGGCCGATCGGCGATCCCGGCAGCACCGAGTTCTTTTTCTGCGGCGGCAATACGATCGCGGGTTTGCCCTATTGCGCGTACCACTCGCGCGTTGCGTATCAACCGGCGGCCGATCGTCGCCGCGACCGGCGTTCGCCCGCGCGCTAGCGACTGCGCCGCTATCCCGGCACGGAGTACCACAACGATCGCGAAGCGCTCTGCCTCACGGCACAAACCGTCGCGATCAACCGACTAGAGCGCCGTCGTTTTAGTTCGACAGGCGCTCTGCTGTCTTGGCGAGTATAGTCTTTCTGAAAGCCGCTGTTCCGCCCCGAACCGGGCGCGCGCCTTTCCGGATCGCGCGCTAACTTGCTTTGCCGAAGCGATCGTCCAGCGAATAGCCGGCGCCACGCACTGTGCGGATCGGATCAATACCGTGACCGCGATTGAGCGCCTTGCGTAGGCGGCCGACATGCACGTCGACGGTGCGTTCGTCGATATAAACGTCGCTGCCCCAGACTCCGTCGAGCAGCTGCTCGCGCGAAAACACCCGGCCGGGGCGCTCCATCAGGAATTCCAGCAGGCGGAATTCGGTCGGGCCGAGATCCACGGGACGGTTTGAACGCGATACGCGCTTCTTCTCGCGGTCAAGCTCCAGATCGCCGATCATCAGCACGGTCGCCACTCGTTCGGGGCTCGCACGGCGCAGCAATGCGCGAATCCGTGCCAGCAATTCCGGCACCGAGAACGGCTTGACGAGATAATCGTCAGCGCCTGTTGCCAAGCCTCGCACACGCTCGCTCTCTTCGCCGCGTGCCGTCAGCATGATGATCGGCAGCGACTGGGTTTGCGGCCGCGCGCGAAGCCTTCGGCACAGTTCGATGCCCGAGAGGCCGGGCAGCATCCAGTCGAGCACGATGAGATCGGGCGCAGTCTCCCGCAGCCGTGTATCGGCCTCATCGCCTCGTGCAACCGCGTCGACGTCGTAACCTTCTGCCTCAAGGTTGTAGCGCAGCAGCGTCGTCAACGGCTCTTCGTCTTCAACGATCAGGATGTTGGCACCCATCCTCGTCTCCTATTCATTTTTGCAGCAGAGCTGCTCCAAAGCTCGTGGTGTCTCCCTTTGGGCGCTGGTCGGTGATCGGGCGGCCTTCAATCATGTAATAGACCGTCTCCGCGATGTTGGTCGCGTGATCGCCGATGCGCTCAATATCCTTCGCACAGAACATGAGATGCATACAGAACGTGATGTTACGCGGGTCTTCCATCATGTAGGTGAGAAGCTCACGAAACAGCGAGGTGCAAATCGCGTCGACCTCCTCGTCGCCGTTCCACACCGCAAGCGCAGCCGCGACATCGTGGCTCGCATAGGCGTCGAGAACCTGCTTGAGCAGCGCGGCGACAAGCGTCGCCATATGCTCGACCCCGCGGATCAGTTTTTGCGGGTGCAAATCCAGATCGAGCGCAACCACCCGTTTGCCGATGTGCTTGGCGTGATCGCCGATCCGCTCGAGGTCGTTGCACACGCGCATGGCGCCGACGATCTCGCGCAAGTCGATGGCCATCGGCTGGCGGCGAGCGATGGTCAGTATCGCCTTCTCCTCGATGTCGTGCTGCATGGCATCGATGGTCGGATCGGTGGCGATCACCCGCTCGGCCAGATCGGCGTCGCGATCCACCAATGCGCGCGTGGCATCCGAAATTTGCCGCTCCGCCAATCCGCCCATTTCGGCGACCTTGCGCGTGATCTCCTGTAGATCGACGTCGAAGGCTTTGGTGGTGTGGTCCACTCTGGTGGTGATATCGGTCATCGTGGTCACCCGAACCGGCCGGTGATGTAATCCTGCGTGCGCTGGTCGTGCGGCGCGGTGAACATCTTGCTGGTGGAATCGAACTCGACCAGTTCGCCCAGATACATGAAGGCGGTGAATTCCGAGACGCGCGCCGCCTGTTGCATGTTATGGGTCACGATTACGATGGTGTAATCGTCGGTCAGTTCGTCGATCAATTCCTCGATCTTCGCGGTGGAGATCGGATCGAGCGCCGAGCACGGCTCGTCGAACAGGATGACTTCCGGACGCACCGCCACGGTGCGGGCGATGCACAGCCGCTGTTGTTGCCCGCCGGAAAGGCTCTGCCCGTTGGATCCGAGCTTGTCCTTCACCTCGTCCCACAGCGCCGCCCGGCGCAACGAGGTTTCGACCCGCCCGTCGAGTTCGGATTTGGGCATCCGCTCGTAAAGCCTGATGCCGAACGCGACGTTTTCATAGATCGACATGGGAAACGGCGTCGGCTTCTGGAACACCATTCCGATGCGCGCGCGCAGCAGATTGAGATCCTGCTTCGGCGAGAGAATATTCGTGCCGTCGAAAATCACGTCGCCGGTCGCACGCTGGTTCGGATAGAGGTCGTACATCCGGTTGAGCACGCGCAGCAAAGTCGACTTGCCGCACCCCGACGGACCGATAAAGGCCGTCACCTTGTGCTCGTAAAGCGGCAGGCTGATCGATTTCAACGCTCGGCTCTCGCCGTAGAAGAAATTCAGGTCGCGGATCGTGACCTTCTCGACAAGTCCAGAGCGGTCGCTGGGAGCGACCGAGACCGACGGAACGGCAACGGACGTTACACTCATGACTGCCTACCTGATGAGACGAGACTGCGTGCGGTAATGCTGAGCGCCAGAACCGCGAGCGTGATGATGAGGGCGCCGGTCCACGCGAGCGACTGCCAGTCCTTGTATGGACTAAGCGCGAACTGGAAAATCACGACCGGCAGGCTCGCTATTGGCGCGTTGAGGTTTGTGCTCCAGAATTGATTGTTCAAGGCCGTGAACAAGAGCGGCGCGGTCTCGCCGCTGATGCGCGCCACCGCGAGCAGAACGCCGGTGACCATGCCGGCGCGCGCGGCCCGGTAGCAGATGCGCGTTATCGACATCGAACGCGGCAGGCCGATCGAGGTCGCCGCTTCACGCAGCGAGTTGGGGACGAGCGTCAGCATGTCCTCGGTCGTACGCACCACGACCGGAATGACAATGACGGCGAGCGCGACGCCGCCGGCCAGACCTGAGAAATGGCCCATCGGCGCGACCATGACTTCGTAGATGAACAGGCCGACCACAATGGACGGCGCGCTCAGGAGAATGTCGTTGATGAATCGCACCACGCTAGAGAGACGATCGTGGCGGCCGTATTCGGCCATGTAAGTGCCGGCCAAGATCCCGATGGGCGTGCCGATCGCAACCGCCAGAATCGTCAGAATGAGGCTGCCGATAATCGGATTGAGGAGCCCGCCGCTCGCCCCCGGCGGCGGCGTCATCTGCGTGAAGACCGTGGGCGACAATCCGCTGAAGCCCTTCCACAGCAGCGCCCCCAGAACCAGCACCAGCCAGCCGAGACCGAAGGCCGTCGCGGCCAGCGCCAAGCCCATCGCTGCTGCATTGCTTCGGCGGCGCGCGTTGTAGCGAGCAACATCCATGGCGATCATCCGACTCGGCGCTCGATGCGCATCAGCATGTAGCGCGCGGCCGCCAACACGATAAAGGTGATGACAAAGAGAATAAGGCCAAGCGCGATCAGAGAGGACGTGTAGAGGTCGCCGAGTGCTTCGGTGAACTCGTTGGCGATGGTGGCGGAAATGGTGGTCGCGGGAGCGAGCAGAGACGCGGAAATCCTATGGGCGTTGCCGATCACGAAGGTCACGGCCATGGTTTCGCCAAGCGCCCGGCCGAGCCCGAGCATCACGCCGCCGATCACGCCCACCCGCGCGTAAGGCAGCACGATGTTGCGCCCGACCTCCCATGTCGTGCAACCGATGCCATAGGCCGCCTCCTTGAGAACCGGGGGAACGGCCTCGAACACATCGCGCGAGATCGACGTCACGAACGGCAACACCATGATGGCCAGGATCAACCCCGCCGTCAGCATCCCGATGCCGTAGGGCGGCCCGGTAAAAAGCGGCGCGATGCCCGGCACTTCGCCGAGCGTTCTGATCAAGAATGGCTGCAACGTGTCCTGCAAAAACGGAGCGAAAATGAAAAGACCCCAAATGCCGTAGATGATGCTGGGAATGCCGGCGAGCAGTTCGATGGCGATGCCGATCGGCCGCCGCAGCCATTGCGGGCAAAGTTCGGTCAGAAAGAAAGCGATCATCAGCCCGACCGGCACTGCGATCAGCATAGCGATAAACGAAGTGACCAGTGTGCCGTAGATCGGCGCGAGAGCACCGAATTTCTCGGTAACCGGATTCCATCGGTCGCTGGTGAGGAACCCAAAGCCGAAAGCTTGCAGCGCCGGCAGCGATCCCTGAATGAGCGAAACGATTACGCCGCTCAGCAGCAAGAGAACGCCGATGGCGGCAGCGCGCGTTATTTGGCGGAAGGCAATGTCGCCTAGTCGAAGCCGGTCGAGCACCCTCGCTCGCGTTCCCGCCTCGACGGCTACCATCGCCCCCTCCTGCAGCGCCATGTCTACCACGGATCGCCTCCGCGCCAGGGTTCTTTGCTATGCACCCCGTCGGGAGATCCGGAGTGCTTACTCAAACAATCCACCGGCCGCCGCACAAGCGCAGCGTGCGGCGAACCGGTTATGCATAAGCAACACGCCGGGCAATTGCTCGACCGCGGCGCGTTGCATCGCACTAGTGAGCCATCGAATCTTCAGTGTAGAGGGCCTTGCCACCGGAGTCCTTTATCTGGCTCGCCCACATCTTCTCGATTTCCCCAACGACCTTCTTGGGCATCGGGACGTAATCGAGTTCTTCCGCCATCTTGTCGCCCTTGGTGTAAGCCCAGGCGAAAAATTTGAGCGCCGCAGCTGCAGCCGCCGCATCGTCGGGCTGCTTATGAATAAGGATGAAAGTTGCCGCGGTCATCGGCCAAGACTCGGCACCGGCCTGGTTTGCCAAGATCACGCCGTAGCCGGGGACCGAGTTCCAGTCCGCGTTGGCGGCGGCAGCCTGGAACGCCGCACTGGTCGGCGCGACCGCCTTGCCTTCCTTGTTGACCATCTTGGTGTAAACGAGCTTGTTTTGCAGGGCGTAGGCATACTCGACGTAGCCAATTGAACCCTTGGTCTGGCTCACGTTGTTGGAAACGCCTTCATTGCCCTTGGCGCCAATCCCAACAGGCCATTCGACCGAGGTTGCGGAACCGACTTTCGATTTCCAGTCGGCGCTCGCCTCAGCCAGATAATAGGTGAAGTTGAACGTCGTGCCGGAACCGTCCGAACGGTGCACCACCGCAATCGCTTGCGAGGGCAGCTTCGCATTCGGGTTCAGCTTCTTGATCGCCGGGTCATCCCAGGTCTTGATGGTGCCGAGAAAGATACCGGCGAGCGTCGGACCGTCGATCACCAGCTCTCCCGGCGAGACGCCGTCGATATTCACGACCGGCACGATGCCGCCCATCACCATCGGAAACTGGACCAAGCCGAACTTTTCGAGTTCAGGCCCTTTGAGCGGAGCGTCGGTCGCGCCGAAGGTCACCGTCTTGGCTTCGATCTGCTTAATTCCGCCACCCGAACCGATCGACTGATAGTTCAGCCCGACCCCGGTATCCTTTTTGTACGTGTCCGCCCACTTGGCATAGACCGGATAGGGGAAGGTGGCGCCGGCGCCCGAGATCTCGACGGCGGCAGCGGGAAGGATGGTCGCGGCCAGAAAGCCGGCGACGGCTAGACTTCTCAGCTGTTTCACTGGATGCTCCTGTCAGCGGAATATGTGGCGACGCGGACCTTGACCACGCCTGCTGGGTCCCGTTCGGGACCTCACTTTTGTTCGACGCCCAATTGTTTGACGCCCGATAAGCAACGCGCTGCGGCGAGGTTCGGTCGTGAGGCCCACAGCGGTAAGATGCTTATTTTCGGCACGTCACCGTTCTATGAGGCGAGCATGACAGTTAGATGACAGTGTACTATATTGATTCTACGCAGTTTTCTCTGTTGTGACGCCAGCGGCCAGGGGAAGGTAAATTGTGAATGTAGCGCCCGCCCCCGGCATGCTCTCGATCAAGAGTCGGCCGTGGTGCCGGTTAAGGATGTGTTTGACCAAAGCTAGTCCGAGCCCGGTTCCACCCTGTGCACGGCTCTCGCGCACATCCACCCGATAGAAGCGCTCGGTCAGTCGCGGAACATGCTCGGGCGCGATGCCCGGCCCGTAGTCCCGGACGCTAATGCGGGCTTCCTGCTCGCCTTCCGGGGATTCTCCCTCGCTGAACCCGATGTCGACCCGTTTGCCGGCGGCGCCGTATTTGAGGGCGTTTTCCACCAGGTTCTCGAACACGCGGACAAGCTCGTCGCGGTCGCCCGGGACGCGCAAAGCATTGGCCGCGTCGATATTGACCGTCACGCCCCGATCGCGCGCCAGGGTTTGCAGTCCGTCCGCAACTTGGCGGACAATCGGAACGAGATCGACCGGCGTGTCGGGGCGGCGATGCGCATTGAGCTCGATGCGCGAGAGCGACAACAAGTCGTCGATCAACCGCGCCATGCGCCGCGCCTGTTCCTGCATGATGGGAAGGAAGCGCTCGCGGGCTTTGGCGTCCTCGCGGGCAGATCCCTGCAAGGTTTCGATGAAGCCCGAAAGGGCCGCGAGCGGTGTACGCAGCTCGTGGCTGGCATTGGCGACGAAGTCGGCGCGCATCTCCTCCACGCGCCGCAGCGGCGTGAGATCGTGAAACGTCATTAGCACAAGATCGGGCATGCGCAGTTTGGGGTCGCGCCGCACCGGTTTGACGATCACCTCGAACCAGCGGTCGATCGGCACGCGCTCGGAATATTCCACACGCTGTTCGTCGCCGGTGGCGTAGGCGCGGCCGATCGCCTCGATCAGCTCGGGCATGCGAAGCGCAAGCGACACCGGTTCGCCCAGACGCAAGGCCGGTGCTAGCGAACGCGCGCTTTCGTTTACTGTCAGCACGCGGCCGTTGCGGTCGAGCGCGATAACAGGATCAGGCACCCCGGCGATGACGGCTTCAAGCGGCTCGCCCGCGCGTTCGGCGACGGCTACCGGCCGCACCAGCCGGCCGGCTTCCTCGGTTGCCCGGCTCGCCAGCAGGGCCGCCAACGCCAGAATGACGAACCCCAAAAGCCCGTAACCGGACGATATCGCGCCAAGCGCGACGAAGCCCCCGAACACAATCGCCGCGGCGACAGTGACGATCCGGATACCGCGCCACCTGCTGTTCGCCGGCGCGCGGCCAGCTTCATTCAAACTCATCGACGTGCCTTTCGGGCAAGCTCTCGATGTCTATCCTCGCCCGTTCCGCCGACGGATCAAGCCATGTCGGATTTTTCTCGCACCAAGCCGCTCATCTGAGTCAGGGGTCTTGCGAGCGGGCGCGCAACGCGTCGCGCTGCTCGGCCATGTAACACCTCGCGTATTCCGAGGATCAACAGCGAAAGCGCGAACGGGATGATGTAGTAGAGCAACCGAAACAGCAACAGACCTGCCAGCAGGTCTTCTTTGTCGAATTGCCAAAGCGCGACCATCATCGTGGCATCGAACACGCCGAGGCCGCCTGGCGCATGGCTCGCGAAGCCCAAAAGCGTCGCGGTGACGAAGATGACCGCCACCGGGATGAAGCCGAGATGCGGCTCATCCGGCACGAGCATGTACATGGCGGCGGCACAGAACGCGAGATCGAGAATGCCGATCAGGATCTGAACGAGCGTCAGTGGCCCGCCCGGTAGCGATACTTTCCAGCCGTCGCGACCGATCACCCGTGGCTTTACCCACACCCACGCGATATAGGCCGCCAGTACCATCAAGATCACAATCGCAAGGATGCGGTTGAGACCGACCGGCAGCCGGTCGATGTCGCTCGCCTGTTGTGGCGCATACAGAATCCCGAGGCCGAGCATGGCGGCATTGCCCAGCCAGAAGGTTAGTCCGGCGACAAAGCAGATCTTCGTGACCTCGACGACGCTCAAACCCCAGGCGGAGTAGATTCGATAGCGCACGGCGCCGCCGGAAAAAACACTGGCGCCGACATTGTGCCCGACCGCATAACTCGTGAAGCTGCCCAGGACGGCCGCCCAATAAGGGACCTCGCCGCGGCCGATCGTTCGCAGCGCGAACAGATCGTAGAAGGTCAGGGTCATGTAGCCGGCCGCAACAAAAAGCCCGGCAATGACCAGCGTCCGCCAGTCGGTCGCCTCCAACGCGTCGATAACCGCGTCGAGGTCCATATCGCGCAGAATATGATAGAGGACGAAGGCGGCGATGACGATGATAGTGACGCTGAGCGCCACGCCCAATCGACTGAAGCCGATCTTCTGGTTGAACAAATGCGCGATGGTGCGCAATCCGTTCAGCATGCGGCGCTCCCAACCACCATCATGGGCTCGTTGACCGCCCCGCGCAGCCCGCGATCGATCGGCCGGCCCCATCCGGGCACGACCGCTTCAGATCGAGTCGACGGCAGCTAACGTTTTGATGACGCATGATCTTTTCGGAAAACCGGTTCCATTTTCCGGATTCTGCTCTAGCAGATGTGGCGCGAGCGCGCGAGGGTGGTGCAGACGCCAGCATAAACCGCGCTCTTTGGCCACAGCCAGCGGATGGGTCCGGGCTTATGGGACAAGCCCATTTCGGACGGGCACGTTTGCGGTTGACGAAAGCTGCGGCTGACGCTTGTTACCTCTCGAAATTCTCAGGAGCTTTTGCCAATGACCAGGATCAAACCGCCCTTCCGCGCCGACGTGGTCGGGAGCCTGTTGCGTACTGCCCCTCTGAAGGAAGCGCGGGCCAAACGGGAAAAAGGCGAAATCAGCGCGGCAGCACTCAAGGAGGTCGAGGACCGCGAGATCGAGAAGATCATCAAGAAGCAAGAAGACGTCGGCCTGAAGGTCGCGACCGACGGCGAGTTTCGCCGATCCTGGTGGCATTTCGATTTCTTCGGGATGCTCGACGGTGTGGAGATCACCGAAGTCGATCACGGCATTCAGTTCCATGGGGTGCAGACCAAACACCGCACGCCGCGGATCACCGGCAAGCTCGGCTTTTCGAGCCATCCCATGCTGGATCATTTCAAGTTCCTCAAAGCGCACACGCATGTCACGCCGAAGATGACCATACCGAGTCCGGCCATTCTGCACTTTCGGCTCGAGCCGGCCGCCACCGCGACCAAGGAATATGCCAATCGCGACGCCATTTTCGACGATCTGGCCAATACCTATAAGCAGGCCATTCGGGCTTTCTATGACGCCGGCTGCCGTTACCTCCAATTCGACGACACCGCCTGGGCCTATCTCTGCTCGCAAGCGGAACTGAAAAAGGCGCGCGAGCGCGGACTGAACGCGGAGCGTCTCGCCCAAGACTACGCCGGCATCATCAACAAAGCGTTGGAGGGCAAGCCCGCCGACATGGTGGTCACCACTCACATCTGCCGCGGCAATTTCCGTTCGACCTGGATCTCCGAGGGCGGCTACGAGCCGGTGGCCGAAGTGTTGCTTGGACAGCTGAACTACGACGGCTATTTCCTCGAATACGACACCGAACGCGCCGGCGGATTCGAGCCGCTGCGCTTTCTGCCGAAAGGCAACAAGATCGTCGTGCTCGGGCTGATCACCACCAAATCCGGACAGCTCGAGAAAAAAGACGACGTCAAGCGCCGGATCGAGGAAGCGACCAAGTATGCCGCGCTGGATCAACTGTCGCTGTCACCACAGTGCGGTTTTGCCTCGACCGAAGAAGGCAACGTGCTGGCGGAGGAGGAGCAATGGGCAAAGCTCCGAATGGCGGTCGAGCTTGCCGGCGCGGTTTGGGGCTGAGGCGCAGCTCAATCGCGATCTGATCGAGAACTTTCCGCAGCGGA
>Ga0210410_10002479_pt1 | contig 16516 bp, 11 predicted proteins | sample IncBWC4MmetaG_FD_161058 | JGI IMG/M metagenome (GOLD analysis project Ga0210410, IMG submission 161058) | Forest soil microbial communities from Barre Woods Harvard Forest LTER site, Petersham, Massachusetts, United States - Inc-BW-C-4-M | ecosystem: Environmental > Terrestrial > Soil >... | reverse complement strand
ACACGACATGGCCAGCATGATCGAGGCGTTCGAGTCGATCGATCATGATCGGCCCGTCTGCTTCATCGCCTATACCATCAAGGGTATCGGCCTGCCGTTCCAGGGCCACAAGGACAACCATGCGGGATTGATGACGGTCACCCAGATGGAGAAGTGGCGCGCCGCTCAGAACATCCGGCCGGGGCATGAATGGGAAAAGTTCGAAGGACTGTCGCAGCAACCGGCGGCGCTGGAGGCGTTTCTCGCGGATGCGCCGTTCAACCGCGACGGCCGGCGCCGGCTGACCGCGCCGGTCATCGACGTGCCGCAGCAGCTTTCGTTCAAGCCGTCGCCGCAGATGTCTACCCAGCAAGGGTTTGGGCTGGTGCTCAATGAACTTGCGCGCGGCGACACCGAACTGGCGTCGCGCGTCGTCACGGCATCACCCGACGTCACGGTGTCGACCAATCTCGGCGCCTGGGTCAACCGGCGCGGGCTGTTCGCGCGCGCCGAGAAGGCCGACTTGTTCCGAAGCGAGAAGATCCCCTCGACCTTCAATTGGGATTTTTCGCCGAAGGGACAGCACATCGAACTCGGCATCGCCGAGATGAACCTGTTCATCCTGATGTCGGCGCTGGGTCTGTCGCACACCATCAATGGCGAACGGCTGTTGCCGATCGCCACCCTGTACGATCCCTTCATCGAACGCGGCCTCGATGCGCTGAACTACGCCTGCTACCAGGACGCGCGCTTCATGGTGGCGGCGACGCCGTCGGGCATTACGCTTTCGCCGGAAGGCGGCGCGCATCAGTCGATCGCGACACCCCTGATCGGTATGGCGCAGGATGGGCTGGTCTCGTTCGAGCCGGCCTTTGTCGACGAACTCGCCGTGATCATGGGCTGGGGTTTTGGGCACATGCAGCGTGAGGCCGGCGAGGGGGGCTCGCTGTACCTGCGGCTTTCGACGCGCACGGTCGAGCAGCCGCAACGCATCATGACGCCGGACCTGCAGCGGGGCATCACCGATGGCGCCTATTGGCTGCGCAAGCCCGGCGAGAATTGCGAAGCCGTGATTGCCTATACCGGTGCGGTGGCGCCGGAGGCGATCGAGGCGATCGGATTGATCGGCGAAAGCCGCCGGGACGTCGGCCTGCTCGCGATCACGTCGGCGGACCGGCTGCATGCGGGGTGGACGGGGGCACGAAAACTGCGCCGCGACCGCCGCGGCGTAGCCCATCTCAGCCATATCGAAAAACTGCTCGCGCCGCTGCCGCGCGACTGCGGCATCGTCACCGTGATCGACGGTCACCCGGCGACGCTGGGCTGGCTCGGCAGCGTGCGCGGCCACCGGGTCGAAGCGCTCGGTGTCGAACATTTCGGCCAGACCGGCTCGATCGGCGACCTCTACCGCCACCACGGCATCGACGCCAACGCCATCATCGACGCCGCCGAAAGCCTGACGGCGGGTGCCCCGGTGCGGCACCGCAAGATGGCGGTTTAATTTCTTACCCTGCCCCTCCAGGGGAGGGTAGGGATCGCGCGCAAGTGACGCCGCCCGTCTTGCTTCCCCCACGCCACCGACCTTATATCAAGCATCCGTTGCAGTGCAGCGGCCCGCTTATGGCGGGTTCATTTTTCCGGACATTCGTGCGAGGATGCGCGCCGAACGTTCCGTTCCCCTCCAATAGCCCCGAAATCTAGAGGTTCACGATGGTCAACCGCATGCAATTCTACATCGATGGCGCCTGGGTCGATCCGGTCGTCAAGAAGTCCACGCCCGTCGTCAACCCGGCGACCGAAGAGGCGATGTATGAGGTTGCGCTCGGCTCCAAGGCCGACGTCGACAAGGCGGTGGCTGCCGCCAAGCGCGCCTTCGAGACGTTTTCGCAGACCAGCCGCGAAGAGCGCGTGGCGCTGCTCGGCAGGATCATCGAGGTCTACAAGACCCGCATGAAGGATATCGGCGCTGCCGTCTCCGACGAGATGGGCGCGCCTTTGCCGATGGCCGAGAAGCTGCAGGCCGGCGCCGGCCTCGGCCACCTCGCTTCCACGATGGAGGTCCTGAAAAACTATCGTTTCGAGGAGCCGGTCGGCTCCGCCGTGGTGGTGCGCGAACCCGTCGGCGTCATCGGCATGATCACGCCGTGGAACTGGCCGCTGAACCAGATCGCCTGCAAGGTCGCGCCCGCCCTCGCCGCCGGCTGCACCATGATCCTGAAGCCGAGCGAATTCACCCCGTCGTCGGCGTTGATCTTCGCGGAAATCCTGCATGAAGCAGGCGTGCCCAAAGGCGTGTTCAACCTGATCAACGGTCTCGGCCCTGAAGTCGGCGCCGCCATGAGCGAGCATCCGGACATCGACATGATCTCGTTCACCGGCTCGACCCGCGCCGGCGTCGACGTCGCCAAGCGCGCCGCCCCGACCGTCAAGCGCGTCAGCCAGGAACTGGGCGGCAAGTCGCCGAACGTCATCCTCGAAGGCGCCGACCTCACCAAGGCCGTCACCGGCGGCGTGATGCACATGTTCAATAATTCCGGGCAGTCGTGCAATGCGCCGTCGCGGATGATCGTGCCGCTGTCGAAGATGAAGGAAGTCGCCGCCATCGCCAAGGGCGTCGCCGACAAGACCAAGGCCGGCGATCCCCGCGCGGAGGGCACCACCATCGGTCCGGTGGTGTCGCGCATCCAGTGGGACAAGATCCAGACCCTGATCCAGAAGGGCATCGATGAAGGTGCCACGCTGGTGGCCGGCGGCCCAGGCCTGCCGGAAGGCGTCAACAAGGGCTTCTACGTGCGTCCGACCATCTTCGCGGATGTCACCAACGACATGACCATCGCGCGCGAGGAAATCTTCGGGCCAGTGCTGACGATCCTCGGCGCCAAGGACGAAGCCGACGCGGTGCGGATCGCCAACGATACCCCGTATGGTCTGGCCGGTTACGTCTCCGCCGACAGCGTCGAATCCGCCCGCAAGGTCGGCCGCAAGCTGCGCGCCGGCAACGTCAACCTGCAGGGCGTCCCCAACGACCGCACCGCGCCGTTCGGCGGCTACAAGCAGTCCGGCAACGGCCGCGAATGGGGCCAGTACGGCCTGGAAGAATATCTCGAGGTCAAGGCAATCGCCGGCTTCAACGCGGCGTAAGTTTTCGGACGACATTGAAAGCGCCGGGGCGAGGGAATCCTGCTCCGGCGTTTTTGCGTTTTACCGGATCAATGAACACATTCGATGTCGTCCCTGCGAACGCAGGGACCCATAGCCACCGATGCTCGTTGTCGGGGAAGGTGTTTGACCTCGTGCCAAATACATGCGGCACGGCGTGTCCCTGCGTTCGCAGGGACGACGTCTCTATCCTCCCAGCGCGCCCTGCGTGTTCACATAGAGCGCATAGATCGACTGGCTCGCGGCCATGAACAGGCGGTTGCGCTTCAAGCCGCCGAAACACAAATTCGCGCAGCGCTCGGGCAGCGCGATGCGGCCGATCAGGACGCCGTCGGGGGCGTAGACCACGACGCCGTCGAGTTCGGGATCGCCCATGCCCCAGCCGCACCACAGATTGCCGTCGATGTCGGCCCGCATGCCGTCGGGGGTGCCTTTGCCGGCGTCGACGAACAGGCGCTTATTGGAAATCTTGTCGCCGCCCGGCGACACGTCGTAGGCGAGAATTTTCCGCGTCGGTTCGCCCCGGGATTCGATGATGTAGAGAATCTTCTCGTCGGGTGAGAAGCAAAGCCCGTTGGGCCCCAGGATGCCTTCGGCGACGATGGTCGATTTTCCGGTCTGGCCATCGATCCGATAGACATTCATGTCAATCTCGGACTCCGCCACATAGCCCTCGTAATTGCCGAGCAGGCCGAAGATCGGATCGGTGAACCAGATCGAACCGTCGGATTTCACCACCACGTCGTTCGGCGCGTTCAGCCGTTTGCCATCGAAGGAGTCCATCAACACCGTGATCGAGCCGTCATATTCGGTCCTGATGACGCGGCGGCCGCCATGCTCGCAGGTGATCAGGCGTCCCTGGCGGTCGCGGGTGTTGCCGTTGGCGAAATTCGACGGCTTTCGGAAAATACTGACCGCGCCGGTTTCCTCTTCCCATTTGAGGATGCGCTGGTTCGGAATGTCGCTGCACAACAAATAGCGCCCGTCGCCGAACCATACCGGGCCCTCGGCCCAGCGCAGTCCCGTGGTCAGCCGTTCCACCACCGACAGCTTCAGCCAGTATTTTTCAAAGCGCGGATCGAGCGCGTGGATCGCCGGATCGGGATAATACGTCGCCGGCTGCCAGCCGGCGCGGGGGGATTGATCGGACATTTGCTGTTCTCGTTGCTGTTTTGCTTCCTCACCAGTCCTGGTCTGCTATCATCGCCGTCTCGCGGCGGCAAGCATTCGTGTCCCGGATGCGATGCGGTGCGCAGCACCGCTTCGCAGAGCCGGGACCCATCGGTGTGGGCCCGGCTCTGCAGCGCATCACTTCGTGCTGCGCAGCGTCCGGGGCACGTGAGGCGCGCTTGCCGCACCGCGCTCGCCACGCCATACTCACGTCAACGCGATGAGAATTAGAGGGACGAAATGCCACGCATATTGATGACCGGCGCATCCGGGGGGATCGGCACCAGCCTGCGCAAGCTGCTGCCGGCGGTGTATCCGGATCTGCTGCTGAGCGACCTGAAAACGCCCGCCGACCTCGGCGCTCACGAAAAATTCAAGGCGGCGGAACTATCCGATCTCGCCCAGGTCGAGGCGATCTGCGAAGGCGTCGACGGCATCCTGCATTTCGGCGGCTACTCGGTCGAAGGCCCCTGGGACAACATCCTGCAGTCCAACATCATCGGCTGCTATAATCTGTTCGAGGCGGCGCGAAAGAAGGGCGTCAAGCGCATCGTGTTCGCGTCCTCCAACCATGCGATCGGCTTCTATCCGCGCCATCACCACATCGGAACCGACGTCACGCCGCGCCCCGACAGCCGCTACGGCGTCAGCAAGGTGTTCGGCGAGGCGGTCGGCGCGCTCTATGCCGACAAGCACGGACTGAAAGTGACCTGCATCCGCATCGGCAATTTCGGCGAAAAACCGCTGGATCACCGCCGGCTCTCGATCTGGCTGAAGCCGGAAGACCTCGTGCAACTGTGCCGGATCGGGCTCGACCATCCCGATATCCATTTCGAGATTTTCTATGGCGCGTCCGATAACGAGCGAACATGGTGGGACAACCATCGCGCCTACGACCTCGGCTATCGCCCGACCGGCCGCGCCGAGGACTTTCGCGAGCACGCTTTTGCCGAGCAGGCCAAGCTGCCGCCCGATCCGGTCGGCGATTTCTACCAGGGCGGCACGTTCTGCGGCATGGAGTTCGACGGCGACAAGAGCCGGATCTTCGACTTGAAATAGCTGCAATGCGCAGCGGCGAGCTTGCAGTGTTGCTTCGATGCCGCCACAACAAAGGTCGGCTCCCTCTCCCCTTGTGGGAGAGGGTTGGGGTGAGGGGTTCCGGTCTCTCGTGAGAGCAAAACCCCTCACCCGGATCGCATCTGGCGATGCGATCCGACCTCTCCCACAAGGGGAGAGGTGAAGACCGAGCGCTTTGCACTTTCGATCCAGACTCATGGATGAATTTCTAAAGGACACGCAAAATGGCTGACGGACTGCGCAAGGGACTGACGAGTTATGGCGACGCCGGATTTTCGCTGTTTCTGCGCAAGGCCTTCATCAAGGCGATGGGCTATTCCGACGATGCGCTGAACCGCCCTATCGTCGGCATCACCAATACCTACAGCGACTACAATCCCTGCCACGGCAACGTGCCCCAGATCATCGAAGCGGCGAAACGCGGGGTGATGCTGTCGGGCGCGATGCCGATGGTGTTTCCGACCATCTCGATCGCGGAGAGCTTTTCGCATCCTACCTCGATGTATCTGCGCAACCTGATGGCGATGGATACCGAGGAGATGATCCGGGCGCAGCCGATGGACGCGGTGGTGGTGATCGGCGGCTGCGACAAGACCCTGCCGGCGCAGATCATGGCCGCGGTCAGCGCCGATCTGCCGACCGTCGTGATTCCGGTGGGGCCGATGGTGGTCGGGCATCACAAGGGCGAGGTCTTGGGCGCCTGCACCGATTGCCGAAGGCTGTGGGGAAAATACCGCGCCGGCGAAATCGACGAGGTTGAAATCGAGGCCGTCAACGGCCGGCTCGCGCCCTCCGTGGGCACCTGCATGGTGATGGGCACCGCCTCTACCATGGCCTGCATCACCGAGGCGCTCGGACTGTCGCTGCCGATGAGCGCGACCATCCCCGCGCCGCATGCCGAGCGCTTTCGTTCGGCCGAAGCCAGTGGCCGGGTGGCCGCCGCGATGGCGGCGGCGAAGGGCCCGCGACCGAGTGAGTTGCTGACGCCGGCGGCATTCAGGAACGCACAGGTAGTGCTGCAGGCGATCGGCGGCTCGACCAACGGGCTCATTCATCTGACGGCGATCGCCAACCGCACCGAACATCGCATCGATCTTGAAGCCTTCGACAAGCTTGGCCGCGAGGTGCCGGTTCTGATCGACCTGAAACCGTCGGGCGAGCATTACATGGAGCATTTCCATCATGCCGGCGGCGTGCCGAAACTGATGGCGCAACTCGGCAACTTGCTCGACCTCGATGCCAAAACCATCACCGGCGCGACGCTGCGCGATGTCGTCGCCGGCGCCGAAGATGTGCCGGGGCAGGATGCGATCCGCCCGCGCAACGACCCGATCAAGCCCGAAGGCGCGATGGCGGTGCTGCACGGCAATCTCGCGCCGCGCGGCGCGGTGATCAAGCATTCGGCGGCGAGCCCCAAACTGCTGCAGCATACCGGTCGCGCCGTGGTGTTCGATTCCGTCGAAGACATGACGCTGCGGATTGACGATCCCGCGCTCGAAGTGAATGCCGACGACGTGCTGGTGCTGCGCAATGCCGGCCCCAAGGGCGCGCCGGGCATGCCGGAAGCAGGCTATCTGCCGATCCCGAGGAAACTGGCGCGCGGCGGCGTCAAGGACATGGTGCGGATCTCGGATGCGCGGATGAGCGGCACCGCATTCGGCACCATCGTGCTGCACATCACCCCGGAAGCCGCCGTCGGCGGTCCGCTGGCGCTGGTGCGGGACGGCGACATGATCCGGCTCGATGTTGCCAAGCGAAGCATCGACCTGTTGGTCGATGCCGCCGAACTGGAAAAGCGCCGCGCGGCGCTGAAGTTGCCAGCGACGCCGGAATGGGCCGCACGAGGCTACGCGCATCTGTTCAACGAAACCATTTTGCAGGCAGACGAAGGCTGCGATTTCGATTTCATGCGGGCCAAGGGGAAGGGGTAGCGCTCCGCTAAGGTCGTCATGCCCGCGAAGGCGGGCATCCAGTAATCGCCGCCGCTTGAAATAGAACCGAAACGCCGCGACGTACTGGATCATCCGCCTTCGCGGATGATGACAGCTGAGTAACTGGCGCGACCGCCGCAGTCTCCATCTCGCACCTGCGTCGTGCCCTCAACGCCCGATGTTTGATTGACATCGAGACAACCCCGATGGGATGATGAAACAAAATCATCCGGGGGAGACGATGGGTAGCTCGAGCAGAATTCTCGTTGCGATCGCGATCGCATCCGCATTCATGATGACCGCAGGTGCCGGCGCGCAAGAGGCAAAACATTATCGCTTCGCCTACGACCAGCCGAAGACCACCGGCTATGGAATCCTCGGCGATATCTTCGCCGACAAGCTCAAGGCGCTGAGCAAGGGCACCATGCTGATCGAGCAATATCCGGGCGCGCAGCTCGGGCAGGAGCCGCAGGTCCTGCAGCTGGTGAAGTCGGGCGACGTGGAATTTTGTATTTCATCCTCCGCCAATGCCGCGACCCTGTCGCCGCAGGCCGGCGTGATGTCGATGCACTTCCTGTTCCGCTCCGAAACGCACCTGATCAAGGCCATCGCCGACCCCGAAGTGTCCAAGGCGGTCAAGGCGATGATCGCCGACACCGTGCAGGGCGCCCACGTCATCGCGCTCTCGACGCTCGGACTTCGCAACATGTATTCCAAGCGCGAGATCCGAAACGTCGGCGACATGAAGGGCCTCAAGGTGCGGGTGCAGGCGACGCCCACCGAGGACACCATGTTTCCGGCCTATGGCGCGCAGATCGTGCACATGCCGTTCGGCAGCGTCTATACATCGCTGCAGACCGGCGTGGTGGATGTCGCGGAAAACGGCGTCAACGTCTATCTCGCGAACAAGCACTACTAAGTCGCCCCCGTGCTTTCGATGACCGAACACGAGGCCAATAACAGCCTGGTATGGGTGAGCGACAAATTGTGGAACAGCCTGACGCCCGAGCAGCAGGGCTGGGTGCAGGCCGCCGCCGACGAGGTCAATCAGAAACAGCCGGCGAAAGCGATCGAGCTCGAGCACCAATCGCTCGAGAAGCTGAAATCGATCGGCGTCAAGGTCGTGACCGACGTCGACAAGTCGGGTTTCACGACCGTCGCCGACCCCTATCTCGACAAGCTCGCCAGGGAACTTGGGCCCCACGCCGAGAAGATCAAGAACCTGATCCGGGCGATCAATTAGATCTGCAAACACATCCACGAGTCGTCCCGGCGAACGCCGGGACCCATATGCCGTGCCGTGTCGTTTGGGCACTGAGTCGATACCTTTCGTCACCATCAGCGCCGCGGATTATGGGTCCCGGCGTTCGCCGGGACGACTCGCAGAGAGATAGTGGTCGCCACTCACGCCCGATGTTCAATTGACAATCCCACAACCCCGATGGGATGATCGACAAAAATCAAAACAGGGGGGAAACAGTGAATAAATCAGCAAGAATAATGGGTGGGTTGATCGCGGCGGCCGCGGTCCTGTTTGCGGCCAGCGCAGGCGCGCAGGAAGCAAAACATTATCGCTTCGCCCATGATCAGCAGCTCAATTCCGGCTACAGCATCGCCTACGATATCTTTTCCGCCAAACTCAAGGAATTGAGCAAGGGCACCATGCTCGTCGACCAGTATCCCGGCGCGCAGCTCGGACAGGAACCGCAAATCCTGCAACTGGTCAGATCAGGCGATATCGATTTCGCGATTGTCTCTTCCGCCAATACCTCGACCATCTCGCCACAGGCCGGTGTGATGTCGCTGCACTATTTGTTCCGCTCGGAAGAACATGACATCAAGGCGCTTGCCGATCCCAAGGTGTTCGAGGCGATCCGGGACATGATCGACGACACCGCGCAGGGCATTCATGCGATCGCGCTCGGCACCCAGGGCTTTCGGCACATGTACGGCAAGAAGGAGATCCACAAGGTCGAGGATCTCAGGGGATACAAGGTTCGCGTCCAGGCCACCGCGACCGAAGACACCATGTTCGCCGCCTATGGGGCGCAGACCGTTCACATGCCTTTCGGCAGCGTCTACACCTCGTTGCAGACCGGCGTGATGGATTTCGGCGAGAACGCCGTCAACGTCTACCTCATCAACAAGCACTATGAAGTCGCACCGGTATTGTCGATGACCGAGCATGAAGCCAACAACGCCATCATGTGGATCAGCGACAAACTGTGGCAGAGCCTCAGCGCGGAACAGAAGCAGTGGGTGATGACGGCGGCGAGGGATGTCAGCCTGCAGGAACCCAAGCGCGCGTTCGACCTTGAGCGTTCGGCCGCGGCGAAGCTCGAGAAAATGGGCGTCAAGGTCGTCACCGATGTCGACAAGGCCAGCTTTCAGAAGATCGCCGATCCCTATCTCGACAAGCTCGCCAAGGAGCTTGGTCCGCATGCGGACAAGATCAAGACCTTGATCCGAGCGATCAACTGACTGGGCGCGGACTACGATTAAATCGTCATGGCCGGGCTTGTCCCGGCCATCCACGTCTTGACGATACAGTTTGAAGGAAGACGTGGATGCCCGGGACAAGCCCGGGCGTGACGAGGGAATGCCGATCATTCAGGAGAGCCGATGACCATCGCCGACAAACTGGTGCTGCAACGGCAGCATCATCTGAAATGGCGGTCGCTGGACTGGCTCGAACTGGTCCTGATGATCATCTGCGGCGTGTTGTGTTTCGGCTTCTCGCTGTCGGTCATGTTCGACATCATCACGCGCACCATCGGCCATCCCTGGCTGTGGCTGCAGGAAGTCACTTCCACGCTGTTCATCTACGCGATCTTCATCGGCGCCGCGGTCGCCACCCGGCGCAACGATCATCTGTACCTGACCGCGATCTCCGAGGCGTTGCACGGTACGCCGCGGCTGATCGTCGAGATCATTATCCGGCTCGTGGTTCTCGGCGTGGCGTTCTGCCTGATCTGGTTCGGCTATATCAACTATCTCCGGGGGTTCGGCAGTTTCCGGCTGCCGTCGGGCACGCCGATCGCCTCGCTCTATGCCGCGATTCCGCTGGCCGGCGCGCTGATCGCGCTGTTCACGATCGAGCAACTGGTCAACGGCATCCGCAACGGATTTGACCATCCCGAACCGCCGGACGAGGGTCTTCCGATCCCGCCGGTCGATGCCAGCATCCGGATGAGGGCCCGGCCGTGAGCGCACCGGTCATTCTGGCGCTGATGTCGTTCTGCTTCCTGTTCTTCGGCTATCTCGGCGTGCCCGTGCCGTTCTCGCTGATGGCGGGCGTGTTTGTGGGCGCGCTGCTGACCGACGTTTCGCTGGCGGCGATCGTCCAGAAGATTTTCGACGGCGTGGATTCCGAGGCGCTGCTGGCGATTCCGTTTTTCCTGCTGGTCGGCGAGCTGATGAGTTCGGCCAACGTCGTGGTGCGGATCGCCAATTTGTCGCTGTCGCTGGTCGGGCACATCAGGGGCGGGCTGTCGCAGGTCGTCGTGGTCTTCAGCATGTTCTTTTCGGAGATGTCGGGCTCGACCACCGCCGACGTCGCGGTCATGAGCCGGGCGCTGGGCGGCCCGATGAAGCGGGAGGGCTACACGCCCGCCTTCATCGCGGCGATCATCGCATCCGCCTCGACCATCGCCGCCCTGGTGCCGCCGAGCATCACCGCGGTGGTCTATGGCGCGGTCGGCAATGTCTCGATCGCAGGGCTGTTCATGGCCGGCGTGGTGCCCGGCTTCATGATCGGCTTCGGGCTGATGATCTATTGCTATTTCTTCGGCCCCTCCGGCATGCGCAAGCCGCGGGCGCCGTTTCGTCAGATCGCCTTCGCGGCCGGAGATGCAGCGTTGCCGCTGATGATTCCGGTGATCCTGCTCGGCGGCATTCTCACCGGCTGGTTCACGCCGACCGAGGCCGGTGTCGTCGCGGTGGTCTATATCATCGCGGTCGTCATCCCCGCGCTCAATCGCGGGCACTTGCGAAAGATTCCCTACGACTTCTGCCTGGCCGGGCTGATCTTCTCGCTGCCGCTGATCACGATCGGCGCCGCCAACGCCTTCGGCTGGATGCTGGCCTATCTGCGCGGCGCCATCGTGATCGCCGACTGGATCACCTCGATCGCCGGCAACGACCCGCATTACATGATGCTGCTGCTGGTGCTGCTGTTCACCGTGGTCGGCGATTTCATCGAGCCGGTGCCGACCATCATCATCTTCATGCCGCTGGTGAATGCGCTGACGCAGGCCGGCAACATCAACGGCGTGCATATGGGCGTGGTGCTGATCGCCACCCTGGCGTTCGGCCTGATCACGCCGCCCTACGGGCTGGTGCTGCTGATGGCCTCGAAATTCGTCGGCGTCAGTTTCGGCAAGGCGCTGCGCGCGGCGCTGCCGATCTACGTGGTGTTCCTGGTCACGATCTGCTTCACGATCTATTTCCCGAAAGTGGTGCTGTGGCTGCCGAAGCATGTGATTCCGGAATCGGTCGGCTGCTTCAAGTCGCCGGCGGGGACGGGGTACATTTGCCCGGAGTGAAAGTGCGGACACAAACACAGTGGTCATGCCCCGCGAACGCGGGGCATCCAGTACTCAGAGGCGGCGAGTTGAGTCGAAAGGCCGCGGCGTACTGGATCATCCGCTTTCGCGGATGATGACGACTAATTATGTAGCCGGCGCCGCGGGCTGTTTCACGTTGCCTTCGATTTGCTCATAAATTTCTTCACCGCGACGCGGAATTCATCCGTGTGCATGGCGTCGATGATTTTCTCTTCTTCGGCGTCGAGTTGCTGCCGGGTCGAGGTGACGGCCGCCTGATAGACCAATGCTTTGGTGCCGGCGATAGCGGCCGGCGGATTCTGCGCCAGCCTTTCTGCGAATTTTCGCGTGGCCGCCTTCAGTTCTGCCGATGGAACTATTTTTGCGACCAAACCCCAATCATAGGCCTGCTGCGCGGAAAAGCTGTCTTCGCCGAGAAAGATCTGCAAGCTCCGGCGGACGCCGACGGTGCCGACCATGCCGACGGTGCTGCCGCCGTCCGGCGACACGCCGATCTTGGCATAGGCCGGCGTGAAGCGGGCATCGTCGGCGGCGATGCAGAGGTCAGCGACGAATGCGAGGCCCATTCCCGCGCCGGCCGCGGAGCCGTGAACGCTGGAGAGCACGATCTTCGGCATCCGCCGCACCGTCTCGATGAACGCGTGGTAGTGTTTCAGCAGTTCGCCGACCACGGGGGCGATGGTATCGGCTGCCGCCGCAGCGCCAATGGTTTGCAGGTCGCCGCCGGCGGAAAACGCCCGGCCTGCGCCCTCAATCACCAGCACGCGGATATCATCCGACGCCTCAACTGCCGCGCCAAGCTGTTCCAGCTTTTTCGCAATCGACAGATCGATCGAGTTGAAGGCGCTGGGCCGGTTGAGCGTGATGGTGGCGATCGGCCCGTCGATCGCAAGTAGCGCCGGATCGTCGGGCAGGGAGGCTGCAGCAGGTGTCGACATGGAAGGACCCCGTGGCTGGAAGATCGCGGAGCATTTAAATAGCAGAAGGCAAGAGGTGACAATCCCCGGCGGAGGCTGCAAAATGCGACCAAGCGGCGAGGCGGATCACTGCATTGCAACAGCCGGAAACGGAGCACGCATGGTCATGATGGATACGACAGCCGACCGTCCGGTCTCCGCCATCGATCCGTTTTCGCATGAATTCCTGCGTGATCCCTATCCGCATCACGAGGCGCTGCGCGAGGCCGGCCCGGTGGTGTGGCTCGAGCAATACGGGATATGGACGATGGCCCGGCATCAGGAGGTCCGCGATTCCCTGATCGACTGGCAGACCTATTGCTCGTCGGCCGGCGTCGGCTTGAGCGATTTCCGGAAGGAACCGCCGTGGCGTCCGCCAAGCATCATTCTGGAAGCCGATCCGCCGCTGCACACGCGCACGCGTGCCGTGCTGACGCGAATTCTCTCGCCTGCAGCGATCAGGATCCTGAGGGACATGTTCGAGCGGGAGGCGGAACTGCTGGTCGCCCGGCTGGTCGAGCAGCGCGAATTCGACGGCGTTGCCGATCTCGCCGAAGCCTATTCGCTAAAGGTATTTCCGGACGCGGTAGGAATTTCCGAGGATGGCCGGGAAAATCTGCTGCCCTATGGCAGCATGGTGTTCAACTCCTTCGGCCCCCGCAACGATCTGTTCGACCGGGCGACGGCCAATGCCGGTCCCGTCCGTGACTGGATCATGTCGAAGTGCAGCCGCGCGGCGCTGGCGCCGGGCGGACTGGGAATGCAGATTTTCGAAGCCGTCGATTCCGGCGAGTTGTCGGAACCCGAAGCGGGGATGCTGGTGCGCTCGTTTCTGTCTGCCGGCATCGATACCACGGTCTACGGGCTCGGCAACGCGCTGTATTGCTTTGCCCGTCATCCGGAGCAATGGTCCATTCTTCGTGAAAACCCGAATTTGATTCGCGGCGCCTTCGAGGAGGTGCTGCGCTTTGAGGCGCCGGTGCAGACATTCTTTCGGACCACGACCAAAACTGTCGACGTCGCCGGTGTGCGACTGGGCGACGGCGAGAAGGTGCTGTTGTTTCTTGCGGCCGCCAACCGCGACCCACGCCGCTGGGACAAGCCCGATGTTTTCGACGTCAGGCGCCGTGCGACCGGGCATATGACGTTCGGCACCGGCATTCACGGCTGTGTCGGACAGGCGGTGGCGCGGCTCGAAAGCGAGGCCATCTTCGGCGCACTGACGAAACGCGTCGCGTCGTTCGAACTGACGGGCGAGCCGACGCCGCGGCTGAACAACACGCTGCGCGGGCTCGACACCCTGCCGCTGCGCATCGTGCCGGTCTAACCCATGGCGCAGGGAACAGTTCTGATCGCCGGCGCCGGCCATGCCGGATTCCAGATCGCGGCATCGCTACGGCAGCATGGCTACGGCGAGCGCGTTTGCCTGATCAACGACGAGGCGCATCTGCCGTATCAGCGGCCGCCTTTGTCCAAGGCCTATCTGAAAGGCGCCGGCGCTCCTGATAGCCTGATGTTCCGGCCCGACAAATTCTACCGCGAGCAGAACATCGAGTTGATCGCCGATCGCGCGGTCTCGATCGATCGCGGCGCGCGCAAACTGCTGCTCGCCTCCGGCGCATCGCTGGAGTATGGGCATCTGGTGCTGGCGACCGGCGCGCGCAATCGGCTGCTCGACATCCCCAACGCCAACCTCGAAGACGTGCGCTATCTGCGGACGCTGGATGAAAGCGAGGCCTTGCGGCAACAAATATCGTCAGGCCAGCGCGTCGTTGTCATCGGTGCGGGTTTCATCGGCCTGGAATTCGCCGCCACCGCCCGGGCCAAGGGCCTGGAGGTGGATGTGGTCGAACTCGGCGCGCGCGTCATGGCGCGCGCGGTGACCGCGGAGATCTCGGAATTTTTTCAGGCTCGCCACACCGCGGCGGGAATTCGCATTCATCTCGGCGTGCAGGCCACCAGCATCGAGAGCGACGGCACCCATGTGACCGGTGTCAGCCTGAGCGACGGCCGCCATATACCGGCCGACCTCGTCGTGGTCGGCGTCGGTGTCCTGCCCAATGTCGAACTGGCCTCAGAAGCCGGCCTGCCGGTCGCGGCAGGAATCATCGTCGACGAGCAATTGCTGACATCGGATCCGGATATCTCGGCGATCGGCGACTGCGCGCTGTTTGAAAGCCCGCGCTTCGGCGGGTCGTTGCGGCTGGAATCCGTGCAGAACGCCACCGATCACGCGCGCTGCGTGGCGGCGCGGCTGACCGGCGATGCCAGGACCTATGACGGCCAGCCGTGGTTCTGGAGCGACCAGGGCGAGGACAAGCTTCAGATCGCGGGGCTGACCACCGGCTACGATCGCGTGGTGGTGCGCGGCGACCGTGCGCAGCGATCGTTCTCCGCATTTTGCTACAAGGCCGGACAACTCGTCGGCGTCGAGTCGATCAATCGCGGCTCGGACCACGTGTTCGGACGGAAAATTCTTGGCCTGAACCGCTCGATCGAACCGGAACAGGCGGCGGATCTGAGCTTCGATTTGAAGGCAGCGCTGGCGTAAGCCAATGTTTTCGTCGTCCTGGCGAACGCCGGGACCCATACGCTGCGGCCTCGCGTTAGGGCAAACGTGGCAGATACTTTCCAACCACGAAGTCCGATAGTTATGAATCCCGCGTTCGCCTCGGCGACCAGAGCAAGACGGTTTTAATTTGAATCGGTGTGCCCTTCACCTCTCCCTATGGGAGAGGTAAACCTTCCGGTGTGTCGCGGCTCAATCTAACCTGATCTCATCACGCTTCAATGGGAGAGTAGCGCCTCAACCTCCGCCGACGTCGGCATCGACGGCGCCGCGCCCATCCGCTGCACGCAGATCGATGCGGCGACGTTGCCGTAAGCAAGCGCATCGCCAATTGATTTTCCGCCGGCAAGCTGGGCCGCGACCGCGCCGACAAAGCAATCCCCGGCGCCGGTGGTATCGACGGCCTTCACCGCACGGCCCGCAATGACGAGCGTTTCGCCGTCAACCAGCGCCAGCGCGCCGCGCTTGCCCAGGGTCACGCAGATGATTTTGGGGCCGGTCTGCAAAGATCGTGAGGCTGCAATCAACCGCGCGGGATCATCGGTGTCGCGAAGCTCGGTCCCGGCTAGCAGGCCAAGTTCGGTTTCATTGAGAATGAGAATATCGACGAGATCGAACAATTCGGCGCCGACTTCGATCGCAGGCGCCGGATTGAGGATGGTCTTCACGCCCGCCGCGCGGGCTCGTTTGAAAAAGGCGCTCACAGTCGGCAATGGAATTTCAAACTGGCTGACCGCGATATCGCCCCTGGCAAGCGCAGGCGCCTCCAGGTCGGCCGGCGTCACCGACGCGTTCGCACCGGGCACGACGACGATGGTGTTATCGGCGCTCGCGACGGTAATGATCGCCGTTCCCGTGTGCACACCGGCTGTTTCCCGCACAAACGTCAGGTCTACGCGCTGCGCGGCGAGGAACGTCTTCAACTGATCGCCGAACGCGTCGTTGCCGAGCCGGCCGATCAGCGTCGTCGGCGCGCCCAGTTTGGCCGCCGCGACCGCCTGGTTCGCGCCCTTGCCTCCGGGAAAGTAAGCTACCGCCTTGCCGGCGACGGTTTCGCCGATCCTGGGATGCCGGTCGGCCATCGCCACCACATCCATATTGATGCTGCCG
>Ga0210410_10002478_pt1 | contig 16516 bp, 18 predicted proteins | sample IncBWC4MmetaG_FD_161058 | JGI IMG/M metagenome (GOLD analysis project Ga0210410, IMG submission 161058) | Forest soil microbial communities from Barre Woods Harvard Forest LTER site, Petersham, Massachusetts, United States - Inc-BW-C-4-M | ecosystem: Environmental > Terrestrial > Soil >... | reverse complement strand
GAACTGAAGAAGCATGCGACTGAGGACGGCGGCATAGCGGCCGATCAAATCCGCCAGCGCCAAGCCATCATTTCGTTGGATATTCCCGGGGACCTTGAGTCGACCTTAGTGGAAGCCGCGAAAAAAGTTCGCGCCAAATTGCTCGTGATTGTTTCGCCCCAAGATCATATGGTGAATCCGATTCCGGCCCAGCAGTTTGCAGCCGCAATCGAGGCGCCGGTGATCACGCTGGATTCGCCCTGCGGCCACATCAGCCTAGAGTGCATCTCGGTCGGTCCCATGGTCGCCAAGTTTCTCGCCGATCCAGCCTCAGTACACAGCGAAACCCTGCACGACACAGGCAATCACTGACGCAACGAGGCGTGGGGTGGTAAGCCCGAATGACCTAAATCATGGAACGTGATTGGTTTCAGTTGGCTTTACGAGCGATCGAATAAACAACACCAATTCCCACCGCTGATCCTCGCTCAGCTTATTTTTAAAGACCGGCATGGGCTTCTTCCCTTCGCTGATTTTATAAAAAAGCTCGCCGTCTGTAGCCGCGCTCATCTTTTTTGCGTCCGTGAAATCGGTGGGCGCTGGATCGTACTTGCCGGCGTCTTGACCGTCTCCTTTGCCGCGATCGCCGTGGCAATGCGCGCATTTGTCCGCATACACTTCCCCTGCCGATTTCAGCGCCGGAGCGGTAGGCTGCAAAGGGTTTTTTAGTTGCTTTGCTTCCTCGGGCACAGGCCAAGACCAAGCTGCTTTGTTTACGGCGGAGTAGACAATCGCCGCTGCAACAACGCCCAGAATCAGCAGGAATATCGTTCTCGGCAGCGCGTGGTTTCGTTTGGGCGCTAGGCTCATCTTTAGACAGAAAAGTTTGCCACACCCATCACGCGCACGCAAAAATAGGGACTACGGTCTCAAAAGCATTACCCGCGCAAAATAAACCAGAGCAGCTCTCCGTTGAAGAAAAGAATCAGCGCGGCCACCAACCAGGCGATTCCCTGCGTCAGCTTCGAGTTCGCAAGTGTGCCCATTTTCGCCCGGTCTCCGGTGAACTGAATTAGCGGAATGATCGCGAACGGTAACTGAAAACTTAAGATCACTTGGCTCAGAATGATCAGGGAAGTAACTTTGCCCTCACCCGCAAACCCAATCACCAGAGCCGCCGGCGTGAACGCCAGCGTGCTGTTAATGAGCCGGCGCAGCCATGGCTTCAGGCGAATATTCAGAAAGCCTTCCATCACGATCTGCCCCGCGAGTGTCCCGGTCAGCGTAGAGTTTTGTCCCGACGCCAGCAACGCACACGCAAACACCGTGCTCGCCAAGCTCACCCCCAGTACGGGGCTCAGCAATTTGTATGCATCGGCTATTTCAGCAACGTTGTGAAGCCCGTGAGTGTGGAACGCAGCCGCGCCCAGGATGAGAATCGCCGCGTTCACGAAAAGCGCGAACCCAAGAGCCAGGGTGGAATCGAACACCGCGTAGTGCAGCGCTTCGCGACGATCGCCGGCCGAAACCCCGAACGCCCGTGTCTGCACAATGCTGGAGTGCAGGTAAAGATTGTGCGGCATCACCGTGGCCCCAAGAATGCCGATCGCGATGTACAGCATCTCGCGATTGCGAAGGATTTCTGCGCGCGGAATGATTCCTTGCGCGGCCTCGTGCCACAGCGGCTGGGCGAAGAAGAGTTCGTAAGCGAAGCAAGCTGCAATCGTGGCGATCAGCGTGACAACAAAAGCCTCAATGAGGCGAAAGCCTCGCCCTTGCAGGGCCAGCACAATCAGGACGTCTAGCGCGGTTATAAGCACGCCAGCCAGCAGCGGCAGCCCAAAGAGCAGCTTTAGCGCTACCGCCGAACCCAAAACCTCAGCCAAGTCACACGCCGCGATGGCGATTTCGCACAAAACCCACAACACCATCGACGTGCGCCGCGAATAATGATCGCGGCATGCCTGCGCCAAATCGCGGCCCGTCGCGATACCCAGCTTTGCCGAAAGCGCTTGCAGGAACATCGCCATCAAGCTGCTCATCACGATGACGCTCAGCAGCGTGTATCCAAATTTTGAGCCGCCCTGAATATCTGTCGCCCAATTCCCGGGGTCCATGTAACCAACTGCGACGAGATACCCAGGGCCGGCAAATGCCAAAACTTTACGCAACCACGAGGCCCCAGAGCTGAACGGCACCGTGCGGTGCGCTTCAGGCAAGGACGGCAGTGTGTCAACGCGAGGTTGGAACGTCCCCGCGGGATAGCTGGCCCCGGCCTGTGCTGCAGAAGGCGGTGTGGAAGCCCCGTTTTCAATTTCGGTTGGCGCGGAGGGAGTCATAGACGAAGTTAACTGTGTTAAATGCCTCTCATAAACTATAATTAATATCGGTGGTTGTCAATGGAACTGGAGGAAAGCGGTTCCCGGCCTACAACAAATGCTGCACTCACCCCTCTATTCGGGGAGGTGGCGCGCGCGTTTCCCCGCTGTGATACCTTGAACAAGCGCACATTTAGCGACTAACAGAGAGGCTTAGACGATGGAAGAACAGCGGCCGGTGCAGGGACAAGTTCAAATCAAGGCGGACGAGAAAGAATTACAGGGCGAGTACAGCAATCTTGTGATGATCCATCATAATCTCGAGGAGTTTACGCTGAACTTCATCTATATCTTCCCCAATGGCCAACAAGGCAAGCTCCTCAAGAGCATGATTGTCAGCCCCGGCCACGCCAAGCGCATCTTCCGGGCACTCGGCGAAAATATCTCTCGCTACGAGGCGCAATTCGGCACCATCAAGGAAATGCCCGAAGGTGGCCCGACTCCCAACGTGGGGTTTGTTCAGTAGCGACCGGCGGCATTCGGCAAGTCCGTCACACAAAGTGCGGCGCGAGATGAAAGTACATCCATGCTCCCATCTCCGCGCGCACTCTGAACTTACTCTGCGAAGGGCTACTTGCTTTTGCGGTCGGCGCGCAGGTCTTTGCGGTCCTTGTGCAGGTCGCGCTTGTCCTTGTTGATATCGCGCTGGTCTTGGTTGCGATCTTTGCGGTCTGCCCTCAAGTCGCGTTTGTCTTTGTTGATGTCACGCTGATCCTTGTTGCGGTCGACGCGATCCTTGTGTAGGTCCTTGCGATCCGTTTGCGCCTGAACGCTGTTGACGCCGTATTTCGCGTCATCCTTGCGCAAGTCGCGCTTGTCTTTATTGATGTCGCGCTGGTCCTGATTGCGATCAACCCGGTCTTTGGTCAGGTCGCGGCGGTCGTGATTGATATCCCGCTGGTCAGCATTTCGGTCCACGCGATCCTTCGTCAGGTCTCGCTTGTCCTGCCGAATGTCTTTCTTATCGCTGTGAATGTCCTGCTGCTCCGGAATCGGCTGCGGGGCTTGCGCATGGGCACCCCCAGCGAGCAATCCAGCCACGCCTAGAACGAACACACCTCTCCTAAGTAACGAATGAGCGTTCATCATCCCTCTCCTTGTGAGAACTGTCCGAGACCTGTTTCGGAGACTGCTGAAAAAACACACACACGCGCGCAAAGTTTCGTACAGGTTTGGTACAGGTCTAAGACAGCGTGGCAGGACGCAGTTAGATTATCTAACTACTGTTGATTCAGTGTCTTACGGAAGGTGTCGAGTATGCCGTTTACGAATGCTCCAGAGTCTTCGCCGGAAAACTTTTTCGCCAGGTCCACGGCTTCGTTCAGGACGACTTTGGGCGGCGTGTCCGAGGAACGAAGTTCGTGCATGGCGAGGCGCAGGATCGCGCGATCAATGGCGGCGAGGCGTTCAAAGCGCCAGTTTTCTGCGTGCTTCACGATGATTTCGTCCAGTACGGTGACCTCTTTTGCGGCACCCTCGAATAGACGATTGGCAAACTCGCGTGTAGTGTCCGCCGCTTTGGCAGCACGCCAGAATTTCGCTTCGAGCTTCGCGGGCTCCTGGTGGCTCATGTCCCACTGGAAGAGCATCTGCATCGCAAACTCGCGGGATTTTGTGCGGAGAGACATGCTACTTGCGCCGCGTCTTTCTCGATGAAGCATTTTTTGACGCTACGGCAGTTGCGGATTTTCCGCCTGCGAGGGTTCGCGCAAGCTGTGCCATTTCAATGGCTGCCAGGCCTGCTTCAAATCCCTTGTTGCCGCCCTTCAGCCCGGCGCGATCGATAGCTTGCGCCAGCGTGTCGCAAGTCAACACGCAAAAAATGATAGGCAGGCCGGTATCCATCTGTGCGAGCTGCAATCCACGCGCGGTTTCGGAGCAAACGTAATCGTAATGCGTGGTTTCGCCGCGCAAAACGCAGCCAATCGCGATGAGCGCATTGTACCGGCCTGTGGCGGCAAGTTTCTTCGCGGCCAGCGGCAGCTCAAACGCGCCCGGTACGCGAACCACGTCCACGTTCTCACTGGCGGCTCCGGCGCGATCCAGAGCATCGACCGCTGCAGCGAGCAGACGATCGGTAATGAAGCTGTTGAAGCGGCTCACAACAATTCCAAAGCGCAAACCGGAAGCAGTCAGTTCGCCATTAATGGACCCGGGCTGGAGTTTTTCGGTCATCGTGACTGAGCTATTTGCCTTTGAACTCCGCTTTCCTCTTTTCCAGGAAAGCTTTTGTGCCTTCGCGCATGTCTTCCGTTGCACAGGAGAGCCCGAATAAAGTTGCCTCCAGGAACAGGCCTTCCTCTTGAGGCATCTCGACGCCGCGCTCGATGGCTTCCATTGTGTACTTCACCGCAAGCGGCGCGTTGGCGATGATTTTCTTCGCCATCGCTTCCGCCGCGGGCAAAAGCTCCGCAGGCTCGTAGATATGATTCACCAAGCCGATGCGCTGCGCTTCTTCCGCAGTAACCATTTCCCCTGTGAGACAGAGTTCGTGCGCCACACCTTTGCCGCACAGCCGTGCGAGCCGTTGCGAACCGCCATATCCCGGAATGATGCCGAGTTTTACTTCCGGCTGGCCGAGCCTGGCAGTTTTGCTGGCAATCCGGACGCTGCAGCAAAGCGCCATTTCGCAACCACCGCCAAGTGCAAATCCGTTGATGGCGCAAATCGAGGGTTTTCCAAGTGTTTCCAAGAGGTGAAATACGCTTTGGCCGAAAAGCGAAAAGTCCTTGCCATCGACGGGAGTGCGCTGCGCGAGTTCGCTGATATCCGCACCGGCCACAAAGGACTTCTCACCGGCGCCCGTAAGAATTAGCACACGGACGGAAGAATCATCGCGCGCATCCAGCAGCGCGTCACGCAACTCTTCCACCGTCTTGCGATTCAGCGCATTCAGGACCTTCGGGCGATTGAACGTGATGTATGCGATGCCGTCTTTCTTTTCAAACAGAATGTTTTCGTAGGCCATTGTCAGGTCACAATCTCAAAATTTCATGGCTTTCGGCTTTTGCGGATCTGAATAGTCGTAAAAACCGCGCCCGGCTTTGCGGCCATTCCAGCCTGCGAGCACCATGCGCTTGAGCAGCGGCGGCGAGGCAAAGCGGCGCTCGCGAAATTCATCAAACATGATATTCGCGATGTAGTAAGTCGTATCTAGCCCAACGAAATCGAGCAGCGTAAGTGGCCCCATCGGGTGCCCGCAGCCTAGCTTCATGGAATTATCGATGTCTTCGATCGAGCCAACACCTTCCTCAAGCGCGCGAATCGCGTCCAGCAGATAGGGAACGAGCAGACGATTCACAATGAAGCCGGTGCTATCATGTGCGCGCACCGGCGTTTTGCCCAGTTTTGCGCCGAATGCCACCATTTCTTCGTACACCGCCGGATCGGTAGCGATCGTCCTCACCACTTCCACCAGCTTCATTACCGGAACGGGATTGAAAAAGTGGAGCCCAACAAAACGCTGCGGCCGCTTGGTAGCCGTCGCAATTTCCGTAATCGTGAGCGAAGAGGTGTTGCTCGAGAAAATAGCGGACGCCGGACAAATCGCATCCAGCGCGCTGAAAAGCTCGCGCTTCGCCGGGAGCTGCTCGATAATCGCTTCCACAATCACGTCGCAATCCTTCAGGTCCTCCAGCGAGGTCGTGCCCTTCAACCGGCCGCGAATCTCGGTTTTTTGTGTCTCGCTCAGATTTCCTTTTTCCACCAGGCGCGCCAGATTCTTCTCGATGCTCTTCAATCCCCTGTCCACGATTTCCGGACTAACTTCGCGCACCACCGTCGGAAAGCCCGCTTGCGCCGAGACCTGTGCGATTCCCGAGCCCATCAAGCCACACCCGACGACGCCAACTTTTTGAATCGCCATCCTGAAGTCCTCTGTAGGAAATACCGCGGCCAATCGCCAGAAAGCGGCCAAGCACCCGCAGGAACAACCGCCCTGTCAGACGAGAAAAGTGTAGCAGAAACGCTGCGAACTAGTTGTAAAGCGCCTCGACGATCATGGCGATGCCCTGGCCGCCCCCAATGCAGGCGGTCGCCAGTCCATAGCGCAAATTATTGCGGCGAAGCTCGTTGAGAATCGTGATCACCAGCCGTGTTCCAGAAGCCCCGAGCGGATGTCCGAGCGCGATCGCCCCGCCGTTTACGTTAGTTTTGTCGCGGTTCAATCCCAAAACTTTTTCGACCGCGAGATATTGGGCAGCGAAGGCCTCGTTGACCTCCACTCGGTCCATCTGCCCGATTGACAGTCCGGCGAGCTTGAGCGCTTTTTGCGAGGAAGGCACCGGGCCGATGCCCATGATGCTGGGGTCCACACCGGCAACAGCCCAGGAAATAATTCGGCCCACAGGATTCAGGCCCTGTTCTTTCGCCATTTTCTCGCGCGTCACCACCACGGCTGCTGCGCCGTCAACAATGCCGCTGGCGTTTCCCGCCGTTACGATCCCGTCCTTCTTAAAGGACGGCGGCAATTTTTCCAGAATTTCCATCGTAGTTTCCGGCCGGCGGTGATCGTCCTCGCTGACGGTGATGGTTTTCTTTCCCTGCTTTACCTCAACCGATACGAGCTCTTCGCGAACGCGGCAAGCTTTGTACGCGGCATCCGCGGCTTGCTGGCTACGCAGGGCGTAGCTGTCCGCATCCTTGCGCGTAATACCATGCTGCTCGGCCAGCTTTTCGGCCGTCAGCGCCATAGGCAATCCGCAGTAGGAATCGGTCAGGCCGGCCATGAGCGAATCTTCCAGCGCACCTCCGCCAAGCTTCAGTCCGCCGCGCGCGCCGCGAATCACGAACGGCGCTTGCGTCATGTTTTCCATGCCGCCCGCAAGAACCATGTTCGCTTCGCCCAGGAGCAGCCTCTGCGCAGCCTGAGCAATCGCTTCGATGCCGGAGCCGCACAAGCGATTTACAGTAACGGCAGGCGTCTCCATTCTTAGCCCGGCTTTCAGCCCCACGTGTCTAGCCCCGTAGAGCGCATCCGCGCTGGTCTGCATCACATTTCCAAAAATCGCGTGATCAATCCCGGCAGGGTCGGCCCCAGAGCGGCGAATCGCTTCTTTGGACGCATGCGCCGCCAGATCGATCGCGGAAACATCCGAAAACGAGCCGGTGTACCGCGCCATAGGCGTGCGTGCTCCGGCAACAATCACCACATCGGTCGGAAACATAATTTTCCTCTCTTATTTCCAGCTAGTGTTTGGGGCTTTCCAGCGCCACGACGGTATCCCCGCCGCGTTTGCGCGCCTCTTCCACGCTGCTCTCGGCGCGATTGATCAGGTCCGTGACAATGTCCTCGCTCTCGTAGTCCGCCTTGGCCACTGCTTCCACGATTCCCGCGCTCAGTGTCACTTGCGTGGAATCCCACGGCGGCCGCAGCCCCGACGCGGCTCGACGCAGCTTATCGGCCAGGTTCTGAGCGCCGGCCAGGCTGGTGTCCGGCAGGATGAACGCCAGCGACCACGACGTATATTTTACCGCGACATCGTTCTGGCGCACGATAGGCTGCAGCGACCGGGCCAGTTGCTCCAGAAAGCGCTCCACCGGCGACTCGCCTTGCTGCCGGAGAATCTCCGCCCCGCGGTCAATCTGCAGAATCGCCAGCGAAAGTGGCGTACCCTGCGTGCGTGAACGATCGGCCTCGGTGAGCAAGCAACTCTGATAAGAGCTGCGGCTCAGCAGACCGGTGCGCTCGTCAGAAACGCCCATGCGCCGCACAAGAGAGCGCAGTCGCGTGTGGCTGACGCTCATCAGCATCTGGTCGCCAATTGCTTGCAGAAAGTAAGCTTCGTTGGGCTTCCATTTGTGTGCTTCCGCGTGCCCCACGATCAGCATTCCCGCGGGGCTCTGCGTTTCTTTGTCGCTGATGATCACGCCCATAGCGCTGCTGATGCCCATCTCTTTCAGTATCGAGTCGTCGCTGGCCGTCAGCGTGAGCCCGCCAAGTTCGTCTGGCTGTGCCTTTTCCAACTGGGCGAGCAATAGAACTAATTGGGAGCCGGGAGTGGCACGCACGCCACCGGCGCAAAACTCCGCGGCCATTTCCGGGGGACGGCCCTGCGCGCCAAACACCGCCAATGCCCGAGTGCAGTGCAGGTAAGCGCCTACCTCGTTGACCGCTGTATTCAGCATGGCGCGGGGCGTCTGCTGACGAAAAATCTTCTGATTGATCTCGGAAATTTTCGCCAAATCGCGAAGAGTTTCCGCGGTGTACACACCGGTTTTTTGCGTGATGCCGGCGCCAAGCGATTCCGGCACGGGCTCCACCGGCCGGGCCGTCACCACTGGCTCTGCCTTGGGGCGCGAAGAACCCGCCGGCCACCAATTCGCGGTCTGATACAGGTTACGCAGCCGGGTGTTGCGCTCTTCTTCGCCCGGAAACGTGGCGGCGATTTTCTGCAGCCGCTCCAGCGCTTTGTTCTGTAGCGAATATTGCAAGAAAATTTCCGTTTGGACGATCAGGTCTTCCAGTGCCTGCAAATGCCGGCCGTCTGCACCACCAGGCTGCGAAGTGCCGACGCTATCGGCGGTCGACGATTGCGCATGCACCGGGCGGGTCGGTGCAGACGTTCCGGATTTGGTCAGCCGCGCGCCAAGCCTCTTCCACGATGCGTCGTCGACTCGGCCTTGCAATTTCTCAAGCCGTTGCTGGTTTCGGCTATCGTACGGATCGATGTCGAGAAGCTTCTCGAGCGCGTCCGATGCTTTCGAGACGTTCCCCGCATCCAGATATACGTCGAACAGCTTGATCAGAATTTCAAAGTACTGCGTCTCGCGATTCGCTTCGGTGTAAAACGCTGCGCAGAACTCCAGGATGCCTTGCGACTTCGCGTGTTTCCCTCCAACGCCTTCCAGTTGCACGATGAAATCGTTCTGCTTGCGATCCGCATACATCCGGTTCTTCAGTACCTGCAGTATTTCCACTGACTTGCCATCTTGACCGGCTTGGCCGTACGCATCGACGAGATCGAAAAGCCGTGATAATCCCTGATTCTTTTCTTTGAGCAGGCGCTCCAAAATCTCTCGCGCGCGGTCCAGCTTGCCGCCGCGGATCAAAGCGTCGGCAAACGTCTCCAAAAAAGTGGCGTCGCTGTCCGCCCCGGCAAACGGCTCCAGCAGCGCGGCTGCTTGCTTGGCATCGCCCGCTCGCAAGGTTGCCTCGGCGTAGAGCAACGCGACGCTGCGTTCCTGCGGCGCCAGTTTGTGGGCGCGCCCAAACAGGCGCAGCGCTTCCTCCGGCGTGCCCCCGGCCGTAGCCAATTGTCCCGCGCGAAGAAAAGCTTTCGCCGCTAATGCATTCTTGCCGATTCGCTCCGCCGTTTCCGCCACCCGGAGCTGCCGAGTTAGGTTCTCCGGATCGAGTTGCGCGGTGCGCTCAAGGCAAAATAGCGCATCCTCCTGCCGTCCCGCCTCCGCGAACAAGTCCGCCGCCTTGGAGTATTGCTCCATAGCTTCGTCATTGCGGTTCTGTTTTTGTTGCAGGAAGGCGTACCGCGCGATTCGTTCGGGGGGTTGCGGGGAAGCGGCGCCGCGCAGAAAGCGGTTGTAAATCGCCATCGCTTTGCTCTCGTCGCGCGGCTCGACGAGCATGTCAAATAGCAAGCCATAGTATTCCGAGGCGCGCTCCGGTTTATCCGCGCGTGCGTACAGATCCCCCAGTGCCTGCGTCGCTTCCTGGTGCTGCGGCGCCTCGTCGAGCACGGCTCTATAAGCCGCAATCGCATCCTCGACGCGGTTCTTCTCCAGGAATCGCTTGGCGCGATCCAGATGCTTGCTGACGTCTACGGCCATCCGTTGCGGTTGCCTCTGTGGTGTTCTTGAAAGCGAGCGAGTACGTCGCGCTTTTAGTGCTGCGGCGGCTCATTTGTCACTATATACCGCGCCGCGAAGCCCGGCAAAACGCATGCAAACGACGATGTGGTATCCGGCAAGAGTCCCGGCAGGCTATATTTGGCGACGCCCTTTTTCGCTTGACAGCCACGCCTCGCATATGTAATGTCCGGTAAACATCGCTATTTACTATAAGATATAAATAAATAACGTGTTCTGGAGGCCGGCCCTCAAGTTGCATTCCCCGCGCGGGCCGTTATCGTTTTGTATCGCAAATTCCTGGCTGTGGTAGCAGCATTCCTCCTGGCGGCGTGGCCATCGCCCGCTAAAGTCATTCCGTTGGGTACGGTCACGCATGCGGAGCGTGCACACGTGGGCCAAGCCGTGGCCTCCGTGGGAAGCACAATTTACGATGGCGACCGGCTCTCGACGGATATTGGAGGCGCCCTGCGCATCAATGGAGCCGCTATCACGCTGCAAGTCGCCGCTCGGTCTTCCGTAACCCTCCGCCGCGCTCCTACTCCGGAAGCCAATGTCCAAGCCGAACTTGGCTCCGGCACCATAACCTTCTCGACGGGACAGGCCGGCAATATTGCTGTTCTGGCCGACGATGCTTCGATTCGGCCAGCCAGCCACGTTTCCACAATGGCCCAGATTTGGGTTATCACCCAGAAAGAATTGCTTGTCTATGCGCTGCGAGGGTCTCTAAACTTTTCGTATCACGGAGACAGCAAAATGATACTAGAGGGCACGAAGTTCCGCGTGCTCCTCGATCCATCCGAGAGAGAGGTCGATGCGGCTTCGGAGCCAGACAACGGCAGGGGGAACCCAGTCAAACTCCCTGTAAAGTTCATTTTGATACCCATTATCGCCGCAGCAGCGGTCACGATTCCCATGGTCGTACATGCCTTGGAGAGCCCCGACAAGCCCTGACCAGCACCCCTCGCTCGAAGCGAAACCATGCGAGCGTCAGCGCCGAAAATTAGAGAATAACCAGAACAGGATGGACAGGACAACGCTGATCAGCAGGCAGGTCACAATCGGAAAGTAGAACGTCGTATGTTCGCCACGATGAACGATGTCGCCAGGCAGCCGGCCCAGGCGGAGCGGCAGTCGCCCACCAAAATAAAGCAAAGCCCCAACAACGGCGCTCACCGCGCCAAGAATCAGAAGGGCCCTTCCGAGTTCGCGGAGTGGGTCCATGAGGCCAGTCTGAAACTTCTGCGTTTTGAAGTCAAAGCGTGAGAGCAGGACTCAAATCAGCTCATGGCCTATCAACAGGACTCAAATCAGTTCGTGGGCGACGCATAGCGGTCAAATCAGTTCGTGGCCGGCGAAGAAATAGCTGATTTCAAACGCGGCGGTGTCAGGCGCATCGGAACCGTGCGTGACGTTGTTGCCGATACTCGTGCCGAGGTCATGGCGAATGGTGCCGGGTGCGGCTTTCTTCGGATCAGTCGCGCCCATTGCGTCCCGCCATTTCGCGATGGCGTTTTCCGCTTCCAAAACCATCGCGATGATTTTGCCGGAGCTCATGAAATCGGTAAGCTCCCCGAAAAATGGCCGTTCCCGGTGCACCGCGTAGAATCCACCAGCCTCATCTTTGGTCAAACGCATGGACCGGATCGCAACGATGCGGAAACCTGCTTTGTGAATCCGCGAAAGAATCTCACCTTGTAAACCACGGCCGACTGCATCCGGCTTGATGATTGCAAACGTACGCTCGAGAGCCAAAATCGTTCCTCCAAAGAAGAGAGAGTCGCCGGCAAAATGCCGGGTTACTTTAATGCTGCTGCTACGGTGGAGCCGAGATCCGCCGGCGTTTCTACGCAGCGGATTCCAGCGGCGCTCATGGCTGCATATTTGTCTTTCGCGGTGCCTTGGCCGCCGCTGATGATTGCGCCCGCATGGCCCATGCGTCTACCTGGAGGCGCAGTTTGCCCGGCGATGAATCCAACAACCGGCTTTTTCACGTTGGATTTGATGAATTCGGCAGCGCGTTCTTCGGCATTGCCGCCAATTTCGCCGATCAAGATGATCGCGTGCGTCTCGGGATCATCGTTGAACATTTTGATGGCATCCAGGAACGAGGTGCCGATGATGGGGTCGCCACCGATACCGATGCAGGTGGATTGACCGATTCCGAGCCGCGTGAGTTGGTCCACGGCTTCGTAGGTGAGCGTGCCGCTGCGGCTGACCACGCCGACGTTGCCTTGCTTGTGAATGCGCCCGGGCATGATGCCGATTTTGCATTTTCCAGGAGAGATGACGCCGGGACAGTTCGGACCGATGAGACGCGTTTTCTTGTGGTCGACCGCCAACGAAACGCGAATCATGTCGAGAACGGGAATTCCTTCGGTAATGCAAATCACAAGGGGGATTTCAGATTCAGCAGCTTCCAGAATGGCGTCTGCCGCAAATGGGGGCGGCACGAAGATGACCGACGCGTTCGCGCCAGTACCCTTCACTGCGTCAGAGACGGTATTGAAAACCGGGCGCTCCAGATGTTTCGTATTGCCCTTGCCTGGCGTTACGCCGCCTACTACGTTGGTTCCGTACTCAATCATTTGTTGGGCGTGAAATGTTCCTTCGCGGCCAGTGAAACCTTGCACGATAACTTTTGTTCTTTCGTCGACAAGAACGCTCATCGCGCGCCTCCCGCGAGAGCGACTACTTTTTCTGCTCCGTCTTTCATACCCTTCGCGATGGTGAAGTTCAGTCCGGAGTCGCGAAGGATTTTCTGACCTAGCTCCACGTTAGTGCCTTCCATTCGAACGACAACGGGAACCTTTAGCTGTAAATCCTTAGCTGCCGCCACTACGCCCGTGGCGAGTACGTCGCAACGAAGGATGCCGCCGAAAATGTTGATGAACACGGCGCGAACGCTCGGATCGCTCATTAGTATGCGGAAAGCGTTTTTGACCTGCTCGGAGGAGGCGCCGCCGCCAACATCGAGAAAATTGGCGGGTGACCCACCGGCGTATTTAATGATGTCCATGGTGGCCATCGCCAAGCCCGCACCGTTGACCATGCATGCCACGCTGCCATCGAGCTTGATGTAGTTGAGGCCGTACTTGGAGGCTTCGACTTCGAGCGGATCTTCTTCGTCAATGTCGCGCAATTCGCGCAGGCTTGGGTGGCGAAAGAGAGCGTTATCGTCGAACGTCATCTTGGCGTCCAGCGCGACAAGTTTGCCGTCGCCAGTGAGCACGCACGGATTGATCTCGAGCAGCGAGGCGTCCGTATCGATGAAGGCGCGATACAAAGCCTGAAGAAATGGGGTAGCGTGCGTGGCAACTTCACCCGGCAGTCCCAAACCGAATGCGATCTTGCGCGCTTGGTACGGCTGCAGGCCAACTACCGGTTGGATGGGCTCGCGCAGAATGGCTTCGGGATTTTCCTTGGCGACTTCTTCAATTTCCATGCCACCGGCGGCGCTGGCCATAAATACGGGGAGTCCGCTGGCCCGATCCACGAGCAAGCCGAGGTATAGCTCCCGTTTGATATCGAGCCCCTCTTCGATAAGCACGCGCTTGACGACGCGGCCTGCGGGTCCGGTTTGGGGAGTAATCAGCGTCATGCCCAGGATGTGCCCGGCGATATCCTCGGCTTCATCTCCGGAGCGCGCCAGTTTTACGCCGCCGCCCTTGCCGCGCCCTCCGGCGTGAATCTGCGCCTTGACCACAACTACGTTCGACTTCAGGCGTTGCGCGGCCTCCCGGGCTTCTTCCTTGGTATAAGCGACCTCGCCACGCGGCGTGGTTACACCGTAACGCGCGAGAATGGCCTTGGCCTGGTACTCGTGAATCTTCATCGAGCTTCCATCAGTGCTAGAATTTATGCATCCGCAAAACAAAGAAGTTTACTCGGAAAGGCGCAAGGGGAGCAAGGACGCCTCATATGGCCGCAAGTACGACACTTTCGTTAATCGAGCGACTGGAAGAGGGCCGACTTCTTGCGCGCGCCGATGCGGAAGTGTTGATGGAGGAATTGCTGTGCGGGCGGGTGGAAACGCCAGAGATTGCGCGTTTCTTACTCGCGCTAAATCAGAGGCCGATTCTGGTTGCGGAGCTCGCAGGATTTGCCACGGTCATGCGGCGTCATGCGGCGCGCATCTTTGAGGATGGCGAAGCGTGTCCTGAGTGTCTTGTGGACACATGCGGCACGGGCGGAGACGGATTCGGCTCCTTCAATATTTCCACCGCGGCCGCGATTGTGGCCGCGGCAGCCGGCGCGCGAGTGGCCAAGCATGGCAACCGAGCAGTTAGTTCAAGGAGCGGCTCGGCCGACGTATTAGAAGCGCTAGGCGTGCGTATCGACGCCCCCCTTCCGCGGGTGCGAATCGCGATTCGCGAGGTGGGCATCGGCTTTCTTTTCGCGCCGGCGGCTCACGCCGCCACCCGCCACGCAATGCCCGCTCGCAAACAAATCGTGGCGCGGACAGTTTTCAACTTGCTTGGGCCGCTCACGAATCCGGCCGGAGCACAAGCGCAAGTGCTCGGTGTTTTTTCCGCGGAAGTGATCGACCTCGTCGCGGCAACACTCGCGGAGCTTGGCGTCAATCGCGCGTTTGTCGTTCACGGCGCCGGCGGCCTGGACGAAATTTCTTTGTCCGGAGAAACGATGGTTGCCGAAGTTCGCGGAGGTGAGATCAGGCGGTACACCGTGGCACCTGAAGATTTTGGTGTGCAGCGCGCACCGGCGGACGCTATTCGTGGCGGCTCGCCGGCAGACAACGCCAGAATCCTCGAGAGTATCTTTGCCGGGGAAGTCGGACCGCGCCGAGACATCGTGGTGATTAATGCCTCAGCAGCGCTCGTAGCGGCGGGCATCGCCGGGGGTTTCCTGGAAGGTGCCGATTTGGCCTCGAGAATGCTTTCGTCGGGCGCCGCGCGCGACAAACTCTTTCAGTTCCGGAAATTCATGAACGGGCTTAGCTAGATTCAACGGCCTCTGAGGCCCATTGAGTGGATCAGGTCTGGCGGTCTTGGAATTCTTCGTGCCAGGCCATTTGGATAGCTTCGAGCTTGCCCTCGTTCGAGGTTTTCGGGTCGCCGGCGAAGCCGGGTAGCTCGGTGATCCATTTGTGCATGTCCGTGAAGCGCACGGTCAGCGGATCGGTGTCCGGATATTTGTCGGTCAGCGCGATGGCGATGTCTTCGGTGTTATCCCAATCGAATGTGGCGGGCATGCTGCTCCTTGCGATCCCTCTTAATTCTTTAACCTAAAAGCGCCGGCAAGATGCTTGCGCTACAACACAAAGTTTAGTGATCGGCTTCTTTGGCGTAATTTTTGTTCCATTCGGGGATTTCTACGACTATGTCCGTGGTGCCATCGGGAACCGTCTGGCAGCCCAAACGCGACTTCGGAGTAATGCCCGGCGCTTCATCGAGTTCGTCTAGCTCCGCATCGGTCGCTTCGTTGCAGGACTCCAGGCCTTCTTTGACGATCACGTGGCACGTGGAGCAGGCGCAGACGCCGCCGCAGGCATGGTCCAGCCCGGCTTTGATACCTTCGGAAATATCGAGAATGCTGCCGGGTATGCCGTTGTGCCCGTACGGAATCTTTTCGGGATCGACCTCGATCGTCTTGCCGCTGGGAAGAAATGTTACTTTATATTTCTTCGTGGCCGGCGTGTACTTCACTTCTTCGATGTAGGGGTTGCTGCCGCCCATATTTCTCTCTCCTGCTAAAGCTTGCTGTCCTGCGTGACCTTGCTCTTGCCGCGAAAATCTTGCTTAACTGGGGCGCAGCAGTGCTGCGCCCCTACAACAACTAAACCTCTGCGAGTTTACGGCCTTGCAATGCTGTTGAAACCGCGCTGTTCATTACCAGTTCCGCCAGTTGCATCGTAGCGTTGTTGAGTTCGTCGATGCGCTTGCGAATCAGCTTGTAATCGCTGCCGCTGACAGATTCTTTCAGCGCGGCTACGGCTGCGTCAATGGTCTCGCGTTCCGCATCCGGCAAGCTCGCACCTTGTGGAGTGCCCAGCGCCTTTAGCGTGGCCGTCAGAATGGTCTCCGCCTCAGTTCTTGCCTCGATTGTTTGACGTTCCGCGAAGTCCTGCTCTGCATATTCGATGGACTCCTCGAGCATGCGCTCGATTTCCGTGTCGCTGATGCCGTAGCTCGGCTGCACTTCGATCGTGCGCTGCTCGCCCGTACGCGTGTCTTTTGCTCCAACTTGCAGGATGCCGTTGGCGTCGATCAGGAATTTCACTTCGATGCGTGGCAGGCCGGCCGGAGCGGGTGGTACTTTCAGATTGAAGCGCGCCAACGAGCGGCAATCCTTTGCGAGTTCGCGCTCGCCTTGCAGAACGTGAATATCGATGCCGG
>Ga0210410_10002475_pt1 | contig 16522 bp, 10 predicted proteins | sample IncBWC4MmetaG_FD_161058 | JGI IMG/M metagenome (GOLD analysis project Ga0210410, IMG submission 161058) | Forest soil microbial communities from Barre Woods Harvard Forest LTER site, Petersham, Massachusetts, United States - Inc-BW-C-4-M | ecosystem: Environmental > Terrestrial > Soil >... | reverse complement strand
CCGGTGAAAAATTGTGGATCGTCTTTAGATTGCTGCGCGAGATCGGGAACGGGTGCGACGTTGGAGCCTTGTCCGGTGAGCCGCAGAGGGACGACCTGAATCGAATGAACGTCATTCGATTCGGAACGCACTTCAATTTCGGCGACGCCGGGAATCACTTGTGGCACGCGTACGGTGACAAACAAATGATATGGACCGGCGAGGCCTTCGCAAAAAACGTCGGGACTGCCAACGTGCGCGCCGAGCGGCGCGGCGACGAACAGAATTATCGCGAGCGCTAAGAACGGGAGCCCCTTAACTTGGCGGGCAGATTTTGCGCAATGGAATCGAGGAAGCAAATTCAGCGCCGGATGCGCCGCATCCAATCGCCCCAGGCCAGGCCGACGCGGGTCATGAATATTGCGACCATCGCGGAGATGGTCATCAGAACCCAGAAGTGGCGGGAGGTGTCATCCGTGGACACAAAAACATTGCGCACCCAGGCCGAAGTCGAGGGGATGAAGTACGGATAATTTCCAGAATTGAAAAACCAGTTGTGGGCCGCAGGCGAATTCAGAAAATTCGCGAAGGGCCACTGAATAGCCACAAATATCGCGAAAAACGCTGCGCCGAGGAGCGCGGCTTGCGCCCAGCGATTCCAGCCGCGGACATAATAGCGCAGGACGTCGAAGACGATCGCGGCAGCAATCAGCAGAAGCGGAAAATCCGGCGGCACCAGATGCGTCACGTTCTGATAGACCGGACCAAGTTTCGGTTGCGCGGGAATCAGCGGAAATATCAGCGTGAAACAGAGATGCACCAGCGCGTACGAGCCGGTCATGATCGTGGCCGCCCAGCGCGATTTTGCCGCAACGGAGATAGTGGCCATCCAGATGGGCGCGACGATCATAACCACCAGATAAAATCTGGCGCTGTGCATGAAAATGCGAATGGTATATTCCTGCGCCATTCCGATGCAGGCGGCGATCAGGAAAACGAAAAGAAACATGAACATGCGTTCGAGCTTTTCGCGATAGACGCCCTGCGCGCGATTCATTTCCGCGAGTGCCAACACCACGGCCCCGAACCGAATGCCCAGCATCCCCAATGCGAGCAGAACGTGCGGAGGGCTGAGGATTTTTACGTCCAATCCGTAAGCGTTGTGCCACCAATTATCGAATGGCGCGGAAGTAATCATCGCGGCGGCGCCCCAGGAAACGATGAACGCGCCGAGCGGGCCGCGGCATCCCCACATGGTGACGCTGGAATCGCGCAGCGGATGATTCTTGTCGAAGGTGATGGAAAGAATTAAGTAGGCGCAGGAAAGACCTGCCAGAATTCCGGAAAAATAAATGAACATGTGCGGCGCGGTCCAAAATGAATCGCGGCCAACGCTTTCGTGCCAGGAAATGTCCCAGGCGCCGCCGATGGTCCCGGAAATAATGGCGATTAAGCAGCTCCAGATGTACCAGGGAATGCTTTGCGCGGACGCGACGGCTTGCTCGCGCGTCTGCGCGTTCAGCGAGTGTGGAAGAGGAATGGTCTGCGCCATCTGAAATAAGTTTAGCGCGCATCGCGGATCGCTTCAACTTGTGCGGTTTGACGCTGGTTCCCTGCTCCGTTAGACTTCGCTTCACTTTGCATTGCGCGCTTTCTTTGCGCGCGTTTGCACAAGCCGAGATATTTTCCAACGATGCCGCGCCGCGCCCTCAACTATCGATTGATCATCATCGCTCTGGTGCTGATTGGTTTAGCGGCGCGCGAAATTGCATTGGAGCAGCGGCCGTCATTTCTGCGTCCGGGGCTGAAACTCTGCGCGTACGTTGCGAATGCCGGCGACGGCACAGTTTCGGTGGTGGATTTGGTGTCGCTTGCGGTGCGCGCGACGGTGCCGGTCGGTGCAACGCCAGCGGGATTGCGCACGCATCCCACGCGCGCGGAAATTTGGGGCGTCTCGACGGATGGCGGATATGTCTGGGTGTTGGACGCAAAGACAGATCGCGTTGTGGCGCGGATTTCCGTGGGCGCGTCACCATTGTCGTTGGATTTTTCGCCGAATGGACAAAAGGCATATGTAACGGCGTCGGGAGCTGACACGCTCGTGGCGATCGATTGCGCTTCGCGGCAGATCGTAGGGCGCGCACGCACGGGAAAGCGGCCGCTGGTCGCACGCGTGACGCCGAACGCCAAGAACGTGGTGGTCGTGAATCGAGACGACGCAACGCTGCAGGTGTTCGACGCGGCTACGCTCGCGCTCCGCGCCACGATTCGCGTTGCGGCCGCTCCGGAGGACGTTGTGATCCTGCAAAATTCGGAAAGCTCTACGGCGTTTGTGGCCGCGAGCGGTGCAGCGCAGATTTCCGTTGTAGATTTACGCCGCAACGTGCTTTTGACGAATCTGCCTTTGCCGGGAAATCCCGCGGGGATATTCTTGAAACCTGACGGCGGCGAGCTTTACATCGCGGTGCCCGACGCGCACGAACTGGCCATCGTCGACACCTGGACGCACGAGCTGGTGGAGTCGAAATTAATCGGCTCCACGCCAACGCGCGGAATATTTGACGAATCTACTCTCGAGCTTTACGTGAGCGATCCGGCCGCAAATGGAGTGATTCCGGTGGACGTGAACTATCGCACCACCGGAATTCCGGTTTCTGTGGGGCAATCTCCCGGAGCGTTGGCGCTGGATCCCAGCACGCCGCATAATCTGCTGCTGGTGGCGGATGAAAACTCAAACGATCTCGCGGTGATCCGCGTGCGCACGGGAAGTCTGATCACGATGGTGCGCGTAGGAAATTCGCCGCGGGATGTCGCGGTGCTGTTGTACTAATCCCTTAAATTGATTTAGGGTTTTGGCCAGGCAAAGAATTCTGCGCCTAGCCTGATTTCCAGCGATCCTTCTGAAGGCAGCATGTCCACCGGCAAACCGCTTTCCCAAAGAGACGTCGCCAGTTGGATGGAAGAAAGGCCGGCGGTTTCGATCACGCTGCGCGCGATGGCAACTTCCAGGATTTGACCGTAAGCGACTTGCACATATTGCTTTGCGCCGAGCAGGCAGGCTTCGTTCGTTTCCACCTGTAAATCGGTGAGCATGCCGTCGCAAATGTGCGCTTGGATTTTTACTTCTTGCTTCGCGCGAACGGCCACGCGGAAAACGCAGTCACGCAATTCCGCTTTTGCTTCCTCGAAAAGATCCACACGCACGTAGAGCCATTCGTCGTCGAAGCCATAATGAAGTTCGTGCATTAAATAAGCGCGCCCGTGCATGGAACCGCCGCGCCGGTCGGCGGCGTACAGACCCGCGCCGAGCCATTCAAAGTACGAGCTTTCGCGGCCGTCCACACGGACATTCAAGAAGGATTGTGGCGGAGAAATGAGCGCATCTTCCGGGAGACGCTTGATGGGCTCGGCAAGTTCGCCGGGCGGCTCGGCGTCAATTTTCAAATAGACTTCGGTGAGCAGCGTGCGATAGAAGGCGTCGAATTCGGCGTCATTGTATGTGCTGTGCTCGGGACCGTACCACCAGCACCAGTCGCTCCCTTCGGCGGCGAGCAGCGCTTCGTAGGCGCGCGATAATTTTTCCGCGCTGACGGCTCCGTCCGCGCGCTGATCGTGCAAGCGCTTCGCGCGTGCGTAGGCTTCGCGCGCTTTGCGCAACATTCCCCACGCCGTGAGATCTTCCTTGTCACCAATCCAAATATCGAAATTTGCGTTGATCCACGAGCCGGGCACGATATTTTCGACGCTGGGAATATCTCCTGCGGCGGCGATCGCTTCAGACGCGGTGAGCGCGTGAATATCGTGATCGGATTCGATGCGGCGGTAAAACTGTTTCAGAAATTCGCGTCCACTGTTTGGAAAATATTCCCAGGCATTTTCGCCGTCGAGGATGATGGAAACGGTGAGCGGTCGGCCGGTGTGAACGCGATCACCGATGGCGCGCAGGCGCTGATGCAAATCTTCGGCGGCGGCGATGGCGCCCATGCGGCTGTACACGAATCCGACTAGATCGGAAAGCATGTGATCGCGAAAGAAGCCGACAATTTCCTTGCCATTTCGCAGAACTTTTAGCGGCGAATACATTCGGTCGGCATTTTCAGGAATGCCGCTGGCGTCACGGCCGAATCCGATACCTAGCGTGCGGCCCAGAACACCTTCGTCGGTGCCGAACCAGCGAAAACCTTGCTCGGCGGCCAAATCAAGCGCCTGGTCAGAGACCGAGCCTTCTGACGGCCACAATCCGTCGGGCGCACGGCCAAAAAGTTTTTCGTGGTAGTTGCGCGCGCGGCGCAATTGTTCCGCGGCGTCATCCGGATATCGAAACGCGGGTACCAGCGGCTGGCTATGCGGATTTGAAACGCGACCCATATCCGAATCACAAAGGAGCGGAAGAATCGGGTGGTAGAACGGCGTGGTGGATATTTCGATTTGACCGGATTCGGAAGCGCGGCGGTATTCAGGCAGAACGTCGCGCAGTAGTTCAAGCTGCTTCCCTTTCAATTCCGCCTTATCTTCTTCCGTGAAATTGGCGCCTTTGTCGGCCAGGCGCATCAGCACAGGGTCCGAGGTGAGCCAGGATTCGTCCATCCAGGCGAGTTGCGAAAGCAATTGAACGTCGCGCCAATCGCGCTGACTGAAAAGATCCGCGGCGTTCATTTCTTTATCGGCGTGCTGGGTGCGATTGAAAAGTTCGGTGAAGCGCGGCCATCGGCGCATCAGATTTTCGCGATTGACTTGAAACGCGCGCTCGAGAATTACGGTCTTTGCATCCACATCCAATTCTTCTGCCGGACGAAAGGCCACATCGAACCACGGCTCTGAAAATGTTCCACTGGCATATTCGTCAAGCTGCGCCGCGAGCGACGGCACCACATTAAACGTGGCATGAAAATTTGGAAATTCGCGCAGCGTGCGCACCATGCCCCAATAATCTTTCAGCGCGTGCAAGCGCGTCCAGGGCAGCACATATCGTCCCGAAGCGGGATCGCGATACTGCGGCTGGTGCATATGCCACATCAAAACTAAGTTGACGCGGTTCACGCTGGCTCTATTTCTCCGAATCCTCTGGTGCAATCCAATTGAAACGGCACTAGAATAATGCCTTCACGATGCGCATCATTGACAAATATATATGCAAAGAAGTTTTCTCGCACGCCCTGGTGGGCCTGCTGATCTTCACCTTCGTCCTATTCGTTCCCAAACTAATTACGCTGATGACCATTGTAGTGCGTCATTCGGCGTCCGCCAGCAGGCTGGGCCTGCTTTTTCTGTGCGTGTTTCCATACGTCCTTACGTTTACTTTGCCAATGGCGGTGCTGGTCGGAGTGCTCATCGGACTCGGCCGGATGTCCGCCGATAGCGAACTGATTGCGCTCAGCGCTCTGGGCGTGGGATTGCGCCGCGTGCTGGTGCCGGTCGGAGTGCTCGCAACTTTTACGGCGCTGGTGACTTTGGCGATCACTTTGTGGATTGGCCCTGCGGCACAGAGAACGTTCCGTCGAATTTCGGATGAACTCACTTCGGCACAAGCCTCCTACGAAGTGCAACCGCGGACGTTCCAGGAATTTCCGGGGCTAGTTCTCTACGTCGACGATATTGACACGGCGTCGACGCACTGGACCCGGGTTTTTATGGCGCAGCAATCAGGGAAAAGCACGGAACTTACCCTGGCAGAGAGAGCGATTGTAATTGCCGACCGCGAGCAGGGCAAGCTGGAGTTACACCTCGGCAACGGAAGCCTGCATGATTCATCGCCCAGCGATCCCAGCCACTATAGCGTAGAGACGTTCGGCAAGATGGATTTGCCGATCGAATTCAGCGGCTTGAAAACGGAAAGCAATTCCAAGCCGACCGTGACGGAACGTACCATTTCCGATTTAATGGCCACGACGGGCAAGGGAACGTACGAGGCGCGGGTGGAAATACAACGCCGCTTTGCGTTTCCGGTGGCGTGCATGGTGTTCGCGCTGCTTGCGGTGCCGCTTGCCGCGCGGCCTCGACGCGGCGGGCGCGCCATGGGATTTATCGTGTCGCTGCTGCTGGTTTGCGCGTACTACTTGATGTTTATCGTTGGCGCGGCACTGGCGAAAGACGGAAAAGTTTCTCCCGTGATGGGAATTTGGGCCGCTAATTTTCTCACCGGCCTTGCTGGTTTGGCGCTGCTGCCGGGAATGGAACAGATCCGCAGTTCCACGCGCTTGACGCGCTGGGCGGAACGATTCACGGATCGATTTAAGGCTTGGTACGAATCTTTGCGCGGTAGACGACGTGGTCTTGATACCGCTGCGAAACTTGCGCCGGTAGCGCCTGGTTCGGCGTCTGCTTCCGCCGCGAAACACAGCCACCACGCCGAGAATTCTTCAGAAGCGAAATCGCGCGTGATTCGGCTGCGACCCGTGCGCCCTGCGCGGATGCGGGTGCGCCACAGTTCCGGATTTCCGCAGATGCTGGACCTGTATTTACTGCGCAATTTCTGCGGTTATTTTCTGCTGGTGATGGTTGGATTCGTTTTTTTATTTGAGATATTCACGTTCTTCGAGCTTCTGGACAGCATTGCCAAAAATCACACTCCGTTTCTCGTTGTACTTAACTATTTCCGGTTCCTGGTGCCATTTTTGTTTTACCACCTGGCGCCATTCGCGGTGCTGGTGGCGGCGATGGTGACGCTCGGAGTGATGTCCAAAAACAACGAAGTCGTGGCGATTAAAGCGAGCGGCGTGAGCCTATACCGGCTGGCCTGGCCGATCATTGGCACCGGCGCAGCGCTGGCGGCGGGACTGTTGCTCCTCAGCAACACGTATCTCCCCTATTTCAACCAGCGACAGGACGCGCTGCTGAATCAAATTAAGGGCAAGCCGGCGCAAACTTATCTGCGACCGAATCGCAGTTGGATACCGGGCGCCAGCGGCGGCACGCAGAACAAGAAGTTCTACAATTACCAGGTTTTCGATGCGGAAAATAAACCGGTTCTGTTCGGCGGTCTAAACGTATTTGAGATGGATCCGGTCACGTTTCAACTGCGCCGACGCATTCACGCCACGCGTGCGGAATGGTCACCGGAACAAAATGTTTGGATACTCAAAGACGGCTGGGTGCGCGATTTCGTCGACGGAGGCACCGGCCACCTGACGCAGTTCCAGGTTTATTCCGCAGCGGAGCTGGACGAGCCGCCCAGCCATTTCAACCGCGAAGTGCGCCAGTCGGATGAGATGAGTTGGCGCGAATTGCAAAACTATATTGGGGAATTGAGGCAGTCGGGCTTCGACGTTGGGCGGCTGTCCGTCCAATGGCACGAGAAGCTTGCCTTTCCTTTGATCGCCCCGATTATCGCTTTCCTGGCCATCCCGTTTGCGTTCTACGTCGGGACTCGCGGCGCGATTGGCGGACTGGCGCTGGGAATCGGAATCGGAATTGTGTACTGGGCAACGTCCGCGCTTTTCGAGGCGCTCGGTGGCGTGGGTCAAATGCCACCGCTGCTTGCCGGGTGGGCACCCGACGCGATTTTTATATTCGTGGGAACTTACTTCTTCTTGAAGATGCCGACGTAAACCGCAATCGGAAAACCTCAAGTGATACTTCAGATTTATTTTTGCGAGAATTCATTGCGAAAACTTCGAGTTTTACTTTGTCCGATGTCGGAGCGCCGACATTCTTCGGAATAACATTCAAGAATTTCTAAAACAACTCTCAGGTTTTATTTCTGTCTCGGCACTAAGGAACGGATTTTCTGAATCACCAGATCGATGCCGACTTCGTTGTATCCACCTTCCGGGATGATCACGTCGGCGTAGCGTTTTGAGGGTTCCACGAACTCCGTGTGCATCGGCCGGACCGTGGCCATGTATTGGTCAATCACGGATTCGACCGTGCGTCCGCGCTCGCGGATATCGCGCCGCAAACGCCGAATGAACCGGAGGTCTGCTTCGGTATCGACGAAGATTTTGATGTCGCACAGGTTCCGCAACGCGGGATTCTCAAATATGAGAATGCCTTCGACAATCAGAGCCGGGCGTGGCTCAAGATGCACGGTCGCCGGCACGCGACGATGTTGCGTGAAATCGTAGACCGGGCGCTCGATGGCTTGGCCTTCGCGAAGCGCGCGTACATGGCTGATCAGAAGTTGCGTGTCGACGGATTCAGGGTGATCGAAATTCTGCTTGGCACGCTCTTCGAGCGGCAGGTGCGGCGTATCCTTGTAGTAGTGATCCTGCTGCAAAAGCAGCACGCTATCTTCGGAAAGCGCTTGGGTAAGCCGGTTGGTGATGGTCGTCTTACCCGAGCCAGTCCCGCCGCAAATCCCGATGGTCAGTGTTTGCGCCAAATGCAGAATTCCCTTTTCAACCGCGCTTCGATTTCTTCTTCGCCGCTTTTTCTTCCAGCACTGCCTGCGCGGCCGCCAATCGCGAAATTGGCACACGATACGGAGACGCGCTGACGTAGTTCATGCCGACTTTGTGGCAGAACTTCACACTCTCCGCGTCGCCGCCGTGTTCGCCGCAGATTCCCACTTTCAATTTCGGATTGGTCGAACGGCCCCGCTCGATTCCCCACTTGATGAGCATCCCAACGCCTTGAACGTCCAGCGATTGGAATGGATCGTCCTTGAAGATGCCCGCCTTCTTTTCGTCCACATAGTCAGGCAGGAACCGGCCGGCGTCATCGCGGGAAAGGCCCATGGTCGTCTGCGTGAGATCGTTGGTGCCGAATGAGAAGAACTCCGCAACCTCCGCGATTTGATCCGCGAGAAGCGCGGCGCGCGGAAGCTCGATCATCGTGCCGACGAGATATTCCACTTTCGTGCCGGTCTCTCTGAAAACTTCATCTGCTACTCGATGTGTGGCATCGGTGAGAATTTGAAGCTCTTTCTTATCCAAAGTCAGCGGATGCATTATCTCAGGTAACACTTTAATTCTAGATTTCTTGCACTCAACTGCGGCTTCAATAATCGCTCGCACCTGCATCTCAAGGATTTCTGGATAGGTGATTGCAAGGCGGCAGCCGCGATGGCCGAGCATTGGATTGGCTTCATGCAATTGTTCAACTCGACGCGCTACGACTTCAACGCTTACTCCAACTTTGCGCGCGAGTTCCTCTTGCTTGTCGCGGTCATGCGGAACGAACTCATGAAGTGGAGGATCGATCAAACGAATGGTGACCGGGAAACCGTTCATGGCCTTAAAGATTCCGATGAAGTCTCGGCGCTGGAACGGCAGCAGCTTTGCCAGGGCTTTGCGGCGTGCTTCCGAAGTATCCGCTATGATCATTTCCTGGATGGCCAGCTGGCGATCCACGCTCTTCTCCGGCTGCTCGAAATCCTTGAAGAACATATGCTCGGTGCGGCACAGGCCGATTCCCTCCGCGCCCATTTCGCGCGCCTTCGTGGCGTCCTGAGGAGTATCCGCGTTAGTTCGCACTCCCAACCGGCGCACAGCATCGCACCACTTCATCATCGTGTAGTAAGCCGGCGGAAGTACCGGAAGCACCAGAGTTACCTGACCTTTCAGAACCGCGCCGTCATTTCCGTCAAGCGTGATCCAATCGCCTTGCTTGATGGTGTGCCCCTTCACGTCCATTTGTTTCTTATCGAAATCGATGTTCAACGCTTCGCAACCGACCACGCAGCACTTACCCCATCCGCGCGCCACAACTGCGGCATGGCTGGTCTTGCCACCGGTGGCCGTAAGAATCCCCTGGGCGACGAACATGCCGCCAACGTCTTCAGGACTGGTTTCGCGGCGGACCAAAATAACTTTCTCACCGCGCGCGGCCCATTCTTCGGCCTCGTGTGCCGTGAAAACTACCCGTCCGGACGCAGCGCCGGGAACGGCGTTGATTCCCTCCGTCAATTTGCGCTTGTTCAAGTCAGTGCGCGGTACGCTGCTGTCAATCACAGGATAAAACAGGCGCTCGACGTCTTCGGCCTTGATGCGTCCAATCGCCTCTTCTTTGGAGATAAGTTTCTCGTTCACCATGTCCACCGCCATGCGGAATGTTGCCGTCGGCGTTCGTTTACCGGTCCTCGTCTGCAACATGTAGAGCGTGCCTTCTTCCACCGTGAATTCCATGTCCTGCATGTCGCGATAGTGTTTCTCAAGTAACACTCGAACTTTCTCGAGTTGCTTGAAAACCTTTGGCATCAGGCGGCCCATCTCCGTCAAGTGCATGGGGGTGCGGATTCCGGCGACGACGTCCTCGCCCTGCGCGTTAATCAGGAAATCGCCATAGAATGTTTTCTCACCGGAGCTCGGATCGCGCGTGAAGCAAACTCCAGTGCCTGAGTTTTCTCCAGTATTTCCGAACACCATCTGCACCACGTTGACGGCCGTGCCCAACAATCCCGTGATTCTTTCCACTCGGCGATACGTGACCGCCTTCTCCGCGTTCCATGATTGAAATACTGCTCCGATGGCGCCCCACAACTGCTCCTTCGGATCTTCCGGGAAATCCTTGCCGGTCTTTTTCTTGTAATACCCTCGGTATTCGTTGATGAGCTCGCGCCAACCTTCGGCAGTAACTTGCGTGTCGTCCTTGAATCCGTGACGAGCCTTCATTCCTCGCAGCAAATGCTCTAGTTCTTCCTTGGGCAGGCCGATCACCACCGCCGAATACATCTGCACGAAACGGCGAAACGCGTCATAGGCGAAACGCTCGTTCTTCGTATTCTTCGCGAGAGCGGCAACGGACTTATCGTTCAGCCCCAGATTCAAGATCGTTTCCATCATGCCGGGCATGGAGCGCGCGGAGCCGGAACGCACGCTGACCAGCAGCGGATCCTTCGCATCGCCCAGACGCTTCCCAGTCACTTTTTCCAAGCGCTTCAGGTTGGCGTCAACTTGTGCGTGAAGTTCCTTGGGATATTTGTAGTCGTGCTTCAGATAGTAGTCGCAAGTTTCGGTGGTGATGGTGAAGCCGCCTGGAACGGGCAATCCAATCCGCGTCATCTCCGCCAGGCCCGCGCCTTTTCCGCCCAACAAATCTTTCGCGTCGCCCTGGCCTTCGGCTTTTCCTGCTCCAAAAAAATAAACGTATTTCTTCACTGATGATTCCTCCGTATTTGCAGAGTTAAAGTTCCGGTTTCACGATAATAATTTCTTTTCAAGTTGAATTGCTCAATCGAAGATATTTTGTCGGCGCGCCGACATCGCGACATTCATGAAAATCGAAAGTTAAAGTTGTAGTTGATAAATTATTTTAGCGACTTTCTCCCGCCGCCACTTCAGAGAAATCCGCAATCGTCGAAAACTCGCGCAGCAATGTCTGCAGCAACGTCAAACGATTCCGGCGCACATCTTCATTCTCCGCATTGACTAATACATCCTGAAAGAACTTGTCCACCGCCGGGCGAAGTTCGGCGATCGTTTGCAGTGCTTCCCGGTATTTGCCCGCGCGCTTGTCCGCGCTCGCCTTGCGATTCGCCGCTTCGGCGGCGGAGTGAAGGGCGCGCTCCGAGTCGGTGTCAAACAATTCTGGCCGCACTGCGGGAAGCTGCCAGATATCAGCGGGCCCCGCCTTCTCGATAATCTTGCGGATACGCTTGAAGGAAACCGCGAGCGGCTCAAAGTTCTTACTGCGTCGAATGGCCTTCAGCGCTTCAAGCCTCTTCACCGCGTCCACGAGATCGTCCGAGCCGGCCGCGAGCACGGCGTTCACTTCGTCGTATGCGAAGCCCAAGCGCTCCCGCATGACGAACCGCGCGCGATCAATAATAAAGTCAATGATCTGTTTTTCGATTTCAGGCTTCACATGAATCTTTGGCGTCGTCGACGTAAGCGCCTTCACCCCAGCAGAGATTGCGCTGGAAAGTGAAACTGGAAGTTTACGTTCAAGAATAATCTTCACCACGCCGAGCGCTGCCCGGCGTAAACCGAAAGGATCACTTGAACCCGTCGGTAGAAGTCCGGCGGAGATGCATCCGACCAGCGAATCCATTTTGTCGGCCAGCGCGACGGCGCATCCGGTCAGGTTGCTCGGAATTTTTTCGTCGAGTCCCGCCGGGCGATAATGGTCGTACACCGCCTGAAATACATCTTCAGGTTCTCCTTGAGATTCCGCGTAAAGCCCGCCAACAATTCCCTGTAGCTCAGGAAACTCTCCAACCATTCCAGTCACAAGATCGCACTTGGAAAGTTCCGCGGCGCGGTCCGCGCTGGCCACACTGGCTTGAGTAATTCCTTGGGCGAACCACTGCTCTGCAAACCAGCGCGCGAGTTGCCGCATGCGTTCAACTTTATCCGCGTAACTTCCCAGACGCGATTCGTAAGTCACGTGCGCGAGCTTGGGCAAATAGTCGGCGAGCCGACATTTCTGATCTGACTCCCAGAAAAATCGCGCGTCTGCAAATCTGGCGCGGAGCACTCGCTCGTGTCCGGCGCAGACCAAACCCTTCGCGTCGCGATCCAGATTAATCACCGCAAGAAAGTGTGGAGCGAGCCGGCCATTGCTCGTGCGAAGCGCAAAATACTTTTGATGCCCCCGCATCACCGTAATCAGAATCTCGTCCGGAAGTTCAAGGTAGCTCGCATCGAAACTGCCAAGTATCACTGAAGGATACTCGTTCAAGTACACCACAAGATCTGCAAGCGCGGGATCTTCATGAACTTTCAAGTGATTCTTCGTGGCCAGCTTCGCAACTTCCGATTCGATCTTCTTGCGTCGCGCTTCAGGTCTAACCAGAACAAAACTCTTTCGCAGCGCAGATTCATATCCCGCGGCATTCTTGATTAGTACCGCCGATTTCCCCAGGAACCGATGGCCGGCGGATTCCCTGCCCGCGCGCACTCCGGCAACTTCCAGTTTCAAAACCTTGCCGCCGAGTAGCGCAACGATCCACCGAATCGGCCGTATGAACCGCATGCTCTCTCGCGTAGTCCAGTACATCGAGCGCGGCCAGGCAATTTCCGCCACAGCGCGCGGAAGAATCTCGGCGAGAATGGCTTCCGCAGGTCGGCCTACCGTCACCAGCTTGGTGGCGATGTATTCACCTCGCTGGGTGGCGACGGTATAAATCTTTCCGAGTGGAACTCCCTGTTTTTCCGCAAAGCTCATGGCAGCGCGCGTCGGCTCGCCTGCACTATCGTACGCAACCGACTTGGGCGGGCCAGTAACTTCCTTTTCGCTATCCGGCTGGCGTTGAAGCAACGCTTTGCAAATCGCCGTAATGCGCCGCGGAGTTCCAATTACCTCAATATTCTCTTTGTCCAGAAGCCCTGCGGTCAATAGATATTTCTCAAGTATCGCTTTAAATTCGTCGCAGGCTTTCGCAATCATCCCCGCAGGAATTTCTTCGCATCCAATCTCAAAAATGAAGTCCGATGTCTTCCTCATTCGGACTCCTCGCTCTCTCGGCTGCCAGTTGAATCGTTACTTGAGGTTTGATCCAGATAGCACGCTGCTACCCGGCAGGCGATTTGCCGCACGCGTCCAATCAATGCGGCGCGCTCAGTCGTGGAGATTGCTCCGCGGGCATCCAGCAAATTAAAAAAATGCGAACACTTCAAGCACAGGTCGTACGCGGCCAGCACCGGATACCGGCGCTTGGCGGCAGGATCCTTCCGCGGGTAATTCTCGATCAGACGCAGCGCTTCCTTCTCGGTAAGGTCAAACATCTGGCGAGCACTGGTGACATCCGCGAAATCGAAACTGTACGTTGAGAACTGCTGCTCTTCCGCGAGGCGCACCTGGCCGTAGGTGCGCTCTGGCGTCCACTGAATATCGAAGATGCTTTCGACGCTTTGCAGAAACGCCGCGATGCGTTCGAGTCCGTAGGTCAGCTCGACGGAAGCCGGCTCCAGATCAATCCCGCCGGACTGCTGGAAGTAAGTGAACTGCGTTATCTCCAGCCCATCCAGCAGAACCTGCCAGCCCATTCCCCATGCGCCAAGTGTGGGCGACTCCCAATTGTCTTCTTCAAAGCGAATGTCGTGGACGGTCAGATCAATTCCGATGGCCTTCAGACTCGCAAGATACATGTCCTGAATATTTGCCGGCGCAGGTTTCAGGATCACTTGAAACTGCGAATGCTTGTAGAGCCGATTGGGATTTTCACCGTAACGACCGTCGGCGGGCCGACGACACGGCTGGACGTAGCAAACTTTGTAAGGCTCCGGCCCGAGCACGCGCAAGAAAGTTTCTGGGTGCATGGTTCCCGCGCCGACTTCAATGTCATACGGTTGTTGAAGTACGCAGCCGGATTCCGCCCAGAAATTTTGCAACTTCAGGATGAGCTGCTGGAATGTTAATCCAGGCTTTCGATGTTCATGTTTTACTTTAACTTTCAAATTTGCTCGCTTGCCAACATTGTCCGGATTGAAAGTTTGTGATCAGTTTCGCGTTCGATAATGTCCAGCATGTCTTCAAGTAAAATCTTCAGCTCTGAATTGCTCGGCGGATTCTGCGAAAGCACTTCAAGTTTTTCCGCAAGCATTCGCCGGCCAAGTTGAAGTATTCCAGGAGAAACTTGCCGTCCACCGATCCGGCAATCCGGACACACAAACTCACCGCTCTGCATTACCCACGCCGTACGCGTGCCGTATTCCTTGCCGCAATTCTGGCAGCGCTCGAAACTCGGCAGCCACCCAGCGAGACGCGTGGACCACAGCGCGAAATAAGTGAGGGGCAACCAGATTCCCTTGCCCGCCGAAATTTCGCGCGCCACTACAAGTATCAGCCGAAATACTGGATCCGTCGCTTCCCGCTCGGGCAGAACCAATTCCACTACTTGACTGACCAGCGCGAGCGCCAAATTCTTGGTGTAATCCTTCTGCGCTTCATAGAAGGATTCCATCATTTCGCACTGGCTGATGCGCACCAAGTCGCGCGTTTCGCGCTCGTAAAACCAAATGCGAACGTGAGAGAGAGTTTCGAGCGTAGAACCGAACTGGCTTTTGGTTCGCCGCGCGCCGCGCGCCACGCCTTTCAGTCTGCCTTCGGTGCGAGACAGGAAACTAACCAGGCGATCCGCTTCGCCCAGCGGAAAGCTGCGAAGCACGATGGCCTCAGACTCCCTCAGCGGCATGGAGTTGTCGGCGCGCCGACCACACGCGAAAAGAAAAATCGAATCACTTCAAACACGAGAAACTTTTTTATCACAGCGCAGAGGGAGACGCAAACAAGAAGCGCGGTTTTCCATAAATAAATTAAATAAATTCGCGGCGCGATCTGTCTCACTGCGTGAAACTTGTATGCCGCAAACACGGTATTGCAAATCCCCCGGAGTTCGATAGAGTGATGCGCATGCCGTCGATTCAACAACCCGGCGTGGACGTTGTCGGAGTTGGCGTGAACGCAGTGGACACGCTAATCCAGCTTCCACGATTCCCTGCTCCTGACTCTAAGCTTGAGTTTTCTGCGAGCGCCGTGATGCCCGGCGGGCAGGTGGCCTCGGCAATGATCGCCTGCCGGAAGTGGGGATTGTCCTCGCGCTACGTCGGAAAAGTTGGCGATGACGAGTACGGCGAACTTCACCACAAAGAATTCCAGCGTCACGGAGTCGAGTTTGAATTGATTCGCGTGGACGGCTGCGCCAGCCAGTCGTCATTTATTCTTGTGGATCAATCCTCTGGCGAGCGAACCGTTCTCTGGAAGCGAGATCCTCGCGTCGCGCTCCAGCCGGAAGATTTGAATCGGGACTGGATCGTCGGCGCCCGGGCGCTTCTAGTCGACGGACACGACACGGCAGCAGCGACATGCGCCGCTCGGTGGGCGCGGGAAGCAGGCATTCCCGTGACCGCTGATTTGGATAATCTCTATCCCGGAGTTGAAGTGTTACTTGAGAATACAGACTTCGTCGTCAGCTCGAAAGAATTCCCCGAGAGACTTACAGGTGAAAAGGATTTATTGAAGTCGCTGCCCCAAGTCCAGCGAAAGTTCAAGAATCGCCTGACGGCTGCCACGCTCGGGCGGGATGGCGTTCTCGCTTGGGACGGTTCTGAATTCAGGTACTTCCCCGCATTTCGGGTGAAGGCCGTGGACACTACCGGTGCGGGCGACATTTTCCACGCGGCATTTGTGTACGCACAACTGGCTGGATGGAAACTTGAGGAACAACTTTCATTTTCGTGTGCGGCGGCTGCACTAAACTGCACCGGTTCAGGTGCGCGCGGGTACATTGCTTCGATCGAGGAAATTCAAAAATTGATGCGCGAAGGCTTCACGCACCCAGAAGCTTATCCGGCTCGACGGTTTCCCTGCTAGCCGCGTCAGCGGCCGCGCAGGTTCTGCTGCGTTGCGCCGAATAGCTCAAGCATCTCTTGAGTGATGCCGAAAAGCAGAGCTGAATCTGAATTATGTACGAACCCAATTAGCTTTGGCGCTCGCCCAGATTTATTCCTCAGAATCCGAATCCGTACGCGATTTCCGTGAATCGTGGCCTTGGCGTCCTGCCCCGCCCGTTTCCGCGCGAGAAGAGTCCGTATCAGATCCTCCAGCGAAGACGTCGTTTTCGATGCCAGTCGAATCGGTGCGGATATTGTCACCACCACCGTCATTCCGCTGGGCACGATTTCGACGGCGGCAGCTTGCAACCGACTAATCACCCTGTTGGCAA
>Ga0210410_10002473_pt1 | contig 16532 bp, 14 predicted proteins | sample IncBWC4MmetaG_FD_161058 | JGI IMG/M metagenome (GOLD analysis project Ga0210410, IMG submission 161058) | Forest soil microbial communities from Barre Woods Harvard Forest LTER site, Petersham, Massachusetts, United States - Inc-BW-C-4-M | ecosystem: Environmental > Terrestrial > Soil >... | reverse complement strand
GCCGCGTGCGATCGAGCCGCTCCCAACGATTCATCAACGGTGGATGACGAAAGCCGATCAGCAAAAGCAAAATGGACCAGAAGATCCATCCGTTCCAGAAAAACACGCCTAGAGGGATCAGCAGCAACGCGACGCCAATCGTGATCCGCCGGTGATACTTGCTGGCGACCGAATACAGAATGTGCCCGCCGTCCAGTTGTCCGCCCGGCAGCAGATTCAACGCCGTCGCGAATAGCCCCACCCAGGCCGCGCGCCCCACGGGATGCAAGAGCAAATCTCCTGGACGCACGCCAGGACGCAAGGTCGCTACCAGCAGGCGCATCACCAGAGGCTGCCCAAACACAATCGAGGAATGCGCGTCGGACGCGGGCACCACGCGGGAATACAGAATGGCGATCGCCAACGCGGGAACCGCGAACAAGAACCCGACCACGGGTCCTGCTAGCCCGACGTCGAATAGAGCCTTGCGATTGTAAATCGGGGAGCGAATCCGAATGAACGCGCCGAGCGTTCCGATCAGCGTGGGCGCGGGAAGGAAATAGGGGTAGCTCGCCGAAATCCCATAGTAGCGGCAGGCAAAAAAGTGGCCCAATTCGTGCGCAAGCAGGATGCCAATCAGCGTGAAAGCAAAGGGAACGCCGGAGAGCAAGAGGCTCGGATGCGAAATCAAGTTCACGTAAGTCGAAAATAGTTCTTCAAAATTGGGTGACTGCCAAGACGCGTACGAAGCAGCATATTGCGCACCCACGGCCAATGTTGAAATCAGCGTCAGCACGAATAGGAAAATTGCGATCGCGAGGGACTTCCTCTGCCTGCGTGCTTCGCGATCCTCCCAGTAGAGACCGCCCGTCGGGTCCCAGCCTTCGGTGATGGGAGAAGGAATTGCGGCGGGAAGAGGTTCCAATTCGTGCCGATCGCTCATGAAAGATTGGATGCGCGGCGCGCCGCAAGAGAACACAGATCGAACGAGCGGAACGCCGGATGCAGATGTCGGGAAACTCTTACGCGATACGAATGTGAGTTCAGAGCGTTTGGAGTTCCTTGCCGGGCTTAAAGCGCACGGCCTTGCCGGGAGGAATGCTGACTTCCTGGCCGGTGCGGGGATTGCGGCCGATCCCGGTCTTGCGCGGGCGAACGTTGAACACACCGAACCGGCGCAACTCGATTCGCTCGCCCTTTCCGAGCGCGCTCTTCATAGCTTCAAATACAGTCTCGACGGCCTGTTCGGCTTTCGTGCGGCTCACACCGGTCTTGGTAACCACTGCATTTACAATATCCAGCTTAATCACTCCATCCTCCTGCTACTCAGCGGCAAGCTATGCTAGACACGCACTTGCGGGTTGTCAAGCAGCACGCGCTCGGTTAACATGCGCGTCTTTGTAACGAAACACTTGAGCCCCGGAGACACCCGCGCGCTCGTAGAGGAGGCTGTAGATGTCGGTCAAGCCGGATCGCTGGATTCGCAAAATGGCGGTCGAGCACAAGATGATCGAGCCATTTGAGGACCGGCAGGTGCGTGACGGCGTCATCAGCTACGGCGTCTCGAGCTACGGCTACGACATTCGCGTCGCCGACGAGTTTCGGATTTTCACCAATGTGAACTCCACGATCGTCGATCCGAAACATTTTGACCCGAGGTCGCTGGTCGAGTTCAAAGGGGATGTTTGCATTGTACCGCCCAATTCGTTTGCGCTCGGCCGTTCGGTGGAGTATTTCCGCATCCCGCGCAACGTGTTGACGATCTGTTTGGGGAAATCCACGTACGCGCGCTGCGGAATTATCGTCAACGTGACGCCCTTCGAGCCCGAATGGGAGGGCTTCGTGACGCTCGAAATCAGCAACACCACGCCGCTTCCCGCGAAAATCTACGCCAACGAAGGCTTGTGCCAGGTCCTCTTCTTCGAGTCCGATGAGGATTGCGAAATTTCCTATAAGGACAAGAAAGGGAAGTACCAGGCACAGCAAGGCATCGTGTTGCCGCGGCTCTAGAAGTAATCCAACGGCAAATTTTATCTGGGCATCTACGCTTTTGCGGGTTCGATGTTGTCGGATTCGTCCCGCGCAAGGCTCAAGGGGAAACCGCGGCTGCGCCAACCTTCGTAGCCCCCGGAGAGCGGGCGGATTCGCGTGATTCCCTTGCTTCGCAGGAGCAAGGCGAGGCGCGCGGCGGTCACTTCATTGGGGCAGGCGCAAAATAGAACGATTTCGCGGTCGCGCGGAATCACGTCGGAGGCTTCCTCAAGTTCGGCGGCATCAACGTGCAGCGCGCCTGGAATCGTCTCCGGATTGGCATCGAATTCGAGCGCGTGGCGCAGATCGACGATCAGGACGTCCTCTCCGCTGTCGATTTTTTCCTTAAGCTCCTCGGGAGTGATTCGTGCAATCTTCAGCTTCCTGAGAAATCTCTGGCGGTTATAAAATTTCCAAAAGATATAGCCCGCGAACGCCGCCAGCACGATGACGAGCAGCCACTCACCAAGAAAAGCGGCTCTCGCGGCGACGCGCTCGAGCTCGCCGCTGAAGACATAGCCGGTAACCGTGTACGCGCCAACCCAGGCGATCGCGCCGGCTGCGTCAAATAGCAGAAACTTCCGCCAGCCCATCCGGATGATGCCGGCGAGCGGTGCGGCCATCGCGTTCAGGCCGGGAATGAATTTCGCGCCGAGCAGAACCCGCGGGCCGCTGCGCGAAAAGCTAACTTGGGTTTTCCTCACGCAAGAATCGGGCTCGAGCGAAATCCGGCACAGCAGCTGAAGCACGCGGATCCCTCTCAGCCGCCCGATCTCGTACCACATCGAGTCGCTGGCCATCGATCCGACCACTGCGAACGCAATCGCTTCCCACAGATTCATACGGTGCGTGCCCGCCAAAGCGCCCACGGCCAGCAGCAACGGCGCGGAAGGAACAGGCAGCCCGGCCTGTTCCGCAAACACCCAGCCGAACACCAGCATGTATCCATGCCGGAGAACGAATTGAAGCGTCTCGCCCATTTTTATTCAGAGGATCCGGAGGATTCCGCGATCGCCGCCGGGACTCCCCAGGTTCCCGAGAAAACGAAACTCGATAGCGGCTTGCGCTGGCGCTGCGCGAGCTCTCTCTGCCGCAGCGTGTCGTCGAGAGAACCCGGATCTCCCGGATATCCCAGGGCAATCACGCTTACCGGTTCCCATCCTTCCGGCACGGCGAAGCGCTGGCGCGCAGCCTCTACGTTAAATCCCGCCATGGGGTGCGTCGCGAGACCGATGGCCGTTGCCTGCAACGACAGATTTGCAGCTGCCTGGCCGAGGTCGTAAAGCGCGTGCCGGTTCGGGCGACCGTCCTTGTCGAATTGCGTGTGCGCGAGCGTCAGGATCAGCACGGGCGCCTTGCGGGCCCAGCCACGGTTAAAGTCTACCAGCACCCCGAGCATCGCTTCATAATTCTTGGGGTCTGCGTTCGTGGCCACGATAAAAGCCCAGGGCTGTTCGTTGCTCGAGGACGATGCCCAGCGGGCGGCCTCAAACAAGCTGAGAAGCTTCTCGGGCTCGACGGGCCGCTCCGAGAAGGCGCGCGGACTCCATCGACGGCCAATGGGTTCGTGAATGGGTACTTTGGTTTCGGCTAGTTCTTCCATGGCGGTGGCTGAGTCCCCCTTGGTTCGCCCTGCGGAGCGCCCGTTCGTCTTGGTAGACGGGCGCTCGCTGGAATCTGATTGCGCCCACCCGAAAGTTGGCGCCGCAACTTTGACTATTGGATGTGAAGGACCCTTCTAGGCTGCAGGGGTTTGTTGGATCAATTCGACTTCGATGTTGATCTTGACCTCGTCGCCGACCATCACGCCGCCCGATTCGGTCAGGGCGTTCCACACGAGTCCGAAGTCCTTGCGATTGATTTTCGTGGCGCCCGTGATGCCGGCGCGGACATTGCCCCATGGGTCCTTGACCGATGGTGTCGGGCCCTCAATGTCGAACGTGATTTCCTTCGTGACGCCGTGAATCGTCAAGTCGCCCGTCACCTTGAAATACTCCTCGCCGAGCTTCTCGATTCGCTTGGAGCGAAACGTCAGCGTCGGGTACTTGGCGACGTCAAAAAAATCGGCGCTGCGAAGGTGCTCGTCGCGCTGGGGCTCGCGGGTGCTGAGCGACCCGGCGTCAATCGTTACCTCGACCGAGGACTTCGTCGGATCCGCCGGATTGAGAAGCACGCTCCCGCCGATCTTGGTGAACTCGCCCCGAACGTTCGAGATCATCAAGTGCCGCACGCTGAAATGAGCGGCGGAATGAGCCGGATCGAGTTTCCATTCGGTGGGCTTGACGCTTTGCGATGCTGCGGTGACGGTAGTGTTCATCTTCATCTCTCCTTGAATGTACCTCTGATTTGCTTGCGAGAAATCGTTGGGCCTCCAAAAAACTTCGATGCATCAATGTGATGATTCAGCCGCGTCAAAAGGCTCACGGGCGCGCTCGAGCAGCGTGAAGAGCTGCCGGAGCTGCTTTTCCGGGAGGTGTCGCAACTGGCGGCGATGCAACTGGCGCACGGGCTCGTCGAGATCAGCGAGCAGCCGCAGGCCCTCGGCGGTGATGCGCGTCTTCACGACGCGCCGGTCGCTCGTCTCCCGCGCGCGGGCGATCACGCCGCGCGATTCCAGGCGGTCAAGCAGGCGAGTGATGTCCGGATCGCGAGAGATCAGCCGCCCGCCGATTTCGCGGCAGGCCAGGCCCTTCTCGCCGGCGCCCCGGAGGATGCGCAGGATGTTGTACTGCGTGCCCGAAAGGCCGTAAGGCTTGACGAGGGCCTCGCCGCCGCGCGCTAGGGCGTCGGCGGTGCGGAGCAGGGAGACAAAGACATCGGCCTCGAGGGCGGCGTGCGGACCGCGCTTGGACTTTTGTTCCATGAGGCAACGATACTCGTTATAACGAATATTGTCAAGAGGAATGTTGGATTGGGTTTCTCTGTGCCCTCCGCGTTCTCTCTGTGTCCTCTGCGTCGAGGGTTTCGGGATGTCAGGCCCGCAGTCAAAACCCCTTCACCACAGAGGGTACAGAGGACCCAGAGCAGACCGCAGTCAGGGCTTGCGGGTGGGCCGGATGTGCACTTCGCTGATGAAGCTGCCTTCGGACTGCGTCACCAAGCCCGCGACCGCGTGCGCCACGTCGTCCGGCTGCAGAATTTTCGCGGCGTTCTTCCCGCCTTGTCCTGGAAAGTCCGTCGCCACCGAGCCGGGGCAGATCGCGCTTACGCGGATGCCGTGCGCGCGCAGATCCTCGGCCATCGCTCCGGTCAGACCCATGAGCCCCCATTTTGACGCGCAGTAGATCGCCCCGTTGGCAAATGTATTTTTTCCCGCGAGCGAGCTGATGTTGATGATGTGGCCTGTCTGGCGGCGAATCATTTCGGGCGCCACCGCGCGGGAAAGCAGAAACACCGCTTTCAAATTGGTGTCGAGGACCGTGTTCCACTGCTGTTCATTCAATTCGTTGAACGGCCCAAACACGCCGGTTCCGGCGTTGTTCACCAGGATATCGACCGGCCCTAGCTTCTGCTCGGTCGCGCTCACGAGGGAAGAAACCTCGTCTCCACGGGTAACGTCGGCCTGCACCACAAGCGCCTCGATTCCCTCAGCCCGCAGGCTGGACGCCGCCTGATCGAGTTTCGCCTGATCTCGGGCGCAGATTGAAACGCGCGCCCCCATTCCCCCCAGCCGGCGAGCGATCGCGAAACCGATTCCCCGGCTCGCTCCCGTAATAAGCGCGACCTTGCCGGCGAAGCCATCTTGCGCAGCCATCGAGTCTCCGTAATCCCCCGGGCAGGAATGACATTTTCGACCCGGGCTTCCCCGGACGGGATTTCGTCATCTTAGCATCAGAGCCTTGGCGCGGGACGCAGGCCAGGAATGGCAATTAGTGACAAACGTATAAAACCAAAGGGAATCTTGCTTGCGGTTCTGCGCGAGATTCCCCTATAATCCGAGAGCTTTGAGCCAGCGGACATTCTTGCAGTGTGCTTTTTCAATCAGATATCCTGAAACGACCTGAGGAGGCTGGAAGCCGATGATGCGAAAGTGGATTGTGACAGGCGCCGGTCTGTTATGGATCGCGCTGGGAATGGGAACTGGCGCGGGGAAACTGCAGGCCGCAGTGCAGGCGGCGCAAGATCAATCAAAGCCCGGGTATTCGCTGGCCGAGTACAACCAGTACCAGGCGGCGGACAAGGAGCAGAATCCTCAGCAAAAAATCAAGCTGCTGGATGCTTTCGTACAGGCGTATCCGAATTCGACTCTGATGCCGTACGTCTATCGCGATTACTACACGACGTACATGGCGCTGAAGAACTACGCGCAAGCCATCGATTACTCCGACAAAATGATCGCGCTCGGGGAAAAGATCGACACGACGGGCCGGCTCGAAGCGTATTACACGCGCGCGCAGGCGTTCTATCTGGGCATGCAGGACAAGAATCTGCAAACCCCGGACGCGCTGAATAAGACTCGGGACGCCGCGATCGCGGGATTGAAGACGCTCGACGATTTGAAAAAGCCCGACAACGCTTCCCCGGATCAGTTCGAAGCGCAAAAGAAGGGCGTGAAGGTTCTGTTCAACGCAGTGGCTGCGTTGGCATCAACCAGCATGAAGGATTATCAGGGCGCGGCCGGCTACTATAAGACTCTTCTTTCGATCGATCCGAGTGATGCCGTCTCTCACTACCGCCTCGGAATCGTATACCTGCAGATGACCCCGCCCATGGGAACGGATGGATTCTGGGAACTGGCGCGCGCGATCGCCTTGAAAATACCCAACGACGCTCAAGTGCGGGCCTATTTGAAGAATCAGATCATTCGCTATCAGCAGCCCGCGTGTGACAAGCTCGTCGACGATCAGGTAGCGGAGTTGCTCACACTTGCAGCCAGCTCTCCGGACCGTCCCGCCACGCTGACCGTGCCGAGCGCCGCGGACTTACAGAAGGCGCGCGACGACACGGCGAATTTCATTCCTAACTTGATGGCCGGAGGCGACGCGGGCAAGGTCATGTGGCTGGCCAGTTGCGGATTGGAGTATCCGGACGTTGGCGTTCGAATCATGGAGCCGCCGGTCGTGGATGGAGACACGGTGACGCTGAAGGTATTCCGCGGCAACACGCCTGAGGAAATCGAGGCGGCGACCGCTCCCAATATGGAAGTGAAGATTGACGGACAACCGGAAGCCAAGCGTCTGGAGAAAGATGCGGTCGTGAGATTCACGGGCACGCTGGTCGGCTACACGCAAAATCCATTCATGCTGACGTGGGATAAGGCCAAGATCAACATGGAGGATTTGCCGGAAGAGAAGGGCCCCGCGAAGAAGGGCCCGGCAAAGAAGGCGCCGGCAAAGAAGGCCCCCGCAGGCAATTGATTTTGCAGGGTGTTGGGGAAACGGATTGTCAAGCAAAATGGCCCCGCGAGATTTGCGGGGCCATTTTGCATTTGTAGCGTGAGCTTTCAGGTTCACGTTCTGCGGCTACACCGATGCCCGGCCTGAAAGCGGGCTCTACAACTCGCCGTTTACCGCGTCACTTCCCTCGTCGGTGATCCAGCTTATACAAGTCAATCTTCCGGCTGAGCGTATTGCGATGAATCCCGAGCAGCCGCGCCGCGCGCGACTGGTTGCCGCGGGAGCGATCCAGGACGTGCTTGATAAATTTCTTTTCAAATTCGTTGACTGCTTCGTCGAAATGAATTCCGCGATCCACCATCAGGCCCACCAGGGTATCGAGTTGCTCCTTCACGTAGCACGCTCCGCACAAGCATTGTTCGTCGCAGGCCGATCCCGGCCGCGCGTTTAGCTGAGTTCGTGGCCCGTTAGCTGCCGGTACGCTTCTCTGTATTTCTCGCGGGTCGCAGCGACTACGTCGGGCGGAAGGTCCGGGCCGGGCGGCTGCTTGTTCCACCCGATCCGTTCGAGGTAGTCGCGCACGAACTGCTTGTCAAAAGAAGGCTGGGCGCGACCGGGCTGGTAGCCATCGGCGGGCCAGAATCGGGACGAGTCCGGGGTCAAAGCCTCATCGATCCAAATCAATTCTTCTCCCAAGAGTCCAAACTCGAATTTCGTGTCCGCCAGAATGATTCCGCGCGGTTCGGCGTAGGCAGCGGCTCGGCGGTAAATTTCCAGACTGATGGCCCGCGCCTTTTCGGCAAGCTCCGCTCCTACCAAGGAGACCGCGCCGTCAAAGCTGATGTTCTCATCGTGGCCCGTAGTGGCCTTGGTCGAGGGCGTAAAGATTGCTTCCGGGAGGCGTTCGGATTCGCGCAAGCCCGCCGGGAGCGCGATTCCACAGATTTTCCCCGTCGCGCGATAGTCTTTCCAACCTGAGCCTGACAAATACCCGCGCACCACGCACTCGATCGGCAGCGGGCGAGTCTTCTTGCAAAGCATCGCGCGGCCCTCAAGCTGAGTCCGGTAAGGCGCGAGATCGGCGGGAAAATCGGTAGCCGTGACGATGTGATTGGGAATGACGTCGCGCAGCAAATTGAACCAGAACAGGGAGAGCTGTGTCAGCACGCGGCCCTTGTCCGGGATCGGCGTGGGCAGAACGACGTCAAACGCGGAGAGCCGGTCGGTGGCGATCAGCAGCAACTGGCCGCCGACTTCGTATAAGTCACGAACTTTGCCGCGATTGAGAAAATGAATTCCGGGGAGCGATGTCTCCCACACGACAGAATTTAATTTTGGAGAAGCCAAGGTCTTCGGTCCCTTCCGAGTGGCGCACATTCTAGCTCACGCGACAGCGAAGTCAACGGAGAAGAAAAAAAGAAAAGTGGAAAACCGGAGGAAATTGCCACGCACAGAAAAAGTTTGAAAAACTGTTTACTCTCGACAACGAACTCGTAAATTCATTGTAGGTCGGCGTCGGCAGGAACCCGAGGTTCGCTTTTGGAGGGCCGGGCTTCAGCCCGGCCATAAGAGCGCTAAACTAAATCGGCTTAGCCCCCGAAGTCAGCTTTCGTTGCGGCTCCGCCGTGCAGCGTCGCAGTTTCTAATCTACGCTGCGTTCGTCGCGGCTTGCGCGGCGGCCGGTTCGTCCCAGCGAACGGACACGAGTTTTGACACGCCCGGTTCCTGCATCGTCACGCCGTACAGAACCGAAGCCATCTCCATCGTTTTGCGGTTGTGCGTCACGACGATGAATTGCGTGCCCGCGCTCATTTCGGAAACGAGCTTCGTAAAGCGGCCGACGTTCGCCTCGTCGAGCGGCGCGTCGACTTCGTCCAGGATGCAGAACGGGCTCGGCTGATAGCGGAAGATGGCGATCAGCAGCGCTAGGGCCGTCATGGCCTTTTCGCCGCCTGAAAGCAGCAGCACGTTTTGCAGGCGCTTGCCCGGCGGCTGCGCGACCACGTCGATACCCGGCTCGCCGGAGCTATCCGGTTCGGAAAGTCTCATCTCGCCGGTGCCGCCGCCGAAGAGCGTATGGAACGCCGTCGCGAAGTTTTGATTGATGATCGAAAACGCTTCCTCGAATTTCTGCTTGCAAACCTGATCGAGCTCGGCGATGGCCTGCTGCGTGTCCGTGATCGATTGCAGCAGGTCGGCGCGCTCGCGGCCCAGGAACTCAAAGCGTTGCTCGCACTCGTTGTATTCCTCTAGGGCCATCATGTTGATCGGACCCATCGACTCGATTCGCGATTTCAGCTCGTGATACTGGGCATCGGAGGCGCGCAATTCCTCGCCGCTGAGCAGGGCGGGGAATTCCGCAATCAGATCCTCGGGCTGCGCGTTCAGCTCTTCGATGCACGATTGCCGCAGGTGCTCGCGTTCGGACTCGTTTCGTGCCTGCTCGATTTCGAGCTTGCCGCGTTCCTCGCGGAAATTGCCGAGGCGTTGACGCGCCTGTCGAAGAGCATCGTCCACTTCGGTGGCGCGCACTCTGGTGGCATCGAATTCCCGTTCCTTTTCGGCGCCCCGAGTTTCGAGGCGCAGCTTTTCCGTTCGGAGCGATTCGACCCGCGCCTGATGCTCCGCGATCTGCGAGGCGAGTTCGGATTGTTCGTGAGAAAGGGAGTCGTGTTGGAGGACCAGCGCCGCGCGCCGTGCTGCAAGCTCCCTGAGTTCATGCTCGATCCGCGCCGCGATACCTTCTGCGCTGGCCAGCCGTTCGGAGAGCGCCGCAATTTCAGCGCGCCGCGCCGCCACATCTTCCTGTTTGGCCTGCGCCGATTGCCGCAGGGTAGATTGCCGCTCCATTGTCTCTGCGATTTCCAGTTCCGCCGCCGCGCGGCCATTTGAAATTTCTCCGCGCTTGCGTTGCGCGGCCTCGGCGCGCCGTCCGGCTGCCGCGGCGTCACTGCGCAAGCGGGCAAGCTCGGTCTGGCAGTCGCTTAATTCGATTCCGAGGCGCACCATGTCGCCGCGGGCCTGATCGCGTTGCAATGTCGCCGCAACACAGAGCTTGTCCGCTTCGACGTGCTGTGCGGTCGTTTGTTCGAGCACCGCTTCGCCAGCGCGCAGCTCTTCTTCGATGTGAAGGAGCGCCGCCTGCGCCTCCGAGGCCGTGCGTTCGAGCTGCAACACTTCGGCGTCCAGCGACCGCAGCTCGCGCTTCATACCGAGCGGGCCGGCCTCAGAAGGACGGCCGCCACTGACCACGCGGCCTTGATATGTCGTTCCGTCCGGCGTTACGAACGAATACGCGGGATTCTCACGTGCCAGTCGCTCGGCCACTGCAGCTTGCTCGACCAGAAATGCCGATTGCAGGCGCGGCAGGAACTGTTTGGCAGCAGGTCCCAGCGGATCGCGAAACTCGACAAGACGATCGAGCCGCGAAACGGCTTCGCGCTCAATCTCAAAGGGCACAACCGGTTCGTTCGGCTGCAAATTCAGCTTGCGCAGCGAATCGACAAAAAATGTGGCGCGGCCGCCGACTTCATCCCGCAGCATGGCAATTCCTGCGCGGGCCACGTCGAACGTTTCGACAACGACGTATTCGAGCTCGTCGCGCAGGAATTGCTCGATCGCGCTCTCATATTTTTGCTCGACCTCGGCGTAGTCGGCCAGTACGCCCACGGCGCGGAACCCTGCCGAGTCGTCGCCGTTTTGGCTCGAGGCGAAGAGTTTCTGGACTGCGTCGGCCGTGTAGGAACGGTCGTTCAAGATCTGTTCAACCGACGCACGGCGCGCCCGTCCGCTCGCGAGCGCATCGCGCGAGGCGCTGGTCCGCCCGGTCACGTCATGCTGCTGCTGGCGAAGTTCCGTAATGCGCGCTTGCGCGGTGCGGACGAGCTCTTCCAGCCTGCCGGCTCGCTCCAAAATCGATTGCCAATGGAGATCGGCGGCCTGAGCGCGATCGCGATGATGCAACGATTCCTCGAGTAGTTGTTGTTCCTGTTGCTCGTGGCGGGTGACGCTCTCGATGAGATGCGCCAGTGTCTGCTCGGCCTGAGCCTGCTCGCCGTGCAGGCGCGTAAGCTCGTCGCCAAGCTCGGCGGCCGAGCGGCGCAGCGCGGCGACGCGTTCCTCGGCGAAATCGTGCGCGCCCGAAATTTCAGCGGCGGCCGCGGTCAGGTTTGCGAGGATCGCGTCCACGCGCGCGACTTCGCCCCGGATCGCGTTCACCGATTCGCCGTGAGCCGACGCGCGGGCCTCTACCTCCGCCGTCTGCGTCGCGCCCTGCTGAATTTCCGAGTCCAACTGTTGCAGCCGGCCGGTCAATTCCGTCGTGCGCTGGCGATTGAATAGGATGCGATTTTCGCTGCGGTCGAGCTCAAGGGCCGTCTGCCCCAGGATGTTCTGGTGCTGCCGCAATTCGCCTTCAAGTTCGAACGTGCGTGAGGTGAGCCGCTCCTGCTCGATCTCACGTTCACTCACCGACTGAGCTTCCTGCGAAACGTGTTGCGATATCCCGCCCAGAAGCCCCGTTAGCCGCTCCGCCTCGAGATCCAGCTCTTTGGCCTTGCTGGCCATCACTTGGCGCAGCAAGCCGCGCATTTGCTCGCGAATCTCCGCGTAACGTCGCGCCTTGGAAGCTTGCCGCTTCAGGGACGCAAGCTGCTTCTCTACCTCGACGTATATGTCGTTCACGCGGGAAAGATTTACCTTCGAGGATTCGAGCTTGGCTTCCGAGAGGCGCCGCTTGGTTTTGAATTTCGTGATTCCGGCGGCTTCCTCGATGATGGCGCGCCGGTCGGTGGGCTTCGAACTGAGGATCTGGCCTATGCGGCCCTGCTCAATGATGGCGTACGAATCCGGGCCGAGGCCAATGCCCATGAACAGGTCCTGAATATCCCGCAAGCGAGCCACCCGGCCGTTAATGAGGTATTCGCTCTGGCCTGAGCGGTACAGCCGCCGTCCAACGACGACTTCGCCCGGTTTCACGTGCATCCCAGGCTTTTCCGCCACCGCTCGCTTTTTCTTCACGAAAGCGGGTGTCTTGGATGAATCGATTGCCGTCTGGCCGTCCGCCGAGGCATCGCAGGCCTCTGAACTGGGGACCTCAGCGCCACTGTCCGTACCCTCTGCATCCTCTGAGGTGAAGGACTTAGCGTTCACTCCGTACGCGCTATCTGGGACCCCAACGGGGCCAAGAGCAGGCGCGTCCGCCTCCGGTCCGAGCACAAACTCCGCCGCCGCAGCCAACTCCGGATCGATCAGGGTCAAGGTAACTTCCGCCAGGCCCATTGGCGGGCGCTTCACGGTCCCATTAAAGATGCAGTCCGACATGCGCTCCGCGCGCAGCGACTTATGACTTTGTTCGCCCAGAACCCACGAAATGGCGTCGACGACATTGGACTTGCCGCAGCCATTGGGGCCGATGATGCAGGTGAGCCCGCTGCCGCTGAACGTGATTTGGGTCTTCTCGCAGAAGGACTTGAAGCCCACCAGCTCAACTTTGCGCAGTTTAAGCAAGATTTCCCCTTTATGGTCTGTGCCGCGTAGGCGCTGGGTGGTCCGGGCCCCAGGAACCGCCTACACCAAGCCTTTGGCCCGAATATCGGCAGAGACGGGTACCACTTAATTGGGAGGAATCGAGCCGCGACAAAATCGCTGAAGGGTCGTGTCTCAGAGGCCCAGCCGCCTGGCGCTACGATGGCGGTTACGGGAAAACAAAGTAGCACGCACTGCCCACGAAGTAAAGAAGGAACCGCCCCTTTGCCAACATTAGATACGTTCGATAACCCGGGGGCAATGTAGCCGGTGAAAACAGGGAACTTCAGCCCACCGCTAAAGTGCATGTTCAGCAGGCAGCCCGAATTGCGTGGCGCTTCCCTCACCTGTTATAAGCTATGGTCGCTGTCTGGAGACGGGAGGGTGGTGAGCCATGCTGTTTGATTTCGTGAAGATCCCAGGCAAGGAATGCTACAAGCTGCTAGTATCCACGGTGACGCCGCGCCCTATCGCGTGGGTGGTCAGCCACGATGCCCAAGGCGTGCTTAACGCCGCTCCGTTTTCGTTTTTCAACGTATTTTCGGGTGATCCAGCTGTAGTCGCGATCGGGATAGGAAACCGCAAGCCCGGACAGGCAAAAGACAGCCGAGCGAATATTCGGGAAACAGGCGAATTCGTTGTGAATCTAGTTGCCGATTGGAACGCGGAGGCCATGAATATTACAGGCATAGAATTCGATCCGGGCGTGGACGAACTGGCGCAGGCGGGGCTGACCCCCGTACCTTCCACGCGCGTGAAGCCGCCGCGCATCGCCGAAAGCCCCGTCGCCCTGGAATGCGAGTTGATGCAGATTGTGGATATGGGCGAGAGCGGACTGGTCCTCGGCCGCGTCGTCGCCATGCATGTACGCGACGAGTTCGTGCTGGACGCCGAGAAATATTACATCGACACGCCGAATTTGAAGCTGCTTGGCCGCATGCACGGCCGCGGATGGTACGCTCGCACGTCCGATTTGTTCGAGATGCCTCGGATTCCGGTGAATGAGTGGAAGATAAAGGTGGCGTCTGCGCCCGGCTCGGCTGACAAGACGCCTTAGTCACGTACGATTGTGTGGTCCCAGATTTCCTATACTCCAACCAGTTGGCAAGCTGCCGACCATTCCCTGAGATTTTCCGCGGTGGATCCCATGAACGCTCTGATTTCCGGTGGACACCAACCCGGCAATTGACTTACGCCCTGCTCCTCCAAGAAATCCGCGAGTTCCGGCAGCCGGTCCACGATCGCGACACTTGAGGGTTCGAATGAATTTCTGAGGAGTTGCAGGAGCCAGTCGGTGAGTATCATGCCCCAATACTCGTGCCGCAAGTCATCGACGTAGTTATGCGGATTCCGCCGGTGATGGACGAGCGGCCGGCCAAACGCGGCGTGGTACTTTGTGTTCTGCATTAACGCGAGCAGGAAGTAGCCTCCCCAGATGTCCCCGTAGCGGTCGAGCACCCCTCCGGGCACCGGACAGGCCATGGTGACAAAGATGAACGCCGGAATCATCTCCCGCACCACGCTTGTGTTTTGCGAATTGACCGGTGACCACGTGGACTGATCCAGAACGAACAGATCAGGCCCGTTGTAGCGCACGCCTTTCACCTTGCCATTCAGCCACGTCGTTGCGTCGATATCGGGCTCATCGAGCCACAGGCCTTCGGTGACGCCAATGGTCGCACCTTTTGGACTTGCTATAGACTCAGGTTGATTCTGGTGGCCACGAAGTTGGAATGGGAAACCACGCGGGAAGACCAGGCGAGGCGGCTCCAGGGTCAAGTACTCGCAGATGTTATGAAACTTCGCAGACTCGCGCAGTACTGGCCCTGCCCACGCCTGTCCGGTCTTTTGATGCCCCCCGATAAAATCGTCTTCGGTTGGAAAATTGTCGTCATCCATCGCGATCAGGATTTCACAGCCTTCGTCCATCGCTTTCAGGTAGCCGAAGACTCTCCGGCCGTCCGTATTGTAGGGAATTAATTTATAGAACGGAAAAGCCTTGCCCCACTCGTCCTGTCGGGCGATGTCAAAATAGACCGTTGCCAAGCCCTTTCGCGAAACCTCGCTTGCAAGAGTGCCGGCAGTCGCGGGTGTCTTCTTGTCTCCAACGATCCAGATCTTTACTTCGTCCAAATGGCCGTACCGGCAAATATTGGCGTAGAGATCGTTCAGGATTTCCGGATGACGAATCGTTGTGAGGACGATGTGGCAGGGCCTTCGCATAGTCACCTTTTGGACGGTCCGTCGGGCCGCTGGCGGCCCGCGGCCAGAGTTCGAAACGCCATTTTCACGTAGCGAAAGTTTTTGAAAAATGTGTTGATGCTCGTGCCTTCTTTTCTGCCCACCCACACCGAGGCAATCTGATGGATGCGAAACCCATGCGTGATTGGTTTGACGGTGGTTTCGATGCAGGTTTCGTGGAGCGTTCCCTCCCACGCAATCGAATCGACGACCTTCTTGCTGAGAATCTTGAATCCAAAAGTCAGGTCGCCGACGTTGGTCCAAAAAAGCAACTGGAATGTCTTTTGAAAAATCCAGTTGAGGACGTACTTGATCGGATCGTAGTTCGTGAACCCGCCGCCGGGAAGCCAGCGGTTGGCGATCACTCCGTCACAGCCGGTTTTTAGAATCTCTTCCACCATGCGGTCCACCGCAGCGGGCTCGGTCTCCAGATCGGCGGCCATGAGGGCCACGAAATTCCCGGACGCCGCTTGCATGCCTTCACGGTAGGCCCAGCCGATGCCCGGATTGTTTTTTTGGATCAAGATTCTCACCCGCTGATCCTTGTCGGCACATTCCTGACAGATCTTGAACGATTCGCCTGAAGCGCGCGGGGAAACCAACAAGATGATTTCCTTGATATATCCACGATCTCGGGCGACTAAGATGTCCACCGTTTCTCGAATCGAAAATGTTTCCGAGAATACGGTAACGACGATGGACAGCTGAACAGGGGACAAACTCCGGCCAGGTTTACCGACGGTTAGGTCTTCATTGTGCGAGACGGCAATTCCACCGGATTCTCTCATTGAGCGCATTTCGTATTGACCCGACCTGGGCTGTTCTGCGCGTGCCGGCGTGTGCCCTCAAAGCGGTCTTTGCGGTTCCATGGGCATGATAAATTGTTTGACGTTTCCCGGGCCGAGATCTACCAAGCTTGGATTGGCAATCCGCAACTCTTAGTTTGGCAATCCAAGCTGTATCGGACAACTCAGAAAACATGGGCGATGGCGAAGCAGGTAATAACCTATCCCAACGAACGCACGCTGCGTCCCTGATCCCGGGCACCCGGCAGGACAATTCTTAGAGTACCGGTGACCACGCGGCCGCTGGCGCAGCGGCGGCACGCTTCCAATGCAAACTCTTCGCCTGATTCGTGAGCATGATAAGAAGCAGAATAAATAACGCGAACGTAGCCGCCTGTGATGCGAAGATCCCTCCCAACGATCTAGCCGCAACTGGGTTTTCTGCAATGCCCACAAACACGAGGTAGGTGATAGCCCAAAGCCTGTGCCGTGCGCCGCGGACCATTTCCATGGCAAGAGGAAGCGTCGGCAGCAAAAAAATGAGCCGGTAGTCCCAATTGGAGCCGATCGCGTAGGTGAAAACGTAGATCCCGCCAAATGCCGAGAACGACTCCGCGAATTTGGGATCAGAAAG
>Ga0210410_10002469_pt1 | contig 16547 bp, 20 predicted proteins | sample IncBWC4MmetaG_FD_161058 | JGI IMG/M metagenome (GOLD analysis project Ga0210410, IMG submission 161058) | Forest soil microbial communities from Barre Woods Harvard Forest LTER site, Petersham, Massachusetts, United States - Inc-BW-C-4-M | ecosystem: Environmental > Terrestrial > Soil >... | reverse complement strand
AAGAGCGAGATCGTTCTCGGAATCCGTGAAGTCTCGCGGCCTCTGCAGTTCGAATCAAGCTATACCGTACTGCAGCATGCGCCGGTGGAGTCGATCGAGACCGAGATCGTTCCGCAAGCCGTGGAGCTGATCGAAACACTCAAAGCGGCGTGGAGAGAAGGAAATCACCGGAAGGTGGTTGAGCTCATTGGGCAAGAGGTTCGTCAGAGTGACAATTCAGAGGGCGAAGAGTTCCAAAGAGTTGTCGAAGCAGCGCTTCTGGCCGATGGCTCAGGCGAAATTACACGCCATCCCTATATCCACACGCAGCTCAGCCGGTTGATGGCGAGATGGGCTTACAAACTGATGACCGGTGGAGGCATCGAGCTACCCGCGTTCGCGCTGGCAGACGATGGCTACCTCGTTCTTCAGAATGGTAAAGTTCTGTCCCGCGCTGACTGGATGCCGCTGTCCGCAGCCATTACGACCATTTCGTCCCAATCTGGCCTATGCGTGCGCTACCCCGTACGCATGAAGGAAGACCTGCTCCCACTTGAGCATCTCGAAGGGGAAAGGTTAACGGGCCACTTGATCGAAAAGCACGGACTCAATCCTGACGTTGCAGGTTTAGTTGTAAAGGAACAATTGACGCTTGAGGGGACCTACACGCTCCATTCGGATACCGCTAAACGCAATGGCGGCGACTATGACTTCGACTGGGTGTGTGTCATCGATGCGGCGCGGTTCCCACGTTTTGTGGAAAGCCGATTTCGCATGGAACGCGAACACGAGGTCACGAAGACGAAGGCTGGTAGAGCCAAGTCTCCGTGGTTCTCGCTTGAATTCGTCGCTCTCAAGTCACGCGGGAATCAAATCGGGGTAATCACTGACCTGATGAGTTCCTGCGTCGCCAGGGGCCGCTACGACTTGCTCTATGAGTTGGTCGGAGAGTTGCAACTGGAGATCGATTCGCTCAAACACAACACAAATGCTGACCGGAGCAAACTGCGCGGCATTCGCCAGCAGGTTCTTCCGGCTCCCTGGCTTGCGTTGAAAGAGGCCAAGGCGATCAACGCTGAGGAGCTACCACTCTCGCTCGAGATTCTGCCAACAGATCGTATCGGCCGGCTCTACAACATTCTTCGTAAACACATCGAGGAATTGATGGAGAAGCCGTTCCCAATCGATCAGTTCCGCGGTCTGATCACGGGCAACGCTGTATCCAATTGCATGTTTGAAGAAGCACGCCTGATTAACACCGTGTATGCAGCTGGTCACGGCATTATTCAGGGAAAACTCTCTCTGGAGAAGAAGGCACATGATCAGGCTACTGTACGAGTGGCGGAAGCCATCCGGTCAGGAAACCGGCAGTGTATCGCCGCAGAAAGACGGGCATTCGCAAAGGCGAAGGCTCGTTATCGCCGCGCTCAAGAGCAAGCCCGGGAAAAATCAGCTTCTTTGCAATCGATCGTTCGCAGTTGGGGCGACGGTAAGGAAGAGGACCGGGTTGGCTGGTGCCAGGCGCTCCACACGGTAGTCTCTCGCGGTAAAGGAATGGGATCGATTCTGTTCCATGCCTTTCCTCAAGAGGTCGTTGATTCGATTGCAGCCCGCACTGGCGGCATTCATACGCAAGTCCCGCCGTCCCGAAAAAGAGTGCGTGTTGTTGTTGAGGGCGACTGCTTGTTCTCTGTTCGTCCGAGTAAGAAGGAATTCCTACTTCGGCTTGACCGGGAAGCGAACCGAATCGTCGGGACCGCTAGTTAAATCGACGGGCGCATTACGACTCGTCGACACACAACTGAATAGCCAGCCGCCTGGTGGACCAGCAGTCGAATCGTCTGTCCTCCAGGGGCAAACGTTCGCCTGCTGCCTGTCTGGGAAGAATGGAGTGAGTCGATGCGATTCCTGAATTGGCGCAGAACGAATGGCGGAGTGCGAGTATCCGTCAGGATTCAGCGCACACCACAACAGTGGCTCTTCCAATGGGACACCATAGGGAAGCGCCGTTACTCGAAGCGCGAACTGCTTGATATCGAAATGCGAGTCAGGAAGTTCGTAAACCCAAGGGTCCAGGTTCCACCGCGGACACTGGAAACCGAAACTCACACCATTGTGGTGTGAATACAACCTGTGTGAAGAGGATGGCCTTCAAGGTCTCCTCTTCCCAGGATCCAAGGAGAGAGCCGTCATGCTCATTCAGAAAAGTGTCATTGTGCTTAGCATTCTGGGCGGGAGCATGGCCTTTGCTCAGAACATCGTTCACCAGGCCGTAAACCCGAACGGCGTTACGCCGGTTCATACCTCGCTCGATCACATCAGCATCCTTGAACTACCCGAAAAGATCACTCGCGTTGCAGCGGGAAGCGATGCGATGCAGATCGAATGGCACGATAACAGTGTCTTCATCAAGCCTCTGAAGCCGGGTCAGTCGACAAACCTCATGGTGTGGACCGAGCACCAATTCTCAACATATGAACTGGAGGCACCAGGAGACGTTCACAACATGTCTTTCGTCATTGATGAAACGGGAGCCCTGGGTACTCAAAGCAGCGGGCATTCCGTGGCAGCATCTGCAACGCCTTCGCTCCAGGAGGTCCAGCGAATGACAGACTCTGTCATCGGTTCCACTTTGCTGCAGGTGACACCAGTCGTTCCTCGCGGCGTTCGTCCCGCCAAGGACTATGTCACTGTTCTCATCAAGGAAGTGATTCGCGACAAGAATTCGCTCTATGTACGTTTTGCTGTCAGCAATACGGGATCGCATCCATATCGAATCGTCTCGCCCAATGTCGTCACGATCAATCCAACGAAAAACGCCGAACTTCTCGCTGGATTGAAGAATTTGCAGATACCGGAACAGGCAACTTACCAATTTCAGCCGAAAGAGACCTCTCAGGTCGCAGTCAGGGGTACGTCACTCCCCCAAAAGGATGTGCCGCCGGGTGCGACCGTCGAGGGAGTGTTGGCTCTTGAGCCAGCCGACGTTCAGAAAGCCGGAGTGTACGAATTCATCTTTGGGAATGACGGGACGCACCGCATTCAGGCCACGGCGGTGCTCTGATGGCAGAGCTCGAATATATCTCCCTTGAGGAGGCGCATGCGCGCCTCCTCATTGCTTATGGCCGAGCTGGCGACGGCGAGTTCCTGGAGGCGTTGCGCCGCCCATTGACCAATCCGATTGCGGAGCGCGACGACAAAGGCAGACGCAAGGTTCACCCTCTTTTCATCGTTGCCGTGATTCTGTTGATCCTCGCCGGCGCCGCCATGACCTTCTTCAGTTATTAGAGCTGAACGAAACCGATCGGAGACTCATTTGCCACGTGAAAACTCATATCGCCGTCACACTGATGCGCAGGATGCAGTCCTGCTGGGCTGGGTTCTGATACTTGGAATCTTTGGCATACTCTATTTTGTCGCTTACGACAGGCTGCATGTGCGAGCAGGCCAACTCGTCGAAATCACTATCTATCCTCTACTGGTCGCTGTGTTCCTGTGGGAGCTGTTGCGTTACAAGGCGACGAAGAGAAATGAAATGGAGGCGGTATGGCCTCGTCCGGTTCCATATGTCTCACGCCAGAAGGAAGAGGAGTGTCTGAGGGAAGCCCGCAAGCGATCCTCAGTCTTGCTCGGTTACGACATTTTTGGCGAACCTTTCTATTGGAGCGATGACACACGCACCATGCAGTCGAACGCCTTTGGCATGACAGGCGCCGGCAAGACCAACCTGCTGGAAACAGTCACCGAACAGGATATTTTGCGCGGTGTCCCCATCATTTTCATCGATGGCAAGGGCGACAAAAAGCTGTTGGCCGAACTGCTTCCTTCAATCGAAGCCGCCGGTCGCATGCAGGACCTGCGTGTGATCGACCCAATGCGGCCGGATATTTCGGCTCGCTACAACCCCTTCTGGGCTCCTGAAGGCAACGCGGAGGAGCACGTTGGTTTTGTCTTCGAGTCGTTCAACATGGAGAAGGACTTCTTTGAAGGTCACCAGCGAGTCTACCTCGAGAACATTGCGAGGGTATTGCACTACTCCAGCAAGCGCTTCAACTTCCATGATGTTCTGGTCTGTGCTTACGACCAGACATTGCTAAAAACGCAGATGAAAGTGGCTCTCGATCGGGTTGCTGTCGATTCAACCATCACCCGTCAGCAGAAGCTGACGCTGACCATGAGCGTGCGCAACCTGCTCGAATCTTTCGAGGACAAGGAGCGAGTCTCGAAAATCCAAGGGTTGATCAACGAAATGATGACGTTCATGGGCGACGACATGGCCATGATTACCGGGCCCTATGACGAGCTGCTTTCGCTAGACGACGTGATCGACAAGGGGCTGATCCTGTTCATGAGCTTGAACGTCAACGTGAACGAACGGGCAGTAACGGCGCTGGGTCGGATGCTTCTTCAGAATCTGCAATTGATGATCGGGAGACGCTATTCGCGCGCCGAGGAAGGCGAGCATCAACCGTTCGTGAGCGTCATAATGGACGAGTTCAGCCCGTTTGCCTACGAGAACTTCGCGCACATTTTGCAGACGGCTCGCGGGGCGAATGTCGCCTTTCTATTCGCGCTCCAGAGTGCACCGCAGCTTCTCCAGGTCGGCCGAGGCTTCCGTAATGACGTCGCGAGTGCCCCCAATACCACCTTCATGTTGCGCACCAAGGACGAGGAGACAGCCCAATATTTCCTGAAAGCCAGCGCACGTGTGCGACAGATGCGCCGCAGTATGCGTGTGCAGAAGAAGGGTGTCTTCAACCCTGAGTTCGAAGAAGGAACGGAAGGAAGCCAGACGGAAATCAAGGACACGCTGGCTCAGGACGAGCACATCAAGAAGATGCCGGTTGGACAGATGGAGATACTCATGACCGATCCGTTTCGCGGCACGATCCACAAACATTTGCATATCAAGAAGGCTTGCAGCCATTGGCTCCCTCAAGTGCCGATGAATGTGTATCCCAAACTCGACACCGTGGGAGCCGATTCCCATGGGCTCAACCTCAGTTTTCCGGTTCCGGATCTCGAGGAGAAGAGGCAGCGGAGGCGTAGGAAATGACGCTTTGTGGAGTCCCTATTTTAGTTCTGCTGTTCTCGCTGGGAGCTGCAAGTGGGCAACAAACGCAGCCGCGGGCTCCGCAGTTTACGGCAAACCCGCAGGCGCCATCGAGCCGAAGTTCTTATGATCCGATGGCCCGTGGAAAGGGTACCGTTCAGCCCAAAGGAATCGTCGAAACAACTCTTGCTGGGATCAATCCACAGAATAAGGACTATGGAGCTGTTGTCGCGGATTGGCGCAAAGAGGTGTTCGAGACGGCTGTGAGTCGAATTTATCTATGGAGTATTGTCGCCCTTTGCCTGGCTCTGAGCGTGTCACTTCTTGGCAATGGGTGGCTCCTTCGGGAACGTCAAAGGCGGCTCGCCATATCAGCGAACATTGTCGTTCAGCTATTCAACGCCTATGTCGGATCGCGCGCGAAGTCTCTCGAAGTGATTGGCAAGTACAACGCGCTCGTTGAGCGCTACAACCGATTGAACCACGACACGAGCGCTGCGACATCAGAGAAGTCCAGCGACTGTGACGAAAACGCTCAGCATAAGGTCGACTATGAGCGTGCAAAGCAGGATAAGGGGACAGCGCAAAGCAGGTCCACCGCTGAGGTAACCTCAACTGCCGAACCGGCAATTGAGGCTGATAGGGACCAGTCAGAGGTTGAAGCGCTCCAGTCTCAGCTGCAGGAGTACGTGACAAAACTTCAGCGTAAGGATGCGCAGCTTCAGGCCAAAGATAACCAGATCACGAATCTGCGCGGGCGTCTTACACGCGCTCACGACAGCTTGGAAGGCGAGCGTCAGCAGAAATCTGCGGCAAAATAGCATGGTAATTCACTGTGTAAATTTCGGCTCGCTGTGGTGGCTTAGGCCGGGAAACCACACCTCAGATCCGCTGCGTTTCTCATCCCATGCTGCCGTGTTCAACACTACGGGTTTCGTTTTAGGCTCTCGGGAACGCCGCTTGTGGCACGTAGCAGGCGTAATTCGAATCAACCTTGGTATGCATCGCGAAACTGACGACGCGCGGCGCTTTGAAGCAGCTCGTTATGAATGCACTGGACTGGAGCGCCGTGGCGAGTGGAATCGATTGCTGCTGGGTCGTAGGTTAGACCGGACAGTCAACGCGGAGAAGATCGTCGTCTGCGCGCGAAGTAGCGTGATTGGAAGGATACAGTTCGATGACTCATGGCACGGCAATGGGATTCAAGTGCTCGCCGGTAGCGCATTCCGGGGGGAGCAGGAGACCCTGCTTTTGGCAGCACCCGGTGCGCAACTACAAACGGACGCAGGAGACTGGGAGGTCTTATGGGACGGCTTAGCGAAGCGATGATCGAGGAGTATGAGGGACAGGTGCCGGGCGCCAGTTCGAGGACTGCGTACATTCGTTATAGCCAAGAGCGCGATCTCCCGATGCTCCTCGCAATCCGAAATGCTACTTTCATAAGCCACGGACAGCTGTTCGAGCAACTCGTCGCCACGGGAAGCGAGGTGTCTCGGCGCGCTTGCAATTGGAGAATTCAGCGCTTGGTCCGAGCTGGCGTCGTCTCGAAGATGCCGCCACAGCTTCCATACTGTGGCCCCGTTTATACGATTAGCCGGGCTGGTCTGGCGTGTCTAGAGTCCTGCGGACAAGGGCTGATTAGTCTCACATCGGAATCAAAGTCGCTGGCAAATCCAGCTCAGGTTCAGCATTACCTTGAATTGGGGGAGATCCAGGCTGCATTTCGGAGGACCAAAATGCTAAAAGAATGGACCGGAGATCTCGAAGTGCGGTCCATCAATCAGTCGATCGATTTGCCTCTTGCCAAGGATTATGACGCAATCGTTGAATTGGAATTCGAGGGCTTTCGCTACAGAGTCGCCTTAGAATACGAGCGATCTCTCAAGGCGTCGACGCGCTATCAGGAAATTGTTGCGGCGATCGAGGACGAAGACCAGGTACAACTGCTCGTCTATATGACCTCTTCCATTGACCTTCTTTACCAACTAAAGGCAGAGTTTGAAGAGCAGAGGTTTCCGATAGCTCTGGTTAGTGCGCGGAGTTTTTGCATGAGCCCGCTGGCAACGCGCATGTATTCGACCCGCAGTTTGGGAGGCCAGAAAGCGACCCTCGAGGATGTTCTCGCTGCAGTTCCCCGACGAAAGAGAGTGCCTCCTCGTAGCGAATAAATCGTCCACGAGTGATTTGGTGCGGGCGCAATCCGAGGATGATTCTGAGTTATTAATTTCCGCAGATAAGCGTTTGCACCTGCCAATTTAGACCGTGCTTTCGCCCAGCCAACTTCCAATTCAGGGCCAAATAGTGGTGATTGTCGTTCAGGTGGAGCAGCTGTGAGTAGCATGCTTGGATGGCGCCCAATCCATACCTCAGCACTGCCCACTTACGTCTCTCTGCCTTCCCGCACTATACCCGCCGTGTGCCCCCGAATTCCGCAAACAATTGATCGTAAAGGCGCTATTTCTAACTATCCCCTGAAAACAGCCTGTTTGTGGCTAGTGTAGATTCCGGCAGCGACAACTCGGAAGTTTGTATCTGAGTCGCCCACCCACAAGAGCAGGTCACGTCGCTGAGCTGTCTCTGCGGAGGGACTGGTCGCATGACCCTGCGCGCTCGACTTGCAGGGACACTTGAGTCGCGTTAGGGTTCAACTTCGACGTTCCCGTCCTCAGATAGGCTTACTGATCAGACTTCGCCAGGTCTTTACAAGGTGGCGATCACGAACAACACAGTCGATGGCGAGCAGATTCCATGCACAGTCAATTCTCTGCGCATAGCGGTTTTCGACCTCTCGCCGATGATGTGGAGCATGTTTCCAACTGCTCGCTGGCTGCCAATACTCCTGGTACGGCATGTTTGGCTCAAAGCGATGCTGACCGGTATGAAGACAATAATGTCCCTGATCATCATCTGTCTCGATGACCGGAAGAACGATATCGACCGCCAGAAACTCATTTCGAGCCAAGTCATAGAGGTCCGCATCTTCCAATACGCTTGCCAGATCCAGAATCGTGCTGGCGATGTAGCTTTCCGGCCGCCTCCGTAAAGGTAGATCCTGGAAGGGAGTACCGAGCAGATAGGCGACTTCCTCTGCGGGGGAGGCGTACGGTCCGGCAAACCCGAAGCCGTTCTTGTCATAGTAGTCCGCGACCCATTTTGTGCATGACTGGAGGAAAAACCGTGCCCCGTCGACCATCCCAAATCGGGCAAACAGGAGAATCATCGGAACAAGTGAGACGCTCCACCGGTCAGACACAGGATGAGCCGCACCGGCGTTCGCGCCGATAAAACTCATCAAATAGCTTGCAAGCTCGAGCGGAAACTCCGCATTCTCGTTTAAATCGACCTCAAGCAGTCCCAACATTCCCAGGATCTCGATGACGGTGAGGCACCGAATTGGATACGTGGCGAATCCTGCTGGCGTCGGGTCCGTGAAGACCATTTCGTCCTGTTCAAGATAGTGCTCCCGGCAATCAGCCCAGAGCTGCCAAGCATAGTAGCGAAACTGAGCCTTCGCGGTTTTCATCGCCGCGACTGCGGTATCGGGAACGGGTTCGTGGCCATGGACTGTGGCGAGAGTAGAACGGAGGTGCATTAGAGAAACGTAACAGGCAAGGTCCACCCTGTTCTGCCTGCGGCAATGACTCGCGATTACCGCCGCCTCAAGAGCATCGCGGAGGTTTAGAGCGCTCCATGCAGTGCGAATCCACCCGCGTGAATAGCCTTCCAGCCCCGCGAAGTTCAGCTGTTCGTGCCGAGAGCCGAGGATTTGAAGCAGACCCAATGGAGACCCGCTCAGGCAGACCGGGTCTATCGCCAGTTGGTCGACCAGTGAATCGCGGTCCCAGGTCTCGAACTCGGTCTCACCGAGGGCATTCAGGTGCTCCCGATATTCTTGCGCCGCGATGGGAGCACCCCCAACCAGCCTGCCGGTGATCACAAACCGGGCACGTCGGGCCAGAGACTTGTCGAAGTTGGAGTGCGCAACGGAGTTCGTCCGAAGCATGTCGATCTGCGCACGACAGCCGCCCCAATCGGAAAGGTTGATGTCCCCGGCCTTCGTTTGGAATGTGTACTGGTAGTGTTTGCCGTCTTGGACGCGTTTGGCGATGAAGTCTTTTCCGAACTCGAAGGCACCATGGAGAAGATGGATATCTGTGAAACCCTGCAGCCGGAGGAGCGCCATAAAAGGCGCATCGAACTCCCGCTCTGTCAGCGAATCAAGATAGCTTCCGATGGCGTCTGCTAGCAAAGTACTCCTTTCGTTTTCCTTCGATCATTGCATCCCAGATCTTCTGCTGATCAGCCGTCCATCGAGGCAGACTCCGAAGCATCTTCGCGGTGTCCGGATGTACTACTAGTTGCGGCATGATTGGCTCTCCGTTTTCCTCGAAACGCAGCTCAATCTTCGAAAAGGCCGCTAGATACGACTCGAACGTCAGAGGGGCACCCGCCATGTCCGTCGCGGTGCCTGCCGCTTCTGACGTCTTCCCCAACATCTCGAAGAGTCGCGGCATGACGATGGAGAGCCGCTCCTCGGCAGCGTTGTCAGCTTGTTCGGCCAGAGCGTCAAGGTTGCAGTTTCTTATGTCGTCCCACTGAAAGACGATCTTGCTCTCCATCATGATCGGCTCGGATGTGACCGGCTCACCGGAGGGCATCGTGTTCTGTGTCGCCGGAATCGTCTCGGAATGATCGCCCTCCTGGATCTGTGCATAGAGGGAGTTCTTCGCCTTCATTAGGTGTCTCACCGCAGAATGGAATAGATCAAATTGAGCGCGCTCATACTCCGGAAGCGCAAAAAGCCGTGACGAGACCTTTCCAACGTGTGGCATGGGTTCACCGAACATTCTGGCCGAATCATCTCATAGTTCTCCGCTCATTCGAAGTAGCCAGGGTGTTTGCTTGGCCTATTTAGGCCAAACAGGAAACTGCACCAGCCAAATTCGATGACGATCTGGCGCCGACTGCGAATCATTCGGGTGGGAAAGACTTGAGGAAATAGCGCGGCTGCGTAGCATCTTGCTGGCCCGACCGGAAATTTCTCCTCGACTGCTGCCACCCGAATTATGAAGGAATATGAAGCAGCTTTCCGCAGCGGCGGCACATGTATGTGCGCGCCCACGTTGAGTAGAGCACGGGGAAGACCGCTTGATTGTATCGGGACACTTTGCGACTTGTTAGGACAAGTCCGATGACGCAACCGAGGACCATCAGTCCCAAGAAACCGAGTGGGTACTCCATGGATGACGCAGTCTTTGGGTACTTTAGCATCGCGCTGTAACAGGCCCAGGACCAGAACAAAAAGAACGACAGCAGGAAGCCCCACAGAAGAAGTGGGCCGCCGTACCCCTTGCGGCGCGGCGGTGCCGCTCCTTGAGCTGAATATGATTGGCTCGATCCCCAATTAGTGGGGCTCGAATATGTCCTTGTGCCCTGCTCATGGAGTACCGGCAGAGCCACGATGTTCGGGCTGCCGCACTGGTCGCATTGATAAGAATGCTGCTGTTTTGCGACGGACATTTCCGTGACTCCGGGAATAGCTTGCCACAAATCGAGCCCGTCGTCATGGGGAGTAAGAGGTTTTTGCTCCACATAATTTCGGGTCCGGAGCAGCACCTTAACGGTGCCTCACCTTCCTGGTTCTCGCGGGCGTAAGATCCCCGCTTCCCGAGTCTCGTTCGGTATCCCTCGTAGAAAACCACTGAAATTCAACTGAATAGAGGTGCATCATGGTTTCCCCCAGTCTGTCTCTCCGCGAGCGGCTCATCGTCGCTGGACTGTTGCGCCCAGCGGATCCGGAGGAAAAATCCACGGCTCATCAACGATTCTCCGTCTATCTCCAGACCATGGCGCTTACAGGCATTCGTGCCCGTTCAACTTTGGACACTCAGCTGGCGCTTGCAGTGTTGGAGCGTTGGTACACGCTTTAAGTCCTATCGCCAAAGCTCCCGCTGTCAGCACCACACCGTACACGGACCCAGAGTTTGCGCAACCGAGGTACAGGTGAACCCGTCACTCCGGCAGGTAGATTCCGCCTGCCGGGCAACCCTCTCTCTGAGAAAGGAGAAAGTGTATGTCTGGTACAGACCTCTATCGCCGCGCACTGGCGCGGTTTGCTATAAGCCTGATCCTGACGATCGCGGACGGATTGATCTGTCCGATAGTTCTCTACAACACGTTCGGAAACGGTGTGATGTTCTCCCTGGTCCTGCTATTGATGATTCCCTGGGCTTGGACGCTGGTCAACATTTGGCAGCACGCTCTTAGCGATCTCCGGCGTGTCCAGGACACCGTTTCCGTGCATGAATACGACGACGGTCTTGCAACCGTCGATCGCGACGCATAGCTCATCAGAGCAGTTCGCCCTTTCACCCTAGCCTCCGCCCGAGCGGCGGTTTTGTCTTTTCTGTAGCACCCACTTCCAAGGAGAAGGTCATGTCGAATCGTTATCGTCGCTATTCGAAGCGCGAGCTGCTAGGCAGCTTGTATGTGGACTATGTAATGTCGGTCTCCGACCTTGGGCTTACGCCCAAAGCAAATCGCTGGGATGTGCTTCGAGCCTTCCTGGACGTGGGTGAGGCACGCGCAGAACGACTGGTTGAAGAAACCGGAGGGTTTCTCCTGCTTCAGAGTGTTCCGGGCCGCCCCAACACGGGAGCAATTTACGCCTACATCGAGCGGTTGCAGGCTTTCTTTTGGCTCCGTTTTGGGCAGAAGGAGGACACGCTGAATGGTGAGGATTTCCAACATGCCTTGCGCATTCACCACTTGATCAGATTCGTGAGCGGCCACCCCAGCAATACCCACCGTCGTCATCGTCACAACCGAAAAGCCCGTCCCGCCGCAAAGGGAGCCGCTGCCATAGCGGCTCCGGCTTTGGTGGCTCAAGATGCCTCACTTGTGCCTGCTCTCTAGCAAAATCAGCGAGTTCTGGTTCATTTGACCGATTTTCAGAACCGGGGTACAACTACACAACTTTGGAAGAAGGGAGGACGAACCATGTCGCCATTGGACACTTCAGCGTGGAAACCACCTCGCCCGCGCGCGGAAATCTTGCCAGCATCTGTTGAGCAAGCGGCGGAATATATGACGTGGTTCGTCAATCGCCGTGCCTACACCCGACAAACCGATCGACCGGATGAAAAGTCGGGGAAATACTTCTTCTACCAGGCACGGGATCGTCAGACAAAAGAGCGGCTGGCTCTCGACGAGCAAGTCGTTCGGAACCACCTCGCTGGAGAACAAACCATCGGGCTCTATGCCATCAACCCCATGACGCAATGTTCGAAATGGGTCGCGATCGACGCCGATTACGACGGCGCTTACCGCGATTTGCGGACCCTCAAAGGGGAGCTTGAACAGGACGGAGTTCACGCCATCGTGGAGATGTCCCGCCGCGGGGCGCACCTGTGGATTCTCTGTGCTGAGCCGCTGCCGGCGAAGCTCTGCCGTATCTATATATATAACCTCGCCCTCCGGCTGGATGTTCCGATCAAAGGAGCATTCAAGCAGGTGGACGGGATCGAAGTCTTTCCCCGTCAGGACGAACTGGGAGCTGAGGAGTTTGGGAATGCGATCCGAGCTCCTCTTGGTATTCATCGAGCCAACATGCACCGGTATTGGTTTGAGGATGCTGCAAGCGGTCTCGTGGAACAGCTCGAGTACCTCCGCACGGTAAAGCGCCTCACGGCGTCGGAACTTGAGACCTTTACTGAAGGCCTGTCGATTCCCGAGTCCGTCACGAACCGGCCGGTGATTGAGCGCCCACAGTACGACACAAACCAAAACAGTTTTCAGATCCTGCAACACGTCAAGGTTCGAGCCAAACGAAGCGGCAACTACTGGACGCAATGCCCATCCTGCGCCAGCCAGGGCCATGACCGAGCGATGGACAATCTAGCAATCTCGATTGCAGACCCTCGCTACTACAAATGCTGGGCCGGGTGCACTCGGGAGATGATCCGCGAGGCGCTAGGTCAGCCCATCCCCGTACGCACACACCGATAAAGAGAGGAGGGAGCGTGAAAGACAGTCGGCTCACAACCATGGCACGTCGCGGGCTCACTTTTCCCGCAGAAACCCGAGAGCAGATTCGAAAGACAGGGATCCGCTGCCGGCCGCAACTTGAGATCGTTTACCAGCAACGTGCCAATGAATGGAAGTTGCGTGGAGTGGAATCAGGCGGCGCGGTGGCGGACCTTGGTCACTATGTTGGGTTCGTCGGCAAGGACGGAGAGGCGCTACCTTGGCTGCAACGAGTGCAGAACTTTCTTCCGAACGGCGTTCACGCTGTTGTTGTGGAAGCAGCACTGATTCGAGTGGAAATGTTTCGTTACGAGCAAACCTACGACCTGTTGATCACGTGTCACTCACTGGAGGGTGCGGAGCGAAAGCGCCCCGAGTTGAGGAGCCAAATTCTCTTTCTGGGGCGCAACGGCACGCTCGAAACGGAGTTGTGGGGTAGAGACGCAGCGTTTCGTGGCGGTGCCATGCCTCACTTCTTTACTCGAAGCGGCGAACAGGGCCTGCCGGATTCTGCTTGGATCGAGGCGACCCTCAAGGTTACCGAAGCGGTCTGCTGCACAGGCTGCCGCCATTGCCATCTGTTGGAAGCAGGGACAGTTAAACACGAGTTCGAGGTGTCAGCATGATCGACTGGCATCATCCTCGCATCTACGAGCGCTTCCGTTGCTTTGGCTTGTGCCTATTCACATTGGGAGTCGCCTCGCACAATGTTGACAATCGGCCGGCCGCGCTAGCAGCCATCGTGGTCACGATGCTGCTCTTGGTGCGGCTGAAGATTGAGCTCGATATCAAACGTGATGAAGAAGAGCACCGCCTGGAACGAAAGATTCATCGCATTCAACAAATCAACACCATGGCCTCAGTGTCGATGTTTGTGGGACTCATGGCTCTAGTGCGGCAAATGGCGAGCGGCGAGATCACAGCCCCCCTTCTCAATTGAAGGACAGGAAGTAGGGACAAACGCGGTCGCCGCCGTATGGCAGAGGAAGTGACCAGATCGTCATCCAGTAGAGAGGAGCAAAGGGAACATGCACATTGCTGGGAAGTCCATCTTGGAAGTGGTTGCACAGGAATGGTATGTGCTGACCGCTTACCTCGGTACGTTCATCCTGCTCGAAATCCGTAAATACGGCGAGCGGATTGCAATGCATCGCGTGGCTCGTCACGCGTTGTGGGCGGCTTCCGTTGTGGTCGTGTTGCACTCGATTGTCGCGGCTGCAGCGACGATACGGAGGTCCGGCCTTGATTTCGTGGTCATCGATTACGCACTAGTGATGGTTCTCACTGGCAGCTTTGTGTACCTTCTGGGCTGCATGTTTGAAGAAGCTCCGGAGCCAGCAGGCGCGCGCCCGTCGAGGCGTCAATGAGTGCCGATTGGCAGCCTCTCGAACGGATGCTCGGCCCTTCTCTGTGCGTCGACTTTATGTTCATGGGACGGTCCGAACAGATTCATTTGTACAAACACAGAGATACGAGACGGTATCTCAACATTGCTCCAGATGGCACATGCTTTCGCTACTCAGCTCAGGGCTACCAGCCGATCGGACTAGAGGAGGCGATCGAGCACGTTTTCCATTGAGGATCGCTAAGGCTTCACGCCGGAACGACAAAGGCGTGGGAATAGGAGAAACGCAATTATGGCAAAGACTGTCAATAAGGTAATCCTGCTCGGAAACGTCGGGAAGGATCCCGAAATCAGATCGACGACGGGCGGTACGCTCGTAGCAAACCTGTCCTTGGCAACCAGCGAACGGTACAAGGATAAAGGTGGCGAGTGGCAGGAGCGGACGGAGTGGCACAACCTTGTGGGTTATGCGCGAGGCGCCGAGATTCTGCGCGACTATGTAAAGAAGGGATCCAAACTCTATGTCGAGGGACGCATTACGACGCGTTCCTGGGATGACAAGGAAACTGGCAAGAAAGCCTATCGAACCGAGATTGTCGTTAATGAGATCAGCTTGCTGTCGCCGGCCGAAGGATCCAACGGCCGTCCCGGCACCAACGGACGTGATTCGCAGAGTCGGACTAATAGATACAGCGAACCCGCAGATGACTTCGGGAGTGTTGGTATCACGGACGACGACATTCCATTCTGAGCGGTTCGATTGCCGCTCACTTGCAGTTGATTCTCTCTGAGGCGGGTGCTGCTTCGGCGTAGCTAAAGCACGTACCCGCGGACCCTCTACAGAACCGCCACGCGCGATTCTCTTCAAACCCCTGACAAGTAGGTGAATCATGGAAACAAATACGCAAGTGATTGCGGACGTGTTGCTGCGTCTCGAAGAGCCATTCGACAAAGATGAGGTCAAATGGCTTGTGGCAGCTACATCCCGAGACGGCCGCAAAGGTCGTGTCACACCGTATGCCAATCCGAGGGCGTACACGGACAGGCTAAACGAAGTCCTCACTGCGAGTGGATGGACCCGGCAGTACACGGTCCACACCATTTCGCCTGTAACCAGGCTCAAGAAAGACAAGTCGATTCAGACGGGAAAGGTGCTGGTGACTTGCACCGTGACCGTCGCTGGCATAGGAAGCCACAGCGGTAGCGGAGAAGAGTGGGCCGATGACGAAAACGCAATGACCAGTGCAGAGGCTCAGGCCTTCAAACGTGCGTGCTCGTGCTTCGGACTTGGCCGGTATTTCTACAGCTTTGCTGAGATGTGGGTTGATCTCAACGAGAATAAGCAGCCCAGGAACGTTCCAAGCCTACCAGCTTGGGCTCTTCCGAAGAGCCGAGCGTCGGCACCGCAGCCGAATGCAAGCGGGAAGCCGGACCAGCGGCCAAGATCCTCCTCGGCTGTTGCAAAGGGTCCTCTTGATGCCAGTGTCACCACGAAGATCGAGGGGCATCGTCAGGAACTTGGCCAGGCGCTGTATCAGAGCATTCTGACGATGGTTGCGCAGGTACGTTCCGCTCGCGATATTCCCAACCAGCAGCTACAACAAAGCGTACTGAACTGGGTGGAGAGCGCCGCACGGGGAATGGCTCAAGTACGGAAGATTGCAGCCGAGATCCCTGAGACAAAGTTCTACTCGATTCTCGACCACCACGGCGTCCAGTCTCTTGCAAGGGTGCCGAACTTTGGTGTGCTCAAGAACTTGGTAGACGAGATGACGCAGGCCGCTCCGAGCAGTTCGGCGGCCTGACTAGTAGTTGCCAAACGGGACTGATGGGATGCGAAACATCGCATCCCTTTTGTTGTTTTGAGGTCAACCATGAAATTCATCCAGTGCTCGATGTGCAGGCGGGCAGCGGCCTGGGTGATCGACAAAGAAGTGTTTTGTGAGGGCCACAAAGAAGTGATCATCGAGACCTTCGGAGTCGATCACTTTCCGATCCATCGACTCACGAACGAAGATGACGCGTTCGCTATCGGTGGCCGCTTCCCTAAACCAAACCCCAAAAGAAAAGTGGCGACAACGCCTCTTGGAGGTGCTGCTCGATGCCGAAAGTCGTAGAAATCCGCACTGAGACCGCGATCTGCAG
>Ga0210410_10002468_pt1 | contig 16548 bp, 14 predicted proteins | sample IncBWC4MmetaG_FD_161058 | JGI IMG/M metagenome (GOLD analysis project Ga0210410, IMG submission 161058) | Forest soil microbial communities from Barre Woods Harvard Forest LTER site, Petersham, Massachusetts, United States - Inc-BW-C-4-M | ecosystem: Environmental > Terrestrial > Soil >... | reverse complement strand
ATCGCGCTCGCCGATCCGGCGATGCCGATGGAACGCGTTATCGCCGCGGCACGACTTGCGGGGGCGCATGAATTCATCCTCGAACTCACCGAAGGCTACGACACCGTGGTCGGCGAACGCGGCTCGACGCTTTCAGGCGGCCAGCGCCAGCGCATCGCGATCGCCCGCGCGCTCGTCACCGATCCGCGCATCCTGATCTTCGACGAGGCCACCAGCGCTCTCGACTATGAAAGCGAGCGCATCATTCAGCAGAACATGAAGAATATCGCCAAGGGGCGGACAGTCTTGATCATCGCGCACCGGCTCTCGACGGTGCGGGCGGCGGACCGCATCGTCACGCTCGATCGTGGCCGCCTGGTCGAGGACGGTAGCCACGACGCGCTGATCAAAACCGGCGGCCGTTATGCATCGTTGCATCGGTTGCAAGGAGGATTGCATGAAGCCGGTTGAACCAGCGATGGACGCCCGGTCCACGCCACGCGTCATTCCGTTCCGGCGCGCGCAACAGAGTCGGCGCGTAGAGCTGGCATTCCTGCCGGCGGCGCTTGAAATCGCGGAAACGCCGCCCTCGCCAATCAAGCGTGCGCTTGGCGCTGTTATCATCGTGCTGTTCTGTACGGCGCTGGTCTGGGCGTGGTGGGGCACCATCGACATCGTTGCGTCGGCGCCCGGAAAGATCCTGCCGGGCGGCCGGGTCAAGGTGATCCAGCCGTTCGAGACAGGGGTGGTGCGTTCGATCAAGGTGCAGGATGGGCAGGCGGTCAAGGCAGGCGACGTCCTGATCGAACTCGATCCGACCGCCAACGAGGCCGAACGCGATCACTTGCGCAACGACCTCCTCGCCGAGCGGCTCAACATCGCGCGATTGCGGGCAGCACTTTCCGGCGGCGACGATCCCGCGGCCGACTTCGTCGCCCCCGCCGGCGCGGATCCGGAACTGATCGCTACCCAGCGCCAGCTCTTGCTCAACCAGGTGACCGAGCACCGCGCCAAGATTGCCGCACTCCTGCGTCAGCAGGCGCAGAAGGAAGCCGAGCAGGCCACGACGGCGGCGACCATCCACAAGCTCGAGACGATCATTCCGGTGATCCAGTCGCGCGTCGACATCCGCAAGACGCTGGTGGAGAAGGAACTGGGCTCGAAGCTGAGTTATTTCGAGGTGCTCCAGCTGCTGGTCGAACAACAGGAGGAATTCAGCGTCCAGAAGAGCCATCTGCAGGAGACCGAGGCGGCCATCGCTGCGATTCGCGAGACGCGCGGCCAGGCGATGGCGGAATATCGGCATACGCTCTCCGACGAACTGGCCAAGGCCGAGCAGAAGGCGAGTGGACTAGCCCAGGACCTGATCAAGGCCGAGCAGAGGACCAGGCTTCAGCTGTTGAGCGCGCCTGTCGACGGCGTGGTGCAGCAACTCGCAGTCCACACGGTCGGCGGCGTGGTCACGCCGGCGCAGTCGCTGCTGGTGGTGGTGCCGAGCGACAGCCGGTTGGAGATCGAGGCCATGGTGTCGAACCGCGACATCGGCTTCATCCACGCCGGCCAGGAAGCCGAGATCAAGATCGATACCTTCAATTTCACCCGTTATGGCCTGCTGCATGGCCAGGTGCTCACGGTGTCGCAGGATGCCGTCATTCGCGACCGGCAACAGGACCGCCCCAACGACCGGCAGCTCGGCACGCAGAACGACAGCAGCGAGCCGAAAGGCCAGGAACTGAACTACAGTGCCCGGATTTCGCTCGACCGCACCCAAATGCAGATCGACGACAGGATGGTCAATCTGTCGCCCGGCATGGCGGTGACGGTGGAAATCAAGACGGGATCGCGGACGATCCTGAGCTATCTGCTGTCGCCGCTGCTGCGCTACCGGCAGGAAACGTTGCGGGAGCGGTGAAGGCTCCACGTACGGTTGAAATGAATGAAATTGAAAAGTTGGGATACTCCATGAACCGTTCTTCGAAATTGTTGTTTGGCGTTGCTTCGATTGTTAGCGCTTTGTCGGCTGTCGAGGCATCGGCGCAAATGCCGTTGGTCGCGCCCGGCGAGATCGTACTCGTCCAGCTTCATGCGGAGGGCGCTCAGATCTACGAGTGCAAACCAGCCGACAAATCTGCATCGGGAGGACCGGCACTGACGTGGCAATTTATCGAGCCGGTCGCGACCCTTTTCGTTGATGGAAAATCGGTTGGACGGCATTACGCCGGGCCAAACTGGGATCATATCGATGGCAGCGGCGCGAAGGGCAAGGTGGTCGCAAGTGCGGCCGGCGCGACCTCAAAGGATATCGCGTGGCTGAGACTCGAAGTGACGGATCGTCGCGGCAAAGGCATGCTGTCCGATGCCACGACCGTTCTGCGCATCGACACCAAGGGAGGACTTGCGGAGGGACCGTGCGGGCGCGTGGGCGAACATCTCAGCGTCGCCTACGCGGCGGACTACGTATTCCTCCGCAAGGGCGAATGATGCGGGAACCGCGGCTGCTAGGGCGAGCGATGATGAAGGCGGACCACGAGACCGTCAGCATCAAGCTCGCCGGCAATGGCGAGCGGCCGTTAATCGAAAACCTCTCGCAATTCTATATCTACGACTTCTCGGAGATGGAGACGACCGGCTCCCGCCAGATGGAGTTTGGCGATCACGGCTTCTATCCGCCGCTTCCGGACATCGATTGCTATTGCCGCATTGAGGGTTTCCGTCCACTGCTGATTTACGTCAGGGAACGGCTCGCCGGATTCATCTTGATCAACACCCGTTCCCACCGCGGCGGACGGGTTGAGCACAACATGGCGGAGTTCTTTGTGGCGCGAAAACATCGGCGCCGCGGCGTAGCGACCGAGGCTATCCGCCAAATCCTGCTGTTGTATCCGGGGCACCGGGAGGTCGCCGTGGCGGAGCGTAATGCAGCGGCCGAGGCATTCTGGCCGCATGCCATCACGGCCGCACCGAACATATGCCGGCTTGTCCGTTTTGAAGGCGACGGCGAGCATTGGCGCGGGCCGATCTGGAGCTTCCGAACCGTGCCTTTCGGGGTGGATAAATGAAATGGGTTGGACGAACGGCGTATTTGGCGCTGTTGCTGGTGGCCTTGAACGAGCTGGCTTTCGCGGAAGAGCGAACGGTCACACTGCCTCTGAATGACGTTTCGCAGCTTCAACTTCGCCACGCAACGGCGACCGCGGTCCGCTATCGGGACAGTGAGGCGCTCGAGGTCCGGCTCGCCGGCCCGTATCGCGGCCCCGACCTGGACACCTTCGAATTCATTCCCGGCCTGGATTTCCACGATGGCACCATCGAGGCGGATGTCGCCGGCTCCTTGCTGCCGAGCTCATTGAGCGGGGCCCGCGGATTCATCGGGATCGCCTTTCGAATCGACGCAGCGGGCGGAAGCTTTTCGAGCGAGGGCTTCTATATCCGTCCGACCAATGCGCGGGCCGACGATCAGATTCGCCGCAACCATTCGACGCAATATTTTTCCTATCCCGGTTATGACTTCGACCGGCTGCGGCGCGAAGCTCCCGGCGAATATGAATCATATGCGGACGTCGTAGCCGACGAGTGGACACACCTTCGCATTGAGGTGGGAGGTGCGACTGCTCAATTCTACGTTGGAACGGCCTCGCAGCCGGCACTCATCGTCCACGATCTCAAGCGTGGCGCCGAGGCGCATGGTTCGGTGGGTCTTTGGGTCGACAACGGTACTGACGGTCACTTCCGAAATCTGACCGTTCATGCCCGCTGAGCGGCTTTCGGATGGTTTCGAGTCATCTTCGGGCCGGCGACCAGATCTGTTCGTTCAAGCCCGCGTAGGCCAAAGGAGCCGACCGGTTCGAGCCGCCGTGCGCAACGTTCGGCGAAGGTGTCGGACACCAGTATGGAACGCCCCACCTGTTCGCAGGGCGCTTCGATTCGGCTGGCTTCGTTCACCGCCCGCCCGATCACCGTGAAGTCCAGCCGCCGGCTGGTCCCGACATTGCCATAGACCACGCGGGCCGAAATGCAGGGCCAGATCGACTTCCAGTCCCGGCAAGCCCGCCAACCGGCGCCGCTCGTTCAATTCGCGATTGAGGGCCAGAGCCTGCTCGGCGGCATCGAGCGCGCTGCCGCAAACCTCACAGGGGCGGTCTTCCGGATCAGACAGCGGCGCCGCCTTCCTGATGTCGACGGAATCGATCCCGATCAATGCACCGCTCTATACCGATATCGGATCGCTGACGATCCACCACCCGGGCGGCGGCCGGCTGCCCCTGATCGCCGACATCATGCTTGCGGTGTTCGCTGCCGGCGCCGTGCTGCTGAACTTTACCAAATTCGGCACCAACGTCTACGCGCTGGGCGGCAGCTGCCAATCGACGGCGCTGATGGGCGTTCGGCTGGCGCCGACCATCATCCGGGTTTACATGCTGTCGAGCGTGCTGGCGGGCCTGTCGGGAATCGTGTTCTCGTTCTACACCGCCGCCGGCTACGCATTGTCCGCCGTCGGCGTTGAGCTCGATACCATCGCCGCCGTGGTGATCGGTGGTACACTGTTGACGGGGGGCGCGGGCTTCATGTTTGGCACCTTGATGGGGCTCCTGATCCAGGGCCTGATCCAGACCTACACTACCTTTGACGGTAATCTGTCGAGCTGGTGGACCAAGATCGTGACCGGCTTTCTGCTGTTTGCTTGAGGGAGGTTATCTTCAACGGCCTGCGCCGCCACGGTGCGACGGGTTGAAGCGAAAACGGAGCATGGTCATGGCAAATTCCACCGTTCAACGGCCCTACAAGGGTGTATTTCCGGTCGTGCCGACGGTGTTCGACGGCGACGGCCGGCTCGATCTCGATGGCCAGAAACGTGCCGTCGACTGCATGATCGATGCGGGCTCGCAGGGGCTCTGCATCCTCGCCAATTTCTCCGAGCAGTTCGTGCTGACCGACGCCGAGCGCGACCTGATACTCGACGCCGTGCTGAACCATGTCGCGGGCCGCGTCCCCGTGATCGTCACGACAACCCATTTCGCTTCCCACATTTGTGCCGAACGTTCGCTGCGGGCCGAGCAGGCAGGTGCGGCCATGGTGATGGTGATGCCGCCCTATCATGGGGCGACCATCCGGGTCGGGGAAAACGCCATCTACGAGTTCTACCGGACCGTTTCGGACGCGATCTCGATCCCAATCATGATCCAGGATGCGCCGGTGGCCGGCACGCCTCTGTCGGCGGCTTTCCTCGCCCGCATGGCACGTGACCTCAAGAACATCGCCTACTTCAAGATCGAGACACCGCAGGCCGCCACCAAGCTGCGCGAGTTGATCGCACTCGGCGGTGCGGCAATCGAAGGTCCGTGGGACGGTGAGGAGGCGATCACGCTGCTAGCCGACCTTGATGCCGGTGCGACCGGCGCGATGACCGGCGGAGGGTATCCGGATGGCATTCGTCAGATCACCGACCCGTATTTTGCCGGCCGCCGTGACGAAGCTATCGCGGCCTATCAACGCTGGCTGCCGCTGATCAATTACGAAAATCGCCAATGCGGCCTTATTGCATGCAAGGTGCTGATGAAGGAAGGCGGCGTTATCAAACACGAAACCGTCCGGCTTCCGCTGCAGCCGCTGCATCCGGCGGTTCGATCGGGTTTGATCGAAATCGCGGGCCGTCTCGATCCACTCGTGTTGCGCTGGGGTAAGTGAGCCGTGGTGACCGCCGTCCGCCTCGCCATTGTCGGCCTCGGCAAGATCGCCAGGGATCAGCACATCCCCGCGATCGCCGGCACTGAGGGTATCGAGCTCGCGGCCATCGCCAGCCGCAATGCGTCCATCGACGGCATCGCGCATTTCGCGACACTCGACGAACTGCTCTTTGCCGCACCCGGGATCGATGCCGTGGCGCTTTGCACGCCGCCGCAAGTTCGTCACGCGCAGGCGGCGGCGGCGTTGCAGGCCGGCAAGCACGTGTTGCTCGAAAAGCCGCCGGGCGCGACCGTCAGTGAATTGATGCCGCTGATCGGGTCGGCACGGCAAACCGGGCGAACGCTGTTCGCAACCTGGCATTCCCGTTTTGCACCGGCCGTCGAACCCGCGCGAGCGTTCCTCGCCGACCGGCAAATCAACTCGGTTGTGGTCGAATGGAAGGAAGACGTGAAGGTTTGGCATCCCGGTCAGGCCTGGATCTGGGAGCCCGGTGGGCTGGGGGTGTTCGATCCCGGCATCAACGCGCTTTCGATCCTCACCCGCATTTTGCCGCGGCCATTCTTTCTGACCCAGGCCGAACTGTCCTTCCCGCGGAATCGCGCGGCCCCCATCGCGGCCGATCTCGTCTTCTCGGATGACACCGGCCTGCCGATCCGGGCTGAATTCGACTGGCGCCAGACCGGCCCGCAGACCTGGGATATCAGCGTCGACACCGACAGGGGGCGCATGACACTCGTTTCCGGCGGTAGCCGCCTCGTCCATGATGGCCACGTCCTGGTTGACGAGAAGCAGGGGGAATACCGCGGTATCTATCGGCGCTTCGTCGAACTGATCGCCAATGGTGTGTCCGATGCCGATCTGTCGCCGCTGGCCCATGTCGCGGATGCCTTCATGCTCGGCCGGCGCCGCGATGTCGAACCATTCATCGAGGATTGATGACGCAGATGGATAAATCACAGGCGCCGAAGGCCGCGCGCGAGATTTTCGGACATCTTCCGGATGGCGCCGCGATTGAAATGGTGCGGCTGCGCGGCGACAACGGTTTCGAGGTGCGCGTTATCACCTATGGCGCGGCGCTGCAGTCGATCTTCGTGCCGGATCGCGCCGGGCGGCTTGCCGATGTTGTGCTTGGCCGCAATGATCTTGCAGGCTATCTCGCGGTTCGGCGATTCCTCGGCGCGACGATTGGGCGTTACGCCAACCGGATTGCGAACGGCAGCTTCGAACTGGACGGCCGCCGTTTTCAATTGCCCAGCAATGATGGGGCCAATGCGCTGCATGGCGGGCTGGCAGGCTTCGATCGGAAACCCTGGACCATCACCGCAATCGGCGAGGACCCTGCGCCGTTCGTTACGCTGTCCTATCTCAGCCTGGACGGTGAGGAGGGCTTTCCCGGCACACTGAAGACCGAGATCACCTACCGCATTTCGGGTGGCAGCGAGCTTTCGCTTGAATTCTCTGCAGTGACCGACAAACCGACCATCGTCAATCTCACCAATCACAGCTTCTTCAACCTCGCGGGCGTCGAGAGCGGCGGCGGCATTCTCAATCACGTTCTGACAATCGCGGCGGATACGTATTTGCCGGTGAGCGCGGCCGGCATTCCCTTGGGCGCGCCCGACAATGTTGATGCAACGCCGTTTGACTTCCGCAAGCCCCATCGTGTCGGCGGTCGCCTTGGCGACGCGGATAAACAGGTTTTGATCCGACAGGGCTATGATCACAATTTCTGCCTGCGTGGCGGCGCCACCAGCGTCCCGCGCTTTGCTGCTCGTGTGGAAGATCCGGGGTCAGGCCGTGTTCTCGAACTCTGGACCAATCAACCGGGCGTCCAGTTCTATTCGGGCAATTTCCTTGATGGAACCGTGACCGGCAAATATGGCCGCGTCCACCGTCAGTATGACGCGTTGTGCCTGGAGCCGCAGGTCTATCCCGATACGCCAAATCGTCCGGACTTTCCGTCGGCGCGGCTCGATCCCGGACAGACCTATCGCCATACCTCGCTGTATCGATTTTCCACGAGCTGACGGCGCAGAAGAAAGGGCAGATCGCGTGGAGCAAGTCGGCACCAGGATCCTGAGCGAACAGCATTGCCATCTCGGCGAGGGCTGTACCTATGACCCGGTGACCGATACCGCATGGTGGTTCGATATCATCGAGCGCACCCTGTTTCAGGCGGATCTTCAATCCGGCGCCGTCACCACGCACACGCTGCCGATGATGGCCAGCGTGCTTGCCTTCATTGACGCCCAGCACCAGCTGCTCGCGACCGAAAACGGCCTCTATGTTCGCGATGTCGCGGATGGCCGTCTTGCGCTTCACATGCCGCTCGAGGCCGACAATGCGGCAACGCGTTCTAATGACGGCCGGGTCCATCCTTGCGGCGCGCTGTGGATCGGAACCATGGGCCGCAGGGGAGAAAAGGGGGCGGGCGCGATCTATCACTTTCATCAGGGTACATTGCTCGGGCTCTATGCAAACGTCAGCATCCCAAACGCGATTTGCTTTTCGCCGGATGGCGCCACCGCCTATTTCACAGATAGCCGTGAAGGAATTCTCTATCGCGTCGCAGTCAACCCGGCGAATGCCCTGCCGACCGGCAATCCCGCGATACTCTATGATCATCGTGGCGGGGCAGGGAGCCCTGACGGCGCCGTCGTCGACAGCGAGGGATTGATCTGGAATGCGCGTTGGGGCGGGTCCTGCATCGACGTCTATACGCCGGAAGGTGGGCGCGTTCGCACCATTCGGGTGCCGGCGACGCAGCCGAGCTGCCCGGCGTTCGTCGGCCGGCATTTCGATCGGCTGCTGGTGACCACCGCCTGGGAGGGAATGGACGAGCAAGCCAGGGCTGCCGATCCCAACCACGGCAGGACGTTCATTCTCGACGTCGGCGCACGGGGACGGGCGGAACCGCGCGTCAGGCTCGGTCCGGCATGAAGAGCAGCCCCATCGCACTAGAGTTTATGATGCTTGCAGAACCACAATGCATGATTGATCATCTCCTCGTTTCGGTCGGCCACGATGGGTACCTGACAATGCGTCGATACGTAGCGGCGCCAAAAGCAAACCGCGGCAACGCGGCGATTAAGGCTCGACACTCTGGGAGCGAAAAATGAACCTACTCAAATCTGCCCTATCCGCCATCGTGCTCGGTTCGGTCGCACTTGCCGGACCCGCGCTCGCGCAGGACAAGCCCACGGTCGGCATCGCCATGCCTACCAAATCCTCGGCGCGCTGGATCGACGATGGCAATAACATCGTCAGGGTGCTGAAGGAGCGCGGTTACAACACCGACCTGCAATACGCCGAGGACGATATTCCGAACCAGCTCTCCCAGATCGAGAATATGGTGACCAAGGGTGCCAAGGTGCTGGTGATCGCGGCAATCGACGGCACCACGCTCTCGGACGTGCTCAAGCAGGCCAAGGCCAAGGGCATTACCGTGATCGCCTACGACCGGCTGATCCGCGACACGCCCAACGTCGACTACTATGCCACCTTCGACAATTTTCAGGTCGGCGTGCTGCAGGCGCAGTCGATCGAGCAGGGACTGAAACTGAAAGAAGGCAAGGGCCCGTTCAACATCGAGCTGTTCGGCGGCTCACCCGACGATAACAACGCCTACTTCTTCTACAACGGCGCTATGTCGGTGTTGCAGCCCTATATCGACAGCGGCAAGCTCGTGGTCGCCAGCCACCAGACCGGCATGGACAAGGTCTCGACGCTGCGCTGGGATGGCGCCACGGCACAGGCCCGCATGGATAATCTGTTGAGCGCGTTCTACACCACCAAGCGGGTCGACGCGGTGCTGTCGCCCTATGACGGGCTTTCGATCGGTATCCTGTCGTCGCTCAAGGGCGTCGGCTATGGCAGCGGCGATATGCCGATGCCGATCGTCAGCGGCCAGGATGCGGAAATACCCTCCATCAAGTCCATGCTGCGCGGCGAGCAGTATTCTACGATCTTCAAGGACACCCGCGACCTTGCCAAGGTCACCGCCGACATGGTGGACGCGGCGCTGAGCGGCAAGACCGTGACGGTGAACGACACCACGACCTACAAGAATGGTGTCAAGGTGGTGCCGTCCTATCTGCTCAAGCCGGTGGTCGTCGACAAGACCAACTGGGAGAAGGTGCTGGTCGATGGTGGCTATTACAAGAAGGCGCAGATCAACTGAGGCGGGCTGTGCCTGAGGTGGCCGGGCAAAGGGCGCGAGGCATCTTCGTGCGCGATGTTTCCGGCCATCTACGTCTTTCTTGCCCCAGGGTATCCGAATGACCACACTGCTCGAAATGCGCGGTATCAGCAAAGCCTTCGCCGGCGTGAAGGCGTTGAACGACGTCAATTTCACCGTCCGGCAGGGCGAGATCCATGCCCTGGTGGGCGAGAACGGCGCCGGCAAGTCGACCTTAATGAAGGTGTTGAGCGGCGTCTATCCACACGGCGACTATGACGGCAGCATCGTCTATGACGGCGAGGAGCGGCAGTTCCGCAACATCAATGATTCCGAGGCGCTCGGCATCATCATCATTCATCAGGAACTCGCGCTGATACCGTTGCTCTCGATTGCCGAGAATATCTTTATCGCCAGCCCGCCATCGCGGTTCGGGGTGATCGATCGCGACGCGGTCTACAAGCGGTCGCAGCAGCTATTGGCAAAGGTCGGGCTCAACGAGGCGCCGGACACGCTGATTACCAATATCGGGGTCGGCAAGCAGCAACTGGTGGAGATCGCCAAGGCGCTGTCCAAGCAGGTGCGCCTCCTGATCCTCGACGAACCGACCGCGAGCCTCAACGAACGCGACAGCGCGGCGCTGCTCGATCTCCTGCTTGAGTTCCGCTCCCAGGGCATGTCCGCGATCCTGATCTCGCACAAGCTCAACGAGGTGGCGCGCGTCGCCGACCGCATTACCGTGCTGCGCGACGGTCGCACCGTCGATACGCTGGATTGCGAAACCGGCGCGGTTGAGGAAGATCGTATCATCCGCAGGATGGTAGATCGCGACCTCGAGCATCGCTTTCCGAAGCGCGATCCTGATATCGGCGAGGTGGTGCTCAAGGTCGAGAATTGGTCGGTCTATCATCCGCAGCATGCGGATCGGCAAGTCATCAAGAATGTCGACTTCCAGGTCCGCCGCGGCGAGATCGTCGGCATCGCAGGGTTGATGGGCGCCGGGCGCACCGAATTCGCCATGAGCCTGTTCGGCCGCTCCTGGGGCCGCAAGATCACCGGCCGGGCCACGCTGCACGGGCGCGAGGTCGACCTCTCGACCGTGAGCCGGGCCATCGACGCCGGCCTTGCCTACGTCACAGAAGACCGCAAGCAGCTCGGCCTCCTGCTCGCCGACGATGTGCGGAAGAACATCACGCTTGCCAATCTCGGCAGCGTCGCGGCCGGCCGCGTCATCGACGACATCAAGGAGTTGCACGTAGCAAATGATTATCGCAACCGCATGCGCATCCGCTGCTCCGACGTCTATCAGACCTCCGGCAATCTGTCCGGCGGCAACCAGCAAAAGGTGGTGCTGTCGAAATGGCTGTTCACCGATCCGGAAATCCTGATCCTGGATGAGCCGACCCGCGGTATCGACATCGGCGCCAAGTACGAGATCTATTGCATCATCAACGAGCTGGCTGACGCCGGCAAGGCGGTCATCGTAATCTCGTCGGAAATGCCGGAACTGCTGGGGATCTGTGACCGCATCTGCGTGATGAACGGAGGCGCGTTTGTCGGCGAGTTCGACAGAGCCGAGGCGACGCAGGAGAAAATCATGCGCGCCATCGTGAGCAAGGGCGAGCGGCTGGTTGATAGAAGCCTGGAAGAGAAGTTGTTGGGAGAGGCGCATCCATGAGCGACAAGACCGTGACGCTTCCGGAAGCGCCCAAACATGCGGGCTTTCTCAAAGCCAGTTTGCGCGAGAACGGCATGCTTCTGTCGCTGTTTGCGATCATGCTGTTCTTCGAGTTCGTGACCGACGGCACGCTGCTGCGCCCGCTCAATCTCACCAATCTGGTGCTGCAGAACAGCTATATCGTGATCATGGCGCTCGGCATGCTGCTGGTGATCGTCACCGGGCACATCGATCTTTCCGTCGGCTCGGTGGCGGGCTTCATCGGCGCGATCGCCGCGGTGCTGATGGTGCGATATGGCGTACATTTCATTCCGGCCACCATCGCCTGTCTTGCGCTCGGTGCGTTGATCGGCGCGGCGCAAGGCTACTGGGTGGCCTATTTCAAGATTCCGTCGTTCATCGTCACGCTGGCGGGCATGCTCGTGTTCAAGGGACTGGCGCTGGCCGTGCTGCAGGGCCAGTCGGTCGGCCCGTTCTCGTCGACCTTCCAGAAACTCTCTTCCGGCTTCATTCCAGAATTGTTTCCCGGCGCCGGCGCGCTCTATCCTACGTCGATCCTGATCGGCGCCGCGCTGGCGCTTGGTCTGGTCTATGTCAGCGTCAAGACCCGCGCCCGGCGCGCAAGCCACGGCGTCGAGGTCGAGCCAACCGGGTTCTTTGCGCTCAAGAACGCTCTTCTGTTCGGCGTGATCATCTATTTCACCTATCTGATCGCATCGCATCGCGGTCTGCCCAACGTGCTGGTGATCATGATCGCACTGATCGCACTCTATGGCTTCGTCACCGCGCGTACCACGATCGGCCGGCAGATCTATGCGGTCGGCGGCAATGAGAAGGCGGCCAAGCTCTCCGGCATCAAGACCGAGCGGCTGACCTTTCTGACGTTTGTCAACATGGGCGTGCTGGCGGCACTCGCCGGTCTCGTGTTCGCCGCACGGCTCAACACGGCAACGCCCAAGGCAGGGGCCGGCTTCGAGCTTGACGTCATCGCTGCCTGCTTCATCGGCGGGGCCTCGGCCTATGGCGGCGTCGGGCGGGTCGCCGGTGCCGTGATCGGCGCCCTGATCATGGGCGTGATGAATAACGGCATGTCGATCCTCGGCATCGGCATCGACTATCAGCAGGTGATCAAGGGACTGGTACTGCTCGGCGCGGTGTGCCTTGATGTCTACAACCAGCGGCGCTGACGCGAGGGCGCCGTCAGTTCGCCGATAGCTGGTGGTATTCCTTGCCCGCAGCAAGCAGCAACGCCGTGGTGTGGACCACCCAATCCAGGCGCGATTTCCTCCAGGTCTGCCACCCATCCGGAAGGCATTTTTGCACAAACATGCCATCAACCCGATCGAGCGCGAGCGCCGGTTCGCCCTCTATTTCCCTGGTGTTGGGATCATGGGTCAGGAACGCGAAGAGAAGGCCGAACTCGCCGGCAGAACCGACCAGATTGTTCTCTCCCATCAGCTTTGTAAGTTTCTGTTCCAATAGTCGGTGGTTGTCGTTGGCGTCGGAGCTTGAACCGAGCAGTTTCGAGGCCAGGGCTGCGGAAATGGCGCCGACGACGCCTGCCAGATCACGAGCCATCAACTCAGCGACGTTCGCGCTCGCCACCTTCGAGTTCGGATCCCGTTTCAGATTTTGGGCGATGAATTTGCCAACATCCGACCGTTTCAGGAAGTTGTCGGTGGCAAGCTTCGCGAGCCGATCGAAATCCTCCCGGCTCAGTCGTCCAGAGCCCAATGTCGTGGGGTTTCCCTGCAGGATGCCGCTGTGTCCGGGGTGGGAACCCTGCGAACCCGGCAGTTCGAGCGAGAACAGGCCGGCCGGCACTGGCGTGTCGAGTGCGCTTCCCGAACTGTTGCGCATCAAGGCATGATTGCCGGCGGCAAAAAATGCCAGCAGGTCGCCGAGGTCGCCGCCGCCTTCGTTGCCCAACCGCCTGACATCCTCGATGCTGGCCAGCGGATCGCCGGTGGCGCCCCTGACGCTGAGCAATTCCTGATGGACCAGGCTGCCCAGAAACGGGCAGGTGACCTTGGTCTCCACCATCAGGTCGCGGACCCGTGGATCGAGTGCCAATGGACTTTCAAGCATGGATACCTCCGCTGCTTTGGCCTGCCGCCCTGGACGAATCCCTACGCGTCGTCTTCGCGGCTTCAAGGATTGCTTCCGCGGCTTTTTCGCCGATCATGTAGACCGCGCAGGCGATGAAAAACCCCGGGATACGCGGAAAGACGGAAGCATCGACGACGCGAATGCCGCTCGTTCCGTGGACGCGAAAGTCGCTGGAGAGGACGCCGCCGGCATCTCGATTACCAATCGCGCAGGTGCCGCACGCGTGGTGTCCCCAGGCGTGGTCGCGGACGAACTGCCGCAACTGCTCATCTTCCTGGAGGTCTGCGCCGGGCGTTTCCTCGCCATGAATCAGTCCGCTGGCTTGCAGCGCCGCCGACATTTTCCGGACGCGGCGAATGCCTTCCACGACTGCGGCGAGATCGTCGCCGTCTTTATCGGTCCCTTCCTCGAAGTAGCGAAAATCGATCTGCGGAGGATCGCGCGGATCGCTTGATTTCAGCGACACCGTACCGCCGCGGTTATGGGTATGGGCCTTCAGGAGCGCGAATGTGAGATCGTCATGGCTGTTGCGGATGAGCTCGGAATAGCCGGGAAAATAACCCGAAAAGCGCGTCAGCAGCGCCATCACGAACAAATCCGGGTTCGCCTGGACCGGGCTCGAACGCAAGGCGAAGGCGATCGCCGCGCCGTTGGAAATGTACATGCCGCGGCCTGCCAGCCAGTCGCGGTAGACGGAATCATCGGCGGCGAAGCGAGCATCCCGCAAGCAGCTCCACGGACGCGAGGTCTTGTGAACGAGGCCGATCTCGTAACGGTCTTGCAGGTTTCGACCGACGCCCTCTAGCGGGACCTCGACATCGATGCCCAATGCGGCGAGGGACGCCGGCGGACCGATGCCCGATAGCATCAGCAGTTGCGGGGTATTGAAGGAGCCGCCGGCGAGGATGACTTCGCGTGCGACACCGACGCGCCTTGGCACGCCGGGTTCGACGCTGGTGTTCGGTGAGGCGCGATAGAGGGCCTTGCCTTTGAGAAATTCGACGCCGATGGCGCGGTTGTCGGCATCAAGCAGGACTTTGGTCGCAAGCGCGTCGAACTCGACGGCCAATCCGTGTTTATGCACGGCGGACAAGACGCGTTCGCGCGCGCCGCGCCGTCGCCCCGTGGATGTCGATAGCGGAATTTCGCAAAGGCCCTCGGCCAGCAATCCCTGCAAGCGCTGATCGTTGGGATCGCTCTCGCCGATCAGGAAGCGCGCCAGCCGCAGGTAGATATAGCGCAGCCAGGCGACTACCGTGGTTCGCTGGTCTGGTTCGAGGTCAGCGCGGATCGTGTCCCTGATCGTTCGCATCAGCACTCGATCGCCGAATGCCTTCCGCGGCAGCGGGATTTCGGCGTCGAGCCAGCCCGTCCACCCGTGTCCTGTCGGGTTGAAGCGATCGCCGGTCAGCCAGGAGAGAAAACGCCAGAGCGGGCGATGCCGACAGTTCTCGAGCAGATGAAAATAGCGCCGCATGTTGCCCGCGCTCCAGGATCGGTCACCGGTCATCGTGGCGATTTGGTCCCAATCCGAATCGTGCGGGTACATGAAGATCATGGCGTTGTGCGCGGTGCAGCCGCCGAGCGCTGAGGCCCGCGGATAGAGCACGCCGGCCGGCGGATCCTTGCGTGGCAGGCGGCGGGAGGCGTCGTCGCCAAAATCATGGACCTGAAAATTCCACGCCATCGCCGGGTTTTCCGAGGCGAAAGGATGAAAGGCGGGAACCTGGTACTGGTTCGGAAGCTCCGGGTCGCGGCCGGGCTGATCGCAGGGGTCGCTGCCTGCTTCGAGCAGCAGGACCCGCATTCCCGCTTCGGCGAGGCGCGCGGCGACGGTGCCGCCTCCGGCCCCGGAGCCGACCACGACGTAGTCGTAGTCGTCGGTTGACGCGGGGGCCATGGTCAGAACGTCTTGATGAATTCGATCAATGCTTGCTTGTCCTGGTCGCTCAGGGGCGGTTCGGTTCCGAACGCCTTTTCGTCATCGCTCAATCCATCGGTGTCGTTGAATTTCGCCGTGCCGAAATAATGGCCGCGATTGACGACGAAATCCGGACATTTGCTTAATTCGAGCAACGGCTCGCGAAGCTTGGCGCCCCAGGCGAGCAGCGTTGCGTCATCGGCTGATAGATCGAGACTCGGCCAGTTCTCGAGGAATTTTGCCACCAATCGCGTGAAGTTGGCGGCATGAGCAATGCGTTCCCCGGCGGCGGCGCGATCGAGATCGGGCAGCGGCTGGTAGTTGGCCGCCAGATTGATCGGAAATCCCTTCGGTATCGGGCCGAGCTTGAACGCGCCATCGCTGTCGAAAAGACGCCCGAACGGTTTTGGCGGAAGGCTGTCGATCAGGCTCTTCAATTCGACGGGAATGCTCCGCTTGGGCACATTGATCGCGCTTCGCTCGGTGGTTCGGGCGATATAGCCGTCAAAGTTCTCTTCGTGATCGCGCGTTTCCGGCCACAGCAATTGCTTGATCGAGGCGTCGAAAATCTTCAGGCGCCCTTCGACCGACGGATCGTCGGAAAACGGTCCGAGCCGGTTGTTGAGCAGGAACGGCGCCGTCGACCAGATGCTGACCAGCGAAGGTACCCGCGTGAAGCCGCGTCCGCCGCCCGCCATCGGATATTGCCAACGCTCCGCGGTGAAGGGATCCTGCACCGTGACCTTTCCGACCGGGGGAAGGGTCTTGTAGGTCGACGAGGAGAAGTTGTCCCAGATGTTGCCGCGGAGGGCATTGGTGGCGAGCGGGCTGCAAGCGTTGGTTCGCAACAGCGTCACCGGGATGCGGGCTTCAGTCGACAGATAATTGTCCTTGAGGAAATCGGGGTCGGCCACGATCGCGCGCATCTTGGCCTTGAATTCATCGGTCTTGGTATAGCTCCAATAGCGGTTCCAGCAGGTCAGGTAACCGGGTCCCGAG
>Ga0210410_10002467_pt1 | contig 16548 bp, 17 predicted proteins | sample IncBWC4MmetaG_FD_161058 | JGI IMG/M metagenome (GOLD analysis project Ga0210410, IMG submission 161058) | Forest soil microbial communities from Barre Woods Harvard Forest LTER site, Petersham, Massachusetts, United States - Inc-BW-C-4-M | ecosystem: Environmental > Terrestrial > Soil >... | reverse complement strand
GGTCGCAATACGTGGGCATGCAGGCGCGCGACGTGGCGCAAAACCTGCTCGTGTCACTCTCCTCGAGCTTCCAGACGTCGCCGAATTTCTGGCTGGATCCCAGGAACGGCGTCAGCTACAACGTGGCGGTGCAGACACCGCAATACCGCGTGGACACGTTTCAGGCGCTGCAAAACACTCCCATCACAGGAGCGGGAGCGGGAGTGACGCCGCAGATCCTTGGGAATCTGGTGCACACGAAGACCGTGGCGCGGCCGGCATCCGTTTCGCACTACAACGTGCAGCCAATGATTAACGTGTACGCGTCGGTCTATCGGAGAGACCTGGGCAGCGTGGCGCAGGAAGTGCGCAAGCTGGTGAAGGATGCGGAAAAGGATTTACCGCGAGGAAGCCACATCGTGATTCGCGGCCAGGTGGAGACGATGGACTCCTCCTTCCTGGGATTGGGCATCGGGCTGATTGGGGCGATCGTGCTGGCTTACCTGCTGATCGTGGTGAATTTCCAATCGTGGCTTGATCCCTTCATCATCATTACGGCATTGCCGGGAGCGCTGGCGGGCATTTGCTGGATGCTTTTGATCACGCACACCACGCTGAACGTGCCTTCGCTGACCGGTGCCATCATGTGCATGGGCGTTGCGACGGCCAACAGCATTTTGATGATTTCTTTCGCGAGAGAGCAGATGATTGAGGGTAAAGCCCCCCGCGAAGCCGCGCTCGAAGCCGGCTACGTGCGCATACGTCCCGTGATCATGACGGCGCTGGCAATGATGATCGGCATGGTGCCGATGGCGATTGGCCTCGGCGAAGGCGGCGAACAGAACGCGCCGCTGGGCCGCGCGGTGATTGGTGGCTTGCTGTTTGCCACCGTGGCGACATTGTTTTTTGTTCCGTGCGTGTTTTCCATCATCCATGGATGGCTGGAGCGGCGCAGGCACCGGACCATGGGAGCGGAACCCGCAATCTCTTAAGAGATTACGAAATTGATTTTGGAGAGAAGGAATGACAACTGAAGGCATGACAGGCAGTGACAGAGGTGGGCTGGCGCGGAAGAGGAGCCCGCTCTTCACTGTGTTCTTTGTGGTGGTGGCGATCCTGATCGTTGTGGGCGGCGTTTTGCTGTTCCAACGGCGCGTGCAGTACCAGGCGCTGGCGAATGAGACGGAAGCCGCGGCCATTCCAACCGTGGCGATCATCCACCCGAGCTTAGAAGCCGGCGACGAGAACCTGGTATTGCCGGGAACGCTGCAAGCGTACGTGGAGTCGCCGATTTATGCGCGCACCAACGGGTACCTGAGGAAGTGGTATCACGACATCGGCAGCCGGGTGAACAAGGGCGAATTGCTGGCCGAGATTGATACGCCGGAAGTGGACCAGCAGTTGGGACAAGCCCGCGCGGACTTGAACACCGCGAAAGCGAATGCCCAACTCTCCGACATTACCGCGACACGTTATACGCAACTGTTGAAGACGGATGGCGTATCGATGCAGGAAGTGGATAACGCCATGGGAGATCAGGCCGCCAAGCGCGCGACCGTGCAATCATCGGAAGCAAACGTGCGCCGGCTGGAAGAGCTGGAGTCGTTCAAGCGTATTTATGCGCCGTTCAGCGGCGTGCTGACGCAGCGCAATATCGACATCGGAACGCTGATCAACGCGGGCAATGGCGGAACGTCGCAGCAACTTTTTTACCTGGCGCAGACGGATCCGATCCGCGTTTACGTGAACGTGCCGGAGCCCTATGCGCCGTCCATACACGCCGGAATCGGCGCTTACCTGGAATTGACGCAATATCCGGGCGAGAAATTCCGCGGAAAGGTAGTGCGCACCTCAAATGCCATCGATCTTTCGACGCGCACTTTGCTGACGGAAGTGGATGTGCCGAATGCGACGGGGCAATTGCTTCCGGGCGGATACGCTCAGGTGCATCTGGAAGTGAAGGTTAAGGGCGATCGGCTGCAGGTGCCGGTAAATTCGCTGCTCTTCCGCTCGGAGGGGCTGCGGGCGGTGGTGGTGGATTCGAGCCACAAAGCACGGCTGCAGCCGCTGACCATCGGCCGCGACTACGGAGTTACGCTGGAAGTGTTGAACGGGTTGAAGGCCGATGACTGGATCGTGCTGAATCCGCCGGACTCGCTGAGCGACGGACAAGAGGTGCACGTGAAGGAAGTTCCGAATCCAATCGCTCCTGCCGCTGCGCCGTCGAAGGACGGGCCAAAGCCGCCGAGCCCTGCTCCAGCTCCCACGGGGAAAAAGCCCTGATGCCGGTGGACAGGAGAGCCGCAAGAAAAAGGGTACGCAAGCTGGGGGCGTTGGCTCTCGTAGGATGGATTGCGGGCTGTACGGTCGGGCCAAATTACAAAAAGCCGGCGGCGGCCGTCCCCGCGAAATGGGATGTGCAAGAGCCATTCCGCGAAGCAGCACCGAAAGACGCCGTGCCAAAAACCACGTGGTGGACGGTGTTCCACGACGACGAGCTGAGCGGACTGGAAAACGATCTCCTTGCGGCAAATCAAACGTTGAAAGTTTCGGTGGCGCATTACCAGCAGGCGCGCGCTTCGGCGGCGGTGCAGAACGCCACGCTTTTCCCGACGCTTGGCGTGGCGCCCACGGCTAGCCGCCAGCGTTACTCGGGTGACCGGGCGACTGGTTCATCGTTCAAGCTCCCCGGCCCGATCACGCAGAGCAGTTGGACGATTCCTTTCACGGTGAGCTATGAAGTGGACCTGGTGGGGCAGCGGCGTCGAACGATCGAAGCGGCGCAGGCCTCGCTGCAGGTAAATGCCGCCGACCTTGAAAATGTCCGCCTGATTCTGACCGCGGAGCTTGCCGCGGATTATTTCAGCCTGCGCCAACTGGATACCGAGATTGGCGTGCTGCAGCGCACCGTCGACGCGCTGCAAAAAGGGCTTGATCTGGTCAACTCGCGGCACCAGGGCGGAGTAGCGTCTGGCCTCGACGTGGCCCAGGAAGAAACGCTGCTGAATACCACGCGCACGCAAGCCACGCTGCTTCGACAGCAACGCAAGCAGTTTGAAGATGCGATTGCAGTCTTGACAGGGCGGCCCGCGCCGGATTTCCATCTGGCAGCGCGCGAGCTTACCGCGGAGCCTCCGAATCTGGATACTTCCCTGCCCTCCGATCTTTTGGAGCGCCGCCCGGACGTCGCAGAAGCGGAGCGGGCGATGGCGGTGGCCAACGCGCAAATCGGAATCGCCAAGGCGGCTTACTATCCGTCCCTGCAGCTTTACGGCCAGGGCGGCTGGAATGCCGCAAAAATCTCGCAACTGTTAAACGCGGAGAGCGGCGTGTGGGCCATCGGTGCGAATCTGGCGCAGAATATTTTCACGGGCGGCGCAAGGCGCGCCCAAGTGCAATTTTCGCAAGCGGGCTATGATGCCACAGTGGCAAGCTATCGTGGCACTGTGCTTGGTGCGTTCCAGGAAGTGCAGGACAACATTACCGGCCTGGAAGTGCTCTATACCGCTCAGAAATCGCAGGAGGAAGCGGTTGACGCCGCCCGACGACAAGTGGACATCGCGACCTCGCGGTATGTGGGCGGCCTGGTGAATTACCTGGATGTGGTGAGCGCGCAGCAGAATTTGCTGAGCAACCAACAGGAAGCCGCCATCATTCATGGCCAGCGGCTAGTGACGGCCGTGCTCCTGGTAAAAGCGTTGGGAGGCGGCTGGGATGCCGCAAGCCTAGCGGCCGTGCAGGAGAAGCCCCACCTGAAAGACATCGTTGCACCCTGACCAGAAAAAGGGCGCCACACAAACCAGCCTTTGCGCGTGGCATCATTCCAGTCCACAGACGGCGCGGGCATTCGCGATGAGTGTGGTCAAATCATCGAGTTTGGAAAATACGGCGGTTATTCCAAAGGCTAGCGCTTCCTTCTCGATGTTCACATCGTAGTCAGCCGTCAGCATGAAAATCGGCAATGCAGGTTCTCGTGCTTTAAGCTGACGAGCCAACTGCAATCCATTCATTTCGGGCATTGAGAAGTCCACTATGGCTAAGTTCGGCGTTAACTGCTTGGACTTATCCAGGGCCTCGAAAGCATTTGCAGCCTCCACACAATTATCGAAACCGCTATTTTCTTCGAAAAGGGTACGAAGGAGCGTTCGGAAAGCGCGATCGTCATCCACGATAAGCACCGCAAGCATGTTTCGCTCCAACAATCCCTCAGGAGAAGTTCACCGAGCGAAATTGTTTCTAAGTACTTGAATGCCATCATCTACGAGATGCGCCAGGTTATTCTCGACGCTGGTCAGTTCAGAGAGTGGACGGTCGAAGCTGCATTCATACACCTCCGGGTATCTCATTACTCGGGCCTTCACCAGTGCGTTGTGAATCCGGAGCGACGACATCCTTATCTCGGACGCTCTTTTCATCGATTCCCGCCGCGCCGCAGGAAGACTGAGGATTGCAATTTTGTGTCTTTATCCATTGCGCTTCCCCGCGGGAAAGATTGCAGGCGGGGTCCTAGTCCACATGCGTTCCCGGTTTCAGCGGTTTGCTGCAATGAGCACAGTGGGGAATCTGACTTCGCCATGTGACTTCCAATGTCCGGACGCAGAACGGGCAGCGGCCGGACCATTTGTGGTTGCATTCCGGACATGCGCTGAGAATAAGCTCCGAGCGGCGCAGGACTTTGTTGCCTTCGCGAAGAGAGACCAGGAACCGGCAATTCCTGTTCGTGCAGATCAAGAATTCTTCCAAGACCGAATCCCCTTTGCGATCGGGCGGTTTTAGAGCGGCGAGAAAGCCAGAGCGCGGCCCCGAATTTGAGAGCCGGCCTCGAACTCCTGGCTTGCTTCCACTGATCAAGCTCACGCCAATCCAAAGCGCTCCAACGTGCAATTGGGGAATCAGGGCACGCAAGGGAATCACGCCGATCGACCACGCATGAAAATCCCCGCACCGACACTCTTTTATGGAACGCAAAGTTGCCGGGCGCAATGCCGAATACTACGTACTGCCAGCTACGTATCGGCTTGCGGCTCTCACTCGCTCCGAAATGGGCCACCGGCTCGCGCTCATCCAGGGGTCTCCGCTCTAACCTTGAATCCTAGCAATGCAAACCCGGCTGGCTGGACGAGACTGCGAGCCATTTCCATGGGATTGGAGTACTATCAACGCAGTGAAGCGTTGATGCCGCAACTAGTCACGTTCTATTGCGATGCAGGACTCGCCGCCACCCAGAGGGGCCAATGCCCTGGTAACTGCTAGGTCGGGTCTGGTGGAGGGCACCATGAGCCAAACCGGGGCCAACACACACGACAGCGATGCTGAAGAAGCGTCGAATGTTATCGAAGAGCGCCTGCGGCTCATTATTGACACAATCCCCACAATAGTCTGGCGCAAATTGCCTGATGGCTCGGCTGATTTTCTCAACCGGAATTTTCGGGAATATACGGGTCTTTCCGTGGGGCACGGTCTGGGCTGGGGCTGGATGAATGCGTTCCATCCCGACGATCGTTTGAAGGAGGAATGGCGCGCGGCTTTGGCGGCCGGGAAACCCTTTGAGAAAGAGGCGCGACTCCGCCGGGCTGATGGGCAATATCGCTGGTTCCTAATTCGCGCCGTGCCGCTGCGCGACGAGAAGGGAAACCTCGTTAAGTGGTACGGAACGACCAGCGACATCGAAGATCTGAAGCGGGCGGATACGGTGATCCGGCAGGAGCGGGACCGGGCGCAACGATACCTGGATATTGCCGACGTGATCCTGCTCGCTCTGGACATGGAAGGGCGAATCACCCTGATCAACCGCAAAGGATGCTCCACCTTGGGCTGGGAAGAACACGAGTTAATGGGGTGCGACTGGTTCGATTTCTGCCTTCCAGCGAGAATAAGAGATGCTCTCCGCACGTCATTCCACAATCTCATTGGCGGAGATCTATCGTATGTGGAGAACCCGGTCCTCACGAAGTCTGGCGAGGAACGGATGATCGGGTGGCGCAATACACTTTTGCGGGATGACCGCGGACAGGTAATCGGGACTCTTAGTTCGGGGGAAGACATCACCGAGCGCAAGCGGGCCGAACAGGAACTGCGGCGACTTTCAGGTCAGCTCTTGCGTTTGCAGGACGAGGAACGGCGGAGAATCGCCAGGGACTTGCACGACTCCACCGGCCAAGACCTCGTCGCTCTGGCAACTACCTTGAGTCAAATCCATGCTTCCATTCCTTCGTCCAGCAGGAAGTTACGCAAGCTCGCTTCGCAATGCCAAGCGCTGGCGGATCAGTGCATCCGGGATGTCCGCACTCTTTCCTATCTATTGCACCCGCCGATGTTGGACGAAGCCGGACTTGAGGATGCGATTCGTCACTACGCGGGCGGCTTCACGGAGCGAACTGGAATCGAAGTTGAACTGGAGGTATCGCCGCCCCTCGGACGGATGAAGCCACATATCGAGTTGGCTCTTTTCCGGGTCGTTCAAGAAAGCCTCACGAACATCCAGCGACATTCGGGAAGTCCCCAAGCCAAGATACGAGTGGAGCGTGACCCGGGAAAGTTCACGCTGGAGATAAGCGACAAAGGCGGCGGAATTTCCGGAGGCGTGCGGAGGCGGAACGGGAAAATGCCTTTTGGACTTGGGGTTGGCATCCCGAGCATGCACGAGCGGGTGGCACTCATAGGCGGCCAGCTTGAAATTGAATCCAGCAGCAGTGGCACCACAGTGCGCGTGACGATACCGGCAGATGACTAAAGGCACGAAACCACTTCGTATCCTGGTGGCGGACGACCACGAGCTCGTCCGGCGCGGCATCCGGGGACTCGTTCAAGCTCGACGCGGCTGGACCGTCGTCGGCGAGGCCATGAACGGCCGGGAAGCTGTAGAAAAAGCAAATAGGTTGAAACCGGACGTAGCCATCCTTGATATCAGCATGCCCGATGTAGATGGGCTTCAGGCGACGCGCCTAATTCGAGAGGCAATCCCAAATACCGAAGTGGTTGTTCTCACCATGCACGAGTCCGACCAGATGGTGCGCCGGGTCCTCGATGCAGGAGCCCGTGGCTACGTCTTAAAATCCGATCTTGCAACGCACCTTGTAAAAGCGGTGAAAAACGTTTCTGCGGGTAAGATGTTTCTGACCCCCAGAGTATCCGACATCGTAGTGAAGGGATTCCTCACGCCTGGGAAGGAATCGGACCCGACGGAGCATTCGCAAGGCCGACCAACCCCCCGTGAGATTGAAATAATTCGACTGCTGGCGGAGGGAAAAGCGAATAAGCAGATTGCTGCCAGATTGGGAATTACCATCAGGACGGTCGAGACGCACCGGGCGAAAATTATGCTCAAGCTTGGCCTGCATTCTCTCGCCGAGCTCATTCACTATGCGATCCGCCACAAAATCTTCACAGCGCCAAGCGATGCAGAATAAATGCCTGTCGATCATGACATCGGCGGGCTAACTCTCAGTGGCTCGAAGAATCGGAAACTGACCGGCTATCCGTTGACAGCAACGCTCTTGCGGGTTGGCCGCGGGTGTTACACTCTCTTTCCACATCTGACAGCCAAGGAGAATGCAGCTTGCTCGAACACTCCTATGTTTTTCGTGATATCGCGATGGTCTTTGCGGCTGCCCTGGTTTGCGGATTCCTGGCGTGGCGGCTGCGGCAGCCGATTTTGCTTGGTTATGTTCTTGCCGGATTGCTGCTGAGCCCGTTGACACCGGGGCCGCGTGTGCACGACGTGCAGAATTTCGAAACGATGGCGGAAATCGGCGTGGTGCTGCTGATGTTTTCCGTCGGCATCGAATTTTCCGTGCCCGCACTTCTGAAAGTGAAATGGGTGGCGCTGGTCGGGGCACCGCTGGGAATTCTGCTTTGCGTCGGGCTCGGCGCGGCGGTGGGTGCGCTGCTGGGCTGGCCACTGATCCAGGGGGTCGCGGTCGGTTGCATTATTTCCGTGGCCAGCACGATGGTGTTGTTGCGTCTGCTGATGGATCGCGGAGAGATGGCGGCAGAGCACGGTCGCCTGATGGTGACGCTGTCGCTGGTAGAAGATCTGGCAGTGGTTGTGCTGACGGTGGTTCTGCCCAGCTTTTCACCCGGTGGCGGAGCAACGCTGGGAGAGGCGGCGTGGAAGGTCGGCAAAGCGATCCTGCTGCTGGTGCCGATCGCGGTGGCGGCGTGGAAGCTGTTTCCCCCTTTGTTGGCACGCGTAGAAAAAACGTGCAACGACGAAATCTCGTTGTTGCTGGCGCTGGCCATCTGCCTCGGAATCGCCGCTTTGACGGAAACCGTGGGGCTTTCGCTGGCACTGGGCGCTTTCCTGGCCGGACTGTTCCTGGGACATTCGCCGTTCACACACAAGCTGGCGCACCAGACGCAATCCTTGCGCGATGTGTTCGTGGCGTTTTTCTTTGTGTCCGTTGGAATGTTAATGGACCCGAGCACGTGGAGGGTAAGCTGGCCGCTGATTCTGCTGCTGGTGGGATTGGTGCTCTTCGGCAAGTTTGTAGTGTGGACGAGCGTGGTCTGGGTGTTCCGCTATCGCTTCCGTACGGCGTTTCGCGTGGGCCTGGGTTTGACGCAGATTGGAGAGTTTTCGTTCATCCTCGCGCAGGTCTCGATGAATGCCGGGCTGATCTCGCCAAACTTGTATCATGCGACGCTGGCGGCCTCGCTTATTACAATTCTGGCCAACGCGGCAATTTTCCGCTTCGTGAAACCAGCGGGTGGAAACGGGCCGACTCCAGCCGTGCCTGCACTAACTCGGCAGGATGGTCTCCTGGCCTGCGACAACCTTCCATCCACCGGCGAAATTGTTTAAGTAGACATGGATCACGCGATACTGCCGCGAGAAATTGCGGCCATTCTGAACTCCGCGCGTGCTCCAAGTGCAGGTTACCACTGCCGTGGGGCCGTAGATGCGAACGTGAATGTCGGAAGCGATGAAGCTGGTGTACTTGGCGTTGGAATTCTGGATCGAAGCGACCAGCGCATTGCGGTCGCGGAGTTCTCCGGTCGGCGCCGTGCCGACGAAATCGTCATTGTAGACGCGCTGAAAGAAACTGGAATTGTTTAAGGCCATCGCGTGAGCTGTCTCTTTCTCCAGGGCCACGAGTTCTACCGCTTCCACTTCCATTTCTGCCGCGATAGCTCTGTCCTTTTTTTGCCCCAGCGGGATCTGTGCCGAGAGCAATGCTGGGGAAAAAAGCAATGCCGCGAGTAGCCATTCCAGGCGTCGATTCACCATGACATCCCCCTGGCCGCAACGGGAAATCCTGGCAATACCCCGATCCGATTCCCCCTGGCGGTCCTATCTATTAGCTTGCACCTTTATGGCAATAATCGGGAGATTCTGGAGGTGGGAGTTTGTCCACTCGGTAAAGGCGCGGGTAGGTGCGAAAACCTCATGGGATGTCCCATTCTGGAGGACGGAATCTGCGACAATTTAGAGAAGCGTATGGCGAACAAAAACGAAATTGAGCAGGCAGCACGCATCGTTCGCGAGGGCGGGCTGGTCGTGTTCCCGACCGAGACGGTCTACGGACTCGGGGCCAACGCACTGGACGCGAGCGCTGTTCGCAAGATCTACGCCCTGAAGGGGCGCCCAGCGACGAGTCCGCTGATTGTGCATGTGGCCAGCATCGAGCAGGCCAGGGAATTGGCGGCGGAGTGGCTGCCGGAAGCGGACCGATTGGTGCGGCAATACTGGCCCGGCCCGCTGACTATCGTTGTTCCCAAGAAGGGGGCGATTCCGGACGAGGTGACCGCTGGATTGCGGACCGTTGGGTTGCGCATGCCGCGGCATCCGGTAGCGTTGGAATTGCTTCGCGCCGCGGGCGTGCCGATCGCGGCGCCGAGCGCGAACCGTTTCACCCAGCTATCACCTACAACGGCTGAGCACGTGCGCGAAGCGTTCGGCGCGGAGACACCATTCTTGCTGGACGGTGGGCCATGCGAAGTGGGGCTAGAGTCCACAGTGATTGCCGTAACACGGGAAGGGCTGGAGGTTTTGCGGCCGGGGATGGCCCATGTGAGCAACGCAGCGCCTGCGGCCGAGAACGTCGAGGAGGCGCATCGCTCTCCAGGCCAGCATCGCAAGCATTACAGCCCGAAGACGAGGATCGTGCTGGTCAGCCGCGGGCATCTGCCGCGCGAAGGCAAGGGCGCGTATCTCTGGCTGGACTACAACGCCGTGGCGGCGGGCAAACAGCGAATGCCGGAAAAACCGGAAGAGTACGCGGCGGAGCTTTACAGTATGCTTCACAAGCTGGACCGGCAGGGCTTCGACTGGATCGCCGTGGAGCTTCCGCCCGACGTTCCGGAGTGGGCGGCGATTCGAGACCGCCTGGTTCGCGCTGCCTACTGAGTTTGTTCTCTCCTGCCCGGGAGAGTTTCTTTTTCGAGGAAACACGCTACAATTCGCGGATTAAGACTGGAGGATTTATGAGTGGAATGTTTCGCGTTCGCATGGTGTTTTTGTTCGGGTTGATTGTTGCTGGCTCCCTTGCTGCGATTGGATTACGAGACCGAATCCAGGCACAAAGCATGCCGCCGACAGAGAAGCCATTCGTGGTGGAGTACTACTACAAGGCGAAATGGGGCCATGCGGACGAGTTCATCACGCTTTTCCGGAAGAATCATTATCCGGTATTGAAGAAAAATGTGGAGCTTGGCCGCATGCTGCGGGTGTCCGCGGTGATGCCCGTGTACCACACGACGGAAGATGGGCGCTGGGATTACCGGGTGACGATTGTTTACAAGAACGCCGCGGTGGCGCACGACAATTTCGATTCCACGGCGCTGCTCAAGCAGCTCTATCCGGATCAGGAAACGTACAAGAAAGAAGAGCAGCGGCGGTTCGAGATTCTGGATGCGCATTGGGATTTGCCGATCAAGGACGTGGATCTGGACGCGAAGTAGCAGTTCGTGGGAAGCCAGAGTTTTTGACGCAACGTTCGCAGAGAAGAGCGGCCCGCCTCGGAAGGCGGGCCCTACAAAAGCCTTGCGGGCCACCTGAAGGTGGCCGCTACAGGTTGTCGGTGAAGAATTTGGTCACGCGCTCCCAGAGGATGCGCTGCGCCGGCGGGTCGCCTACGCCGTGGCCGCGGCCGGGGAAGGCCATGACCTCCACATACTTCCCGTCGCGAATCAGGTCGTCGATAAGTGAAAGAGTATTGGAATAGTGCACGTTGTCGTCGCCCGTGCCGTGAGCGATGAGCAGCTTGCCTTTCAGATTGCCGGCGTTCTTGATCGGGGAGGAATCCTTGTAGTTCTGTTCGTTCTTCGGCAGCAGGCCCATATAGCGCTCGGTGTAAATCGTGTCGTAGAAGTGCCAGTCGGTGACCGGCCCTCCGGCGAAGCCCACCTTGTAGATATCACCAGCCTCAAACATCGCGTGCAGGGTCATGTGTCCGCCATAGCTCCAGCCCCAGATGCCAATGCGATTCGCATCCACGTACGATTGCTCGCGCAGCCAGGCTGCGCCATCGCGCTGGTCAGCAAGTTCCTGTGAGCCGAGATGCCGGTGCACGGGCTGTTCGAAAACGTGGCCGCGCCCGGCCGAGCCGCGATTATCGAGCGAGAAAATGATGTAGCCCTTCTGCGCCATCATCTGGTGCCACAGAAAAATGGCGGAACGCGACCAGGCATTCAAAACCACCTGGGCGTGCGGACCGCCATAGGTGAACGTAATCACCGGATATTTTTTCGAAGGATCGAAGTTGGGTGGCTTGATCATCGAACAGTTTAGCGTTGCGCCGTCGTGCGATTTGATGGTGAAGAATTCGACGGGTGAAAGATGATAGGCCGCAAGTTCGGGCACCTTATCTTCTTCGAGAGTCGCTAACTTCGAGCCGTCGGCGGTGAAGGTGTCGCGGCGCGGCGGAGTCATGGCGTTGGAATATGTGTCAACGTAGGATTCCGCGGTTGGGGCGAAGCGAATGGCGTGTGTGCCGGCTTCTTTCGTGATGCGCGCAAATCCCGAGCCATCGAACGAAACGCGGTAGAGGCGGCGCTCGATTGGAGATTTTTCCGTGGCCGTGAAATAGACCAAGCCCTTCGCTTCGTCAACGGCATCCACCCCCGTCACTTCCCAATCGCCTTTGGTCAGCTGCGCAAGCTGTTTGCCTCCGAGATCGTACAGGAAAAGATGACGATAGCCGGTGCGCTCGCTGGACCACAGAAAACGTTTTGAATCCTTTAAAAACCGCAGGTCGTCATGCACGTTGATCCAGTAGGGATCTTTCTCGGTGAGGATGGTGAATGTTTTCCCATTCGAAACATCCGCCAGCAGCAGATCGAGATTGTTCTGCTCTCGGTTCAGCCGCTGGATGGCTAGGTGCTTGGAATCCGGCACCCAATTCACGCGAGCGAGGTAGATGTCCGTTTCCGAGCCGGTATCCATCAGGCGAGGCGTGCCTCCGGCGGCGGAGACAACGTAGACATTCACGAGAGGATTTGCGCCGCTGGGCACGGGATAACGTTGAAGCTCCGCTTCGCCGGTGTAGGACTCGAAATTCAGCAGTGAGAATTGCGAAACTTTCCGCTCGTCCATTTCGAGGTAGGCGACGGAAGCGGAATCGGGCGACCACCAGTAGGCGGTGGTGATGTCGAGTTCCTCGGGGTACACCCAGTCGAGTTCGCCTTTGCGAATGTCTTCCGTGCCACCTTGCGTCAGGGCGTGCTCCTTGCCATCGGCGGTGCTCACCGCCCAAAGATTGTGGCCGCGAATGAAGCTGACGTATTTGCCGTCGGGAGAGATCTTGGGGTCGGCAAGTTCCTGCGTGCCGGAAACGAGGACGTGGCTGGACTGGGAGTTCAGATCGTACCAGGCGAGCGAATTCGCGCCCTGAAAAAGAATCGCTTCACCTGAGGGCGCCCACTGGTAAAGCGGCGGCGCGTGGCGGCCGAGGCCCGTGGCCTGCGTGTTGGCGGCTGCGGGATTGGTGAGGGCCGCATCCCATTTTTCGCCGGGAACAAGGACCGAGCGTTGGCCCGTGGCTGGGTCCACCACCCAGAGTCCACGTCGCGTGTCTTTACCCGTGCCAATCGTTTCCACGTAGCTGAGGCGTTTGCCGTCCGGTGTCCACGTGAGGCCTGGGTTCAAGTGGCCAGAAAGCGATGTAGCGCGGAAGATGCGGTCGACAGTGAGCTCACCAGAGTTGGTCGCGACTGGCTGAGATTGTTGCGCTCGACTCGGAGAAAGGATTGCTGGAACAAGGATGATTGCGAACAGAATTTTGCGAGACGCTCGATGGGAAAGCATGCATGCTCCTTGAGAATTCTAGATTCACGCGACGTGCAAGCAGCCAAAGTCCGTGGCTCGGAAGTAAAAGCGCCCCCGACCTGGTCGGGGCCCCTACGTAGCGAGCCTTCGGGCCGATCTGAAGATCGGCCACTACACGCTACCCCGGGGGCCAGCGGAAGTTGCGGCCGCCGAGGAGGTGCAGGTGCAGATGGAAAACAGACTGGCCGGCGCCGGCACCATTGTTAAATACGGTGCGATAACCGGTCAGCAGATTGCGTTCGGTGGCCAGTTTGGCAGCGACCAATTGCAGCTTGCCGAGCAAGGCCTGGTCGCCGATTTCAGCGTTGTGCAACGCCACGAAATGCTTCCTCGGGCAAATCAGAATGTGCGTTGGCGCTTGAGGATTGATGTCCTCAAAGGCGAACACATCCTGATCTTCATAGACGAGCTTCGCGGGAATCTGTTTCGCACCGATTTTGCAGAAGAGGCAGTTGGGGTCCATCTACTTCACTCCTGAGAGGTCTTTTTCATCGAGCCGGATTACCATCGGCGAAAATCCTTCCGTATTGCGAAGTTTTTCGCCGAAATCCTGAGCCGCTTGCTGCCCGGAAATCTTGCCAACGCGCACGCGATAGAACGCGCCATCGGGAGAATCATACTGCTGAATGAAAATGGGAGAGTAGCTGGCGCTCAAGCGGTCGCGCAAGCGCCCGGCGTTGCCGGGATCGTGGAACGCGCCGACCTGCACGGTAAAAAATCCGGTCGTAACATCAACGTTACCGAGAACTTCGATGCGCACCGGAACCACGCCGGGGCCGATGGACTCGATTTCTCGCGCGGCGGCCTGGGATAAATCGAGGATGCGGTTGTCCACGAATGGGCCGCGGTCGGTGATGCGCACGGTGGTGGTCTTGCCGTTATTGAGATTAGTGACGCGCACCATGGTTTCAAACGGCAGCGTGCGATGCGCCGCCGTGAGCTTGTACATATCATAGACTTCGCCGTTCGAAGCGCGGCGGCCGTGGAACGGGTTGCCGTACCAAGAGGCGTTGCCCTCTTCGGTGTAGCCGACAGGCGCTGGCGTTGGGGGCGTTTTTGAATGTTTCGGGCGCGTTGGCGACGAAGGGCCTGGAGGAACAGAAGCGTCTCGCTTGGCGTTATCGACGGTTTCCGCCGGCGCAGGGGTAGGTGGAGCGGGCGCAGGCTGGCGATTGGCAATCGGACGCTTGGCGGCGCAACCCAGCAAAAGCTCGGTCGAAATGTAGAGAAGGGCTAAGGAGCGGAGGCGGGCAGGCTTCACGATTTGGCGTCGGTCGAGGCTTGCGAACCCCGGGCCGCAACCCGCGCCTCCAGTTTTCGGGCGGCTTCGGAAAGCTTCTCGGCAGCTTCGCGAAGGGCCTGCGCGGTGCGCTTTTCGGTCGCGGGAGCGACTTCCTCCTCCAGATACTTGCGAAGGCGAGTCAATTCTTCATCCAGCCGCTTGCCAATCTCTTCGAATTTGTCCATGGCAGTCCCTTTTCCCCGCGCCCCGGAACGCCGAGCGAGATTCCGGTATTATAGGAACGCGCAAAAGTGCATGCAAGGAGGAGTGTTGGCCCTTCCGTATCGTTGGCAATACCGGGTGGACCGCTGGAAGCAGACGTTTGGCGGGATGTTTGGCGGTGGCGAAAAGCGGCCGCAGTTGTGTCCCGCGTGCGGCGCACTGGTGGGAATTAATGCCACGCGATGCCACGAGTGCGGAACAAACCTGAGGTTTGGGCTGGCGGCGTGGAGCAAGGGGCTGGCCGAATTTTTCGGCGGGCATGCGCCTGTTACGGTGGCGATCCTGATCTTGAACATTGTGTTTTTTGCCGCCGAACTGATGGGCACGGTCCAGTCGGGGCAGTTTGGCGGACTCAGCATCCTGTGGGGCATGAACGGCGAGACGCTGTATCGGCTTGGAGCGTGCTTTGGGCCGAGTATTTATCAGGGGCACGAGTGGTACCGGTTGATCACCGCGATGTTTCTGCACGGCGGATTGATTCACATCGGGTTCAACATGATGGTGTTCCTGGACATTGGTCCCATAGTGGAGGAAGTTTACGGCTCTGCCCGGTACCTCTTCCTGTATGTGGTGATGGGCGCGGCGAGCTTCGTCGTTAGCAGCCTGGCCGGACATTTTTCCCTTGGGGCGAGCGGCGCAATTTTGGGATTGGTCGGCCTGATGATCGCCATCACCACGCGGCGAGGCGGCGCGTACATGCGTGAATTGCGATCGCGGCTGATTTCCTGGGTGGTCACGATTTTCGTGATGGGCCTATTGTTCACGGGCATGCGTACGGACAATTGGGCGCACGCGGGCGGATTGGCCGCCGGATTCGTGCTGGGAAAGGTCTTTATTGATCGCCAGCCGTTGAACGGCGCGGAAAAAACGCGATCGTATGCGTTGGGTTGGCTGGCAGGAGCGGTGATTCTGGCAAGCATCGTATTCATGGTGCTTCATTATCGGGATCCCCTTCCGATGTAAACTAAATTCGAATCGAAACGGCCGGCGCCATGCCCGGCCCTTTTCTTTTTTTTTTTGAGTGACGCTGAAGGTCAGGCCGAGTGGTGCAGGCGACGGGCGACGGTGACCGCGTAATGAAAGCCCGAAATGATGACGAAGGCGCTGACGGCGTAGGCCAGGTAATGGAGAAGAATACTCACGCGTTCGTTGGGGTAAGCGGCGCCGTAGACAGTTAAGAAAACCACAGCAATTTCAAAGAACGTCGTGGCCTTGCCGAGCAGGCTGGGCGGGAACGGCCGATAACCCTGAATAATCAGAATGACAGCGGCCACGACGAGCAGCAAAACATCGCGGCTGATCACCAGAATCGTCAGCCACCACCCGATTTTCTTTTCCATGGCCAGCACGATGAAGGAAGAGCTGAGGAGCAACTTGTCGGCGATAGGGTCGAGATATGCTCCGAGGGCGGATTTCTGGTCCAGACTCCGGGCTAGCAAGCCGTCCAGCGCGTCGGAGGCGGCGCTTATAAACAACACCAGCAGCGCCCACTGATATTTTTCGTACAGAATGAGGATCAGGAAAAACGGCAGGAAGCCGAGACGCAAGAACGTAATTTGATTGGGTACGGTCCAGATCCGCGCTTTCATTGCTAAAAAGGATAACGCAGTTCAGGCAAACTGCGCGAGGTAATCCATCAACGAACGGCCGATTTTGCGCTGAAAAATCTCGGACATGGAAGGGATGGAGCCGGAAGGCTCGTCGAGCGAGATGCGTTCGACGCGGGTCATCGGGAAAAAGATGGTGGGCAGGCCGATGCGCTCGGCATCGAGTTGGTTGATCTGGCTGACGAAGTGAT
>Ga0210410_10002466_pt1 | contig 16549 bp, 21 predicted proteins | sample IncBWC4MmetaG_FD_161058 | JGI IMG/M metagenome (GOLD analysis project Ga0210410, IMG submission 161058) | Forest soil microbial communities from Barre Woods Harvard Forest LTER site, Petersham, Massachusetts, United States - Inc-BW-C-4-M | ecosystem: Environmental > Terrestrial > Soil >... | reverse complement strand
ACTTACTACAAAATGCAAAAACCAGCGTCGCTTCGCTCCGACGACTGATCACACCAACCCGGAACGCTGATCACGATCAGCCCGGAACACTGATTACCTTCATCGGAATACGCAAGAGTCCCGGTCGCTCCTTTGCTTCGGGAAATTCTCGCCAAATATAAAGCCAACAAGGAATTTCCACCTGTCGAGGGCGACTGGATATTCTATGGTCAGAAAGAAAAGAAGCCTATCGATATGGACAATCTTTCAAGACGAGATATCCCGCAGTACATCAATGGAAATTGGCGGGGATGGCACAGCTTTAGGAGAGGGCTTGGAACCAGGCTGAATGATATGGGGGTGGATGCAGTGGACATCCAGAGTATTTTGCGGCACGCAAATATAGCAACAACGCTCGCATACTATACATTCCCGAATCCGGAGAAGGCAAAAGCGGGCCTGAAAAAACTCACAGAGGCTGTTCGAAAGAAGTACGGGGTCAAGGTATAATCTTTTGCGGGAGGGCCCTTAGCTCAATTGGTTAGAGCAGCAGACTCATAATCTGTAGGTTCCCGGTTCAAGTCCGGGAGGGCCCACTACGTTTTCGAGCGTTGTACTTGCAGCATGGGACGAGGCCGCGCTTCTAGGTTGTCGATAGATGCTAACATCGGTCGTACGGTGCCCATATTCTTCAATTCACTTCTCGCACAAAGTAAGCTGTCTCTAAAACAGGAATACAGTGCTCAAATGCGGCACTTATTTGCAGTGTGTCCAATTTCCAGTGTTGCCTACTACCAGAACAATCGCGTGGAGAACTACACGCCAGACCAGCGCGAATACTTAGACCAGCGGGTGAAGAAGGTGAGCACGGAACTGGCGGCGCAATCGTAAGGATTCACCTACTATCACTACTGTCCGGTTGTCGCATTCTCATATCGACGTAACTGCTTGTAATACAGCGGCTTAATTGACATTTCAACTTTTTTCGATTTGAAATGCAAACGGCCGCTTTTGGCTCTCCGGCTCGGTCTGATTCTGCGAAACAATGGGATGTGAATACCGGACGAACTGTTTTCTCGCGGCTAATGGATTTTCTGCCCGCCTACGAGTTTCAGAAATGTGTAAGCCTGTCCCTGGCGAATTGTTATTTCGCAGCCAGCCGACCAGGATGTAACATTGTCCTGGTTGCTTTTGTTATGACGGTTTTTCATCTCTCTTGGCTGTCGCTGATTTCAAAGGCGTTTGCGCCGGATAGCATTTTTGTTATGGACAGTAGCGGAGTTCAGACAAGGACAGGTCCCTGGATCGAGTAATCTTGGTTAGCGCCCTAAACGCCGCGAGCTGGGAGATCATCACGCGCAGCGCCTCGCTTTTCGCTCGAACGGAGCGTCCACAACGTTTCTATCAGCCAGAATTTCAGTCCAACTTCGGTCCAATTCACGCGGCTGGTTGCACCGCGCGGGTCCGCGTAAACGACACCAGACGCGGCACTTAGTAGGTTAGCAGCTGGTAGTTCGAAGCCAGATGCTCTATCCAACTGAGCTACGGGAGCATCTTGGAACCTGTTCATTCTACGCTGCTTGCTGCTTTTTTGGAACCACTGCTATTTCAGGGCTTGGGGAAACGAGAAGTCGGCATAGTTGCTGTTGAGCAGGTAGAGGGAAAGCTCGCAGCCGTTGCGCGTCCAGAAATCGAATTCAAGAATGCGCGTGCGATATGGGAACATCTGCTTATCAAGGCGAAGCAAGAAGGCTACGACGAACACGAGAGCGGCCTTGTCTCCGTTGGAGTCGTTCCCCTCTTCGATAGTGTCCGCTCGGACGGGCGGTTCCGCGATCTACTCAAGCGCTTGAGGCTCTCGAATTAGGTTCTTTCGCTGGACCTGCAAACTTCTCTTGCTCCGCCTGGAAGCGGAGCGCCCAACTATCTCAGTGGGTAGTCACGGTCACCTGGCAAGTGTCCGTCGACCCGCAACACTTTCAAGCCGGGCCGCACGTCGTCGGCATCAACAAAGGCGATGGCACCGGGCATGGCAGCTACGAGTTCATATTGCAGATCATTCGAGTAAGCGATTTTCGGCGGTGAAGCTGCCTCCGCACGGAAGATCTTCGCCACCCAAAACCGTTTGAATTGAGTTTCCGTCATCTGGTAGATCACCCGCAGCACGACGTTTCGCTGGCGGCGTTCAGCGAAATCGCGAATGGGAAGAGAGTCGGCGGGACGCCGGCGCTGCGAACTTGTTGGCAACGCGCGCCGCTTCCTGGGACCGGACATTTCACTTGCCCATTCGACCGGACACATCATGGTTCAATGGCAGAAGCGGTAGAAACAAGTTGACACGGACAAGTGAATCGGGGTAAGCAACCAGTTGTTTCTTATCGAGATCCGCGAGCGCAAATCGCGGCCAGCCGTCTCGGCTAGCAAGCATGCCCGTCAATCATTCCTTCGGAGTCTCTCTGGTCTTTCACCTAAGCACCAAGTGTAATCTCGAGTGTGTTTACTGTAACGTGGATGCAGGGCCCAGCGGCCTGCGGCCCGTGCTAGATCCGCAAATTCTTGAGAAGTGGCTCGAAGCATTTGCTTCCCTTAGGCCTTCCGAAATTGCAATCCAGCTGCATGGTGGGGAGCCATTAATTGTCGATCCGCCCGTAGAGCTATTTGCGGCTATCGCAAAAAATACTCTGGCCCGGTTTCCGGGCACGAAGTTGATGGACTTGGCAGTGCAGTCCAATGGCCTGGGCCTCGACGAACGCAGAGCCGATAGTCTGGCGAGAGCTGGCGTACGGATCAACCTTTCTATCGATGGTCCAGCCTCGATTCACGATCGCCAGCGCGCTAACGCAGCGGGCCGCGGCAGCCATCGGGAAGCTGTTCAAGCCCACCACCGCCTCCGTGCCCGTGGAAGCAATACGGCCGTCATCGCCGTTGTCACCGATCCTCTCGACGTCATCCCGGCTCTCCAGTTCTTTTTGGAAGATGGATTTCGTGGAGCGCGCATGAACCCCATACGCCCCGAGGGGCGGGCCGCCCTGATCCGAAAGTGGGATGATGGGACGTTCATGCGCGAGATGGCCGTCGAATATCTCCGAGCCGCAAAGCTCATCGCCGCGTATAACGAGCGCTTCCCACATGCACCTTTTATCGAAGATAACTTGGCGACCCTATTGGAATATCTGATCGACAACGGCAATGAGCCGACGATGGTCCATTGGACGTTCTTGATCGACGATCGCGGTCATCTGTGGGCACATCCGGGCAGCTGTGGCGTCGACGCCCTTCATCTCACCCGGGGTGAGATTCCGAACGTTGATGTCCTACGCCGGGCGCTGGCATTGCCCACCGCCGAGAACCTCTCAACAACCGACGTGGTCACCGGCCTTCGACAATTGCGCGCCCGGCTGTTCACCGTGTGCGCTCGATGTAGGACACCGAATTACTGTGTTCCTTTTTGCGGACCGAGGGAAGATGTCGAGATGACAGGTCCGGGCTGCGTTTGGAGGTCTGAGCTCCTCGGTTATCTGGAGGGTTGGCTCCGCGATGACCCCGAAGCGGCTCGCCGGATTGCTCGGCCCCGAGACGGTCGTTGCCTCGGTGCTGGAGAGAGGAAAAAATGAAGCCCGCGGCTGAAAAGTCGGAGGCAATCGAGCCGGCGGTGCGGGCCATTCTCGACGACGTCGCAATCCACGACGACGGGCTGGCCTTCGTCCACAATTACGCCAACTGGGTGATGGCACTGAGGAAGCTTCCCCCGAAAGAAAACAGTCGCGTCTTCATACAACTGGCCGTTCTCGCCAAGCAGTACTTCGATGCCGGCTGCAACCCGGTGGCCGGGAGTCTCGCCGCGCTGGCCAGAATCGGCCTGCCCCACCTGATGAAAGAAACCATATTCATCCAAATTGCCGCCTATCGAGATCCTCAATTAATTCCTACTATCGATGATTGCATATCCATGGCCAGTGATCCCCAGCGACTTCGTTTCGGAATCTGCAACCAAACGGACAATCCTGCCGACTTAAATAAGTATTCCCGGGATCCTAGATTTCGTATCGTGTACGTTCCGCATGGCAACAGTAAGGGGGTATGTTGGGCGAGATGGTTAATCCAAAAGCTCTACTATCAGAACGAAACCTATACCCTACAGTTGGATTCCCATCATCGGTTTGTGAAAGGATGGGATGAAAAACTTATTTCCATGATCAAGCAATTGCAATCGAAGGGCCATAAGAAGCCGCTCATTACTACCTATGCGCCGAATTTCGATCCATTGAATGATCCTAAAGAACGAACACAAGAAGCGACGATCATGAAATTCGATGCCTTTACTCCAGAAGGCGCAGTATCATTCCGGCCTCTGGAGGTTACAAATTCAACTGAATTAACGCAACCCATTCCGGCCCGCTTTTATTCGGCTCATTTTGCATTTACTCTCGGTCAAATGTGCGTAGAGGTTCCCCATGATCCCAACTATTATTTTGATGGAGAGGAAATAAGTATCGGCGTCCGAGCCTATACCCATGGATACGACCTGTTTCATCCGAACGAAATTATTTTGTGGCACGAATATACGAGGAACTATAGAACTCATGCGCATTGGAAGGATCATCCCAGTGTTGCCCCGAAGCTAAATCGGGCTGCTCACAAACGTAACCGCATATTATTCGGGATGGAGCCGAACGTTGATCACATAGATTTTGGAGAATATGGATTTGGCACGGAGCGCACATTATCGGAGTTTGAACAATACGCGGGAGTCCGATTTAAAGATCGGAGCGTGCAACAATACACGCTGCAGGATAAACGTGCTCCTAATCCAATCGATGATGACTGGGTCCTTCAAGTGAAGCATTTCATAGCTCTGCCAAAAAAGATATTCGTAGAGAATGATTATGAATTGTGGCGCGTTGAATTCCATGATGCTTTCGGAAATTCTCTGTATAGGGAGGATGCCGACAAAGATGAGATTCAACAATTGTTATCAACAAAGGACGATTTCGTAGCGATTATGCGAAGGTTTGTCGTTGATACCCTTCCAGTTGGATGGGTGGTGCGGCCGTTCAGTGCTTCAAAAGGATGGTGTGGTTCAATAAGCGAGACTATATCGTATGAATAAAATATTCGGAGAGATGATTCAGAAAGAGCAGGAGGACGGTCGAGGACGATAGGCTCTGCGTCGTTTGCGCCCGGGCAATAATCGAAAGTTGTGAATTCATCCAGCGCGATGAGCGAGGAAGTCAGGACCTGCGCGGGGATTGAGGCGGTAAACGACAATAGTTCAAGTAGGTGCGCTGCAGCGTTGCTGGCAATACGCCAACCGTGAGTTGTGGGCTCGTGCCAGATAGCGCGGGGCCTCGCACATCGGAAACGCGCGCGGCTTGGTGCTTAGAAGTTTCGGCTTGACATGCGAACGAGCCTAACTTATAGGACAAGGGCGCGGGGAGGTGTCTATGTCGGCTGCTAAGAGAATCAAAAAGCAAAAAAAGATAAAGTCAAAACATGTCACTCCTGAGAAAGCTGCCAAGGACCTTGACGCGCTCAAGGAAAAAGATTTGGAGGGCATAGCCGGCGGGAGGGCCCCGCTCTCATCGTACAGTGACTGGGCCAAACGCTGATGTCTTACACCGGGCGCTGGGATTGCCCACCGCCGGGAGCCTCTCAACAACCGACGTGGTCGCCGGCCTTCGGCGATTGCGCGCCCGGCTGTTCACCGTGTGCGCTCGATGTAGGACACCGAATTACTGTGTTCCTTTTTGCGGACCGAGGGCTACTTTGGCACCGGCGATAGCGCGAGCTCGCCCCCCACGTCCTCATCGTCAACGACGTTGTAGCGCGCCAACGTGTTTCCCCAAGAGAGCCCCATCGGTAGGCGCTCGAAAATGGGAATCGGCGGCTTTACCGGCGAGATCGTCGGTGTCGTGAGACACACAAGCCACCTGACTCTGGATTACGCCCCTGTTGAGGAAGTCTACACACCGTACTTCCAGACACCCATTTCGGGCACGATGACTCTCACGATTCGCACCGCGTCCGCTCCGCTCGCTCTCTCTCGGCCCGTCCGTGAGCTGATTCTGGCACACGACAAGGACCAGCCGGTATCAAAGATTCGCACCATGGAGGGCATTATGGGGTTTCGGTGGCCGCGCCCATCGTACCCTGCTGCTGGCACTGTTCGGATTGGGGGCCTTGTTGCTCGGTGGTCTTGGAATTTACGGTGTCATGTCCTACTCCGTTAGCCAGCGCACGCGCGAATTCGGCATCCGCATCGCGCTTGGCGCTGATCTTGCACAGATTCTCAGAGCGGTGATCGGCCACGGATTGAGACTCACGCTCATCGGAGTATTGATCGGCGTTGCCGGCGGGCTTTTTCTGACGCGATTTCTGCAGAGCCTTCTCTTTGGCGTTAACGCTGCCCATCCGCTGACATTTACGAGCGTCGCACTCTTGCTCACACTGGTCGCGACCGTGGCTTGCTACATCCCCGCGCGCCGCGCCACGCGCGTCGAACCCATGGTCGCCCTGCGGCACGAATAATATCTAGTTCAGGTGGAGAAGCTGACGATCTGGGATTGCGGTTTTCCCAAGGTTGTGGTCGCTGATACTCAATTCAGTGGAACAAGCGGTCCGTTCAGCTGGTTGTTGTCGGTCTCCGAATCTCCGGTTAGGGGGCGGAGAAAAGAAGGGCTTGACACGAGCAGACAAGAGAAAGTAAAAGAAACAAAGCGAAAGAACTCGTAACCGATCGTATTTTGCCGTCTCGCAAACCACGGTCTAGGGGGTGTGGCATGCCATTGGTCCTTCGGAAACCTCTTGCTCTCGCAGCAACCTTGCTATTTCTCTGCGCGATGGCGTCGCCATCGCTTCGCGCGCAGTCTTCGTACACGGCGCAGCTCACCGGTGTGGTCACGGATTCCTCCGGCGGCGTGGTTCCCGGCGCGAAAGTCATCCTGACCGATGAAGCCACCAATGTCCCTACGAGCGCCGTGACAAATGGCAACGGCGTTTATATTTTGAACAACTTGCGTCCTGCTTCGTATACTATTCGCGCCGAAGCTTCGAATCTTGCTCCTCAAGTGCGTAAGGGTGTTGTGTTGGCGGTAAGCCAGCAGGCTACTCTGGACTTCGCGCTGTCGCCGGTTTCGATCTCGGCTAGCATCACCGTGACGGAACAAGCCCCTCTGCTCGATACTGGCAGCGCCTCTCTGGGTACCGATGTCACCAATGAATACGTTCGTGACATTCCGCTGATCAATCGCAGCATGTTTGGTCTGGTGTTTCTCGCGGGTGGAGTCACAGAAACCGCGGGCCAGGGAACCACGGATTCCTACCCGTCGGGAACCAACTTTGTATCCAATGGGCAGCGCAACGCGACGGCGGAAGTACGAGTGGATGGGGCGCTCACTAGCGCACCGGAGCAAGGAGAAGGCGCCACAACCAACGTCTATTGGCAGCCATCGGTGGAGATCGTCCAGGAATTCAAAGTCGAGAACAACAGTTTCTCAGCGGAATTTGGGAATAATGGCGGAACCGTTGTGAACATCGTTCTGAAGGAGGGGGGGAATAAGTTTCATGGAAGCGGGTGGTGGTTCGGGCAGCGTTCCGCGCTGGATGCCAACGACTTTTTCTCCAACGCACAAGGCATCCCCAGGCCAGACCACCTTCGCGATCAGTATGGATTCTCCTTGGGCGGTCCCATCAAGAAGGGAAAAACATTTTTCCTCGTGGATCTTGAACGCGGCCGACAAAATGACCCGGTCCACATCGACGCGTTCGTGCCTACAGCTCTGGAACGGGCAGGGGACTTCCGCAATAGCGTCATTGTTTGTAATGACCCAAATTTTTGTACGCCCGCGCAACTCGGTACGGCAATTCCGGAACATGTTTTCAATCCCTTTAACGTGGACTCCAGTGGCAATCGCTCGGACTTTACGGTACCCAGTCTTATTGATGCCAATCTGATCGACCCGATCGGCCAGAAGATCATTAATTTGTATCCACAGCCCACCGACCCGAATCCTCCGCCAGGACAGCAGAATTTTCACAAAGTTGTCATCAGTCAAAGCCCGTACTGGCAGTATGACGTTAAGATCGACCACCGCTTTTCAGAAAAAAACCGCTTTTCGGGGCGCTATAGCGAGCTCCACAGCGCGTTTGACGTCCCCACGGTTTTTGGAGACGGTGATTTTGGTGACGGGCAAAGCAGCACCACGGATGTGCACAACGGCGCAATCGAAGAGAACTGGAACCCCACAACGACAGTGGTGTGGACGGGGCGTTTGGCGGTAGATCGTGCCGTTTCCCCGGTTCACGAGAATTATCCGAAACTCACCAGTATATTCAATCAGCCGGGTGATGCCGTCCTCACTCAGGCCAACAATTTGGCTCGCTTTCCCGTGATCCAGATGGATAACAATGCGACGTCTCTGTTCAATCAATGTTGCACCGATACCAGTTTTGCTCATACGCTTTATTCCTACAGCTCATCGCTGGCGTGGGTGAGAGGCCGGCAAATCTGGAAGTTTGGCGGGGAGCAAAGAATTTTCTTCAACAATTTCTATCAACCCAATCCGCCCACCGGTTTTTTTCATTTTACTCAGGGTGTGACCGAACAGGTTGTTGGCGCTGGAGATTCAACTCAGGGGAACTCCTTTGCGAGCCTGTTACTGGGCTTCGGCGACGTGGACTCGAGTTTGGCCGTTTTCAAGCCCGTCGAGAACAAGTCGAAAGAGACAGCGTTCTACTTTCAAGACGACTGGAAACTCACACCGAAGCTCACCCTAAATCTTGGGCTGCGCTATGAATGGAGCACGCCCTATACCGAGCGTCACAACCTGCTTCAGTTCAGCAATTTCACGGGTGACAGCGGCCAAGCGGTGCCCATCGTCGTTCCCGGGCTAGTCAATCGAACAGGGGATCTGCTCGGTACGACTGTTTTTGCGGGACCAGGCCACCGCAATCTGCCTGTGGACCGAAACAATTGGGCGCCACGATTGGGTTTTGCTTATTCTGTTGATTCCAAAACGGTCGTTCGCGGTGGAGCCGGAGTCTACTACGGCCTGAACGTGGCGACGAATTTTCAATTTACCGGTACAGCCTTCGGCAATTCCAACCCAATTCTTTTCACAAAGGATAATTTTCAGTCGCAATTTGCCACCCTCGAGAATCTTTTTCCGGCAGGATTCGCGGAGCCGCAGGGACAAAAGTATGGTCCCTTGGCGCTATGGGGGCTTGGTAACAACAATAGTTTAGACACTACGCCGGCCCGCAACGCGGAGATTTATCAATGGAACCTAGGGGTTCAGCGGCTGTTCCCCGGCGAATTCGTGATTGGCGTGGATTATTCTGCCAGCCGCAGTACGCATCTTCCGTATAGCTCATTTTCGGGCACAGCCAATCGCAACTTTCTTCCGTCTTCAATTCGCAGCGAGATCGTCAACGGCAATCTGGCGGTCTGCAACGGTCTGACGCCGACCAATTGCCTGGCGCAGCAGGAGCCGAACCCGTTCCAGCCCTTGTTTGCCCCCGGACCAAGCCAGATATTCAATGAACCAGGTTCGATCTACAACGATGCCACGATCCCGCTGATTAATCTGTTACGCCCGTTCCCCGAGTTTGACGGGCCATTTAGCGGACTTACATTGCTGACCGCCAGTGCCGCATATCATTCAATGCAGGTGCGTTTCCAGAAACATCAAGGCCACTATGTGAGCTTCGAAGGCAATTACACGCTGTCTAAGGCGACGGATAATTCCTCTGCTGGCGCGAATTCGTTTATAACCGGCCTTCTAAGTTCTGGTAATCCTCAGGTTTTTGATAATCTCAAGGCCGAGCATTCCATCAGCGCGAACGACGCCACTCATCGCATGGTTCTTGCAACAATCGTGTATCTGCCTGTAGGGCGCGGCCGGTGGATTGGCCGCGATATGAATCGCGCTCTCGACGCGATCATTGGCGGGTGGTCAGGATCCGCCATCCTAACCTTTCAATCGGGCACACCACTCAACATTGGCATGGCGTCGCCTCTGCTGGCTGATGGCAACCAGCGACCGAACGTGGTGTGTTCACAGCTCTCCTCCGGCATCAGTTACCACCAGGCCGCCGCCAATGGACTGAACGGAAATGGTAATCCTTCGGTACTCAACCCGGCATGCTTCGGCGATCCCGGCGACAATGTTCCGGGTAACGCCCCGCGCTACTTCTCCAATCTTCGTAGTAACGGAATCCATAACTCGGATCTATCGTTCAGCAAGGAATTCGCAGTGCACGAGAGGATGAAACTTCAAATCCGTGCAGAGTTCTTTAATTTCACAAATACACCCAGGTTTGCCCCGCCGAATACTTCATTTGGAAGCAATAGTTTCGGCATGATTACAAGCACACTCGGGTCGCCGCGGCACACACAGGTTGGTGTGCGGTTCGAGTTCTAGAAAGTTACTTGTGGATCGGGCGACGCATTGCGCTGCGTCCTAGGTGAGGAATCATGCGTCGTCGCGAGTTTTTGAAGGCCGGGGGCGCCATGGCGACTGCCGCGGGCGCGCCCTATGTGCCCGCGCACAATTTCGACAAATACGACTTCGGCTCGGGACCGCGGGTAGCAGACCGGCTCAACCAGGGACCGTTCCCTTCCGATCTTTACCCCAGCTGGAACGTGGTGATGGCGCCTTTGTGAAACTCGGGGAATGGCAAAAACGCGAGCGCGAAGAACCACGCTGCGATGATCCGTTCTTTAGGCGTGGTAGACGACGGAATTTCAAGAGTCCCCGGAATTCTGCACATCTCGGTGCTCTCGCCGGAAGGGCAATTGCTTGCTAGCGGAGGATTAGACGCGGGCTATCCATTGCCCGGAAAAGTTCGGCAAGCGCAGTTGCCGCTTCCGGGCGGGACGAAATGGGAAGGGCTGCGGCTGCAGGCCGAGATTGAGGTCAAGGGACAACGGTTTCCGGTGCGGTGGGCTTGTCACCAGAAACTGAACGGTGATGGAAGCCTGACGCTGCGGCCGACAAATCGCCTGAATGCTTCGGATGTAAGCGGCAGTGTGCTGCCCTGATGCAAGGACCATGGTCATCGGGCGAAAAAGGGAGATACTGAATTCATGTCTCTAGCGAAGCTCTTGCTTGGCTCTGTGATCCTATCGGCCTTAGCGATTGCCGAAGTTTCGCCCGCCCCCGACCAAAACTGGACGCACTACGTGCGCATCGGCGCGTACGGCTTGCGTTCGGACAATGCCGAAGCGATTGTTCGGGATGCGCAAAGGAGCCATGTATTCGGCATCGAGGTGGACAACGACATTCCCGGGCGGTACGAGAGTTTCCTTGATCCGGCAGAGAAGCTGAAGGCGATTCGCGTCCTTGCGGAACGCGCGCATGGAGCCGGGAACAAAGCATTCGTATACATCGCGGGAACGGAGTGCATTACGGCCAACGCCGACAAAGCGGAACATTCGGTGATGAAGGATCACCCCGACTGGCTGCAGCAAAAAATCACGGGCGAACCGGCGGTGTTCACCTCCGGGGCGGCTTTTTGGATACGTAAGGGCGACGAGGATGTGTGGATCAGTCCTTACGCCAAAGCATGGCGGAAGGTGTACATGGAGCGGGTGCGGCAAATCGTGGGAACAGGAATCGACGGAATCTACGTGGATATTCCGTACTGGATGACGCATTTTGACGGCTGGGAAGACACGTGGGCGAGTTTTGATGTAAACACCGTGGCGGCGTTTCGGGAAAAGACAGGATTGGATGCGCGGAAAGACCTAAAGTTGGGGGACTTTCAGGATCCCAACTTCCGGAAGTGGATCGACTTTCGCATCGAGACATTCACAGTGTTCATGAAAGAGATCCACGAAAATGCCAGGAGTGTGAATCCGGACATCATGGTGATTCCGGAGATTTATCCAGGTATTGAAAGCGAAGCGACGCGTGTGGGTGCCGATGTCTATGAGATGTACGCCGTCGTCGATGCCATCGCGCATGAATACGAGTTTGGCGAGGGCGACCATATGGCGTCGTCGAGGTCGCAGCTCGACTGGTTTCTTTACCAGGCGGGTATGCTGACGTTTCGCGCTTTTGCAGAGGGAAAGGCCACCTGGATCCTCAATTACTCATGGGATGGTGACAAGGGTGTGGAGGCGCGTGAGGCGATGAAGAATCTCGCCATGTCGCAAGTGATGGCAGGCGCCAACTTTTGGGACGCACGCGGACATTCGATGGCTGGATCGAATGACTTGGCGGCGCGTGGGCAGATTTTTCAATGGATTGAAAAAAACGAAGAGATGCTCTATGCGTCGAGAATTCCCATGCAGCCGGTAGGGGTGTACTTTTCTCCGAAGAGCAGAGACTACGATGCTGGTGAGTTTTTGCCATCGTACCGAGGAACCCTGCTGCTACTGCTGCAAAACCATCGCGAATTTCGAGTGGTGACGCCGAGAACGCTGGAAGAGTTTCGCGGGGAGATCCTTGTACTACCGAACGTCAGCGTATTGAGTGAGAAGGAGAAGCAAGCACTGGAGCGATTCACCACGAACAGCGGGCGAATCGTCGTCACGGGAGCGGATGTGACCGGACTCCCGGATTCACCGAACGTTGTGCGGATGGCCGCTTGCCCGGCGAAATTTTATTTTGCGGAACTGCAACACGACTTTGCCAGCGGAAGTCAGAAAATGCCCCGGGGATTCCTGCAGGCCATTCAGAGCGGAAGTGAAATTGTGGTCGAAGCACCTGCGAGTGTGGCTGCGAACTTCGGCCGAGTGAACGGCGCAGCTCACATTTTCTTGGCAAACTTTGGCGGGCTGGCGCCCGGCAAAGTGGCAATACCTACGGCTGCACAGGGAATTCGCGTCGGAATTCCCGCGACAATGGGAGACTCGCTTGGCTATCTCCCCTTCCTGGGAGAAGCACAGATTCTGCATGGAGTAAAGCAGGAAAACCGCATCGAGTTTACCCTTCCACCCGTGCAGCGCGGCGCGGTGGTTTGGGTCGCGGAGAAAAAGTGAAGGAAGAAGAATGATTTTGTGTCTTACAGCCGGGCTTCATTTATTTGTCGGAGGGCGTGACTAACGAGGCGTTTCTGCATGCCTTGGAACTTGCGGTGGAAGCGGGAGTGAAGTTTTCCGGAGTTTTGTGCCGACGCGCCACGTGGAAAGACGGGGTGCAGGTTTTTGTGGAGAAAGGCGCGGTTGCGCTTGACGACTGGCTGAGCAGAGAGGGGATTCGGAATGTCAAGAACGTCAATCACCGTCTGGCAGACGCGACGCCATGGTTTGCGATTCATAGCGCTTCCTGAGCGCAGCGAGGATGATTTGTGTTCCTTTGTATGAGTTTGAATCCGGCGATTGACAAGCTCGTGAGGTTGCAGCACCCGAACCGCGGCCACGTGAACCGGGCGATGGAGGCGACAGAGGCGCCGGGAGGCAAAGCGGCAAACGTAGCAATGGTTCTGCGGACTTTGGGGGCGGATCCCCTTTGGATGGGATTTACCGGCGGACGTACGGGGAGTGCTCTGGTGGAGGGATTGCAGGAGTTGTCGATTCGAGTGGAGGCCGTGCCGACTGCGAGTGCAACACGAATGAACATGGAGATTCTCGAGAACGAAGGCGGGGTGACCGAAATTCTGGAACCAGGTGGAGCGAGCAAGGCGGAAGAGTTGCGGACGCTAGAGGAGGCTTACAAGTCCACTTTGCGAAAATCCGCGGGGAAGATGACGGTGATTCTCTCCGGAAGTTTGCCGCCGGGCGTGCCGGAAGATTATTATCGGCCGCTCATTGAATTGGGCCATCAGTTTGGTGTCGCGTGTTTGGGGACACCAGCGGTGAACCACTGAGGCAGGCACTGAAGGCTCAACCTGACTTTGTGAAGCCCAATCAGGAAGAAGCCGAATGGCTGAGCGGGCGTGTGATCGACGGGCTAGGATCGGCCGGAAATGTGTTGAAGGCGATCATTGGTGAAGGCGCAGGCGCCGGTGCGATCAGTCTGGGCTCGAGAGATTGCTTTGGCAGCGTGCGAAGGACGTAGAAGTGCTTTTTGTGTAAGCTCCGGAAATGATAGGACGGTCCACGGTGGGCAGCGGGGACGCAACGGTGGCGGGTTTTGCTTTTGCCGGTCACCTAGGACTAGAGCCGGCTGAGTTCTGTGCTTGGCCGCTGCTTGCGGCGCTGCCAATTGTCTTGCAAAAGGGCCTGGACGAGCCCAAGCGGATGATATCGAGCGGCTGAAAAAGGAGGTTCGCGCCGAGACCGTGGAGGAGTTAGCGAAGGATAGACGCATCCGATCATGTTGAACGAAGAACGACGCCGCGAAATCCTGGTATTGCTGCAGACGGACGGGCGCGTCTTGGTGAGCGACCTGGCTAGACGTTTCCGCACCTCGATGATTACGATCCGCAAGGATCTTGAGGTACTGCATCATCAGGGCGAACTCGAAAGAACGCACGGGGGCGCGCTGCCCGTGAAGACGGGAGCGTTGAAAGACCGTTCCCTGCATGAAAAAGAAGGAATGCACCGGCGGGAGAAAGTGCGAATCGCGGAAGCCGCTGCGCACATGATCCGGCAGGGACAAGTAGTCATTCTCGATTCTGGGACGACGACCACGGCGATCGCGCGCGCGTGCCGGCATTTCAAGAGTCTGACGATTGTCACGAATGCGACAAATATTGCCGCGGAGCTGGCGGATACGCCGGTGGAAGTAATCCTGACCGGCGGAGTACTGCGCAAGAACTCGTTTTCCCTGGTTGGACCGCTGGCCGAGGAATCGCTGCGGAAGCTGAGCGCGGACCTACTGTTCTTGGGAGTGGATGGGTTTGACGTGCGATACGGGCTGACGACGCCAAATTTGCTGGAAGCGCGGGTGAATCGCGCGATGGCGGAATCGGCCCGGCGTACCGTGGTGGTGTGCGACGCGAGCAAATTCGGGCGCCGGAGCCTGTCGCTGATTCTGCCGACGTCCGCCGTGCACGAAACCATCACGGACAAGAGTATCTCGATGCATGACTTGAAAGCCCTGCGGAGAGCGGACGTGGAAGTCAAACTAGTTTAGGCCGCAAGTAACCCAGGGAGACGTTAAGGACCAAATCGAATGGCGATCGGCAACGTTGCAATGAAACAATCGGAGACATGGAAAGAGATTCTTTCGCAAGGGCAGATCTGGCAGACGGTCTTGCAGGAGATGAGCCAGAGTGCCGGCGTGGAAAAGATTCTGGGGACCCGCGGTAAGAGGAAGGAATGGATTTTTGTCGGCTGCGGGTCGAGCTACTATCTTGCTGAAGCGGCCGCGAATTCGTGGACTCTCCTGACCGGACAGCGGGCCCGCTCTGTGCCCGCGTCAGAGGTGCTGCTTTTCCCCGACCTGATCAAAGTGGAGAATGCGGAATCTCAAGCAGTGCTGATTTCGCGTTCGGGAAAAACGTCTGAGACAGTGCGCGCTGCGAAGCTGCTATCCGGCGAGCTGGGCATGCCGACGATTGGACTCACCTGCGCCCGGAGTAGTGAATTGGAACAGAAGTGCGATTCAGCTATCGTGCTGCATACCGCTGATGAGAAGAGCATGGTCATGACGCGCTCGTTCACAAGCATGCTCCTCAGCCTGCAATATCTGGCTGGCTGCTGGGCAGAGAACACGCAGTTCATTCAGGACCTGCAGCGCATGGCGGAACACTTCGCGCCGCGGATTCATTCCATCGCAGAATTGATCGAGGCGTTCGTCCAGCAGCAATCATTTGCGGATTACGTTTTTCTCGGACAGGGCCCGTTCCATGGAATTGCGAGGGAAGCTTCGCTGAAAGTCATGGAGATGTCCTGCTCGTATAGCCAATTCTTCCACGCCCTCGAATTTCGTCACGGCCCGAAAGCCATCGTGGACCAGGGAACATGTCTCATGTTTTTCCTGAGCGAGACTGGACTCGGGGCCGAAAGGGAAGTGCTCGAGGAAATGAAGGAGCTGGGTGGGGTGACGATCGCAGTATGCAATCGAGCGGACGGCTCGGTGAGGAGCGCCAGCGATCTGGTCATCGAAGGTGGCTTCGATGGGAACGAGCTCGCTCTATTAGCGCCGTACGCCATTGCCGGCCAGCTACTCGGCTTCTTCATCGGAGCGCAGAAAGGCCTGGATGCCGACCACCCGAAGAATCTATCGCGGGTTGTGATCTTAGACTGAAAAGCAGAGGAGATGGACGCGTAGCGTCGTTTGACGTGAGTATTATTGGTGAACTGAATCTCGACCTGATCTTGTGCGGACTCCCGCAGGAGATGAAACTTGAGCACGAACATCTCGCGAAAGACTTGAGCATTACGCTGGGCAGCTCGTCGGCAATTTGTGCGCACAACCTTTCTCTGCTCGGGAACAAAGTTGGTTTCAGTTCCTGTATTGGAAGCGATCCCTCGGCGACATTTCTATTCAGCGGCGTGGAGCGAGCGGAGTGGATTTGTCCCGTGTGCGCCGTCTGCCCGGAAAGACCACGGGGCTCACGATTCAGGCCCGCTTTTGCCTTCTCCGGATTCGGGAATGTATAGTATGCGAGCGTTGTTGCTATATTTGCGTGCCGCAAAATACTCTGGATGTCCACTGCATCCACCCCCATATCATTC
>Ga0210410_10002464_pt1 | contig 16559 bp, 18 predicted proteins | sample IncBWC4MmetaG_FD_161058 | JGI IMG/M metagenome (GOLD analysis project Ga0210410, IMG submission 161058) | Forest soil microbial communities from Barre Woods Harvard Forest LTER site, Petersham, Massachusetts, United States - Inc-BW-C-4-M | ecosystem: Environmental > Terrestrial > Soil >... | reverse complement strand
GTGCCGACATCTCGGGGAGTCTGATGTCACGGCCTTGGACGGGAAAGAAAGGACCATCTTCCCATCGAAAGCGAGTTTCGCGCGAGGATCTCGAGATGGCGATCGCCGCTGCGGTCAAAAAGTCGGATCCGCAATGCGAACCTTTCGTTGGAGTCTTGATCGAGCATCATGCGCCGAGATCGCGTGGGGATACGAACTGGGCAATTAAGGGAATTCGGTTTGGAAGGGCCGCTCGCGACAAGTGCAGCGCAGCCTTGGTCGATGTCGTCGATAAAATGCAGGGCGCGTTTGAACTTCGTCAGGATCAGGATGGTAAGACCGGATGATTATCCCGCCGGTATCAGTCGGTGCTTCCGGACGAGGAGAGGTGAGGGCGCAGGGAGATTCCGTTTCTCTGTCGTCGCCTTCGGACACCGCGTCTTAAATTCAACGCGAGACGCCGCACTATTTGAGAAAAACTTGGCTTCTCATTGCGGGCTGCATCATCAATATGTCCGGATTTGATTTGCGACAGGCACAGGGAATGCCATCGAAGGACTATCCTGCCTGAATTTCTTTGCTGTCAGCGTCCACGACCTCGGGAGTCGCAGATGCTGGCTCGCCGCTCCCAGGGGTATGAAGTGGCAGAGTTAAAGCGTAACGCATCCGATCGGCGCGGTGGATACTCGTTCCTATGCCGGCGACTCCTCCGTCTAAACGAGTGTACGCCATGTTGCGCGAGAGTACTGGAGCGCCGGGACTCATGGCCAGCAAGGCAGCCTCCTCTTGGTCTGCTGCTCTAGCCTCGATTTCCCAATCCGCGTGAGAGAGCGGACCAGCGCGCCAAAGCGCATCAAGTATGGATCCCGCCAGGTCAGCCCGCACCAACTTGGCGGCCTTGGCAATGGCGGGCGGAATAAATCGATCATCTAAAGCGATGGGCGCGCCTGCCAGCAGGCGGAGACGCCGCATATACAAAACCTTTGCGTTTCTCCTCAGTTCGAGCTTTCGACATGCATCTTCACCGGGATGTAGGTATTCGAAGCGCAGCACGCGCATCTCAACATCCAGCCCCAGTGTTCGCCAAGCGCGGTGGACCTGCATCGTGGGCGTAAATGCTTCGACCAGCTTTGGTGCTGTTACGAAACTACCGAGACCACGCGCTCTCCTAAGCAGCCCGCGCTCAACCAATCCTTGCAAAGCGCGTCGAGCCGTCATGCGGCTTACTTGAAACCGGGATGCCACCGCGGCCTCGGAATGAAACGGTACCGTTCCGTCAGGCCATGCGACCGCTTCGGCGGCGAGGGAGGCTTCGATCTGAACGTAGGGCGGAGTATAGAGCGAACGATCAATCATTTATTTTCCTGCGCAGTCCCAAAACAGGTTGTATAACGCCTTATACATGTCTACGATCTGACGATACTTAACGATTGGAGGCCTGCAATGGATGCGTCGATGCTCGAAGAGACAATCCAGAATCCAAATCCATACCCAATAGTCGCGGATATTCTGTACGACGATATCTGGCAGCTTTGCCTGCAGGCTCGTGATCTTTCCTGGGATCCGGTCCGGGTGATCGACTGGGGCGCGCTAAAGACATATGCCGAAACCCTTCCCGAAGAAGTACGGCAGGCCGGCGCGGAGTGGTGGAGCCTTCGCGCGTGGATGGAGCATGGAGCCACTCCTTATGGTGCAGAGCGCTTTCGTGACGCCGTCTTTGAGCATCTTCCGTTCGAAATCAAGCAGCATGTCGTTAATTTCATTGCCGAAGAACTTCGGCATCACGAAGCGAGCTTCCGTGTCGCGGCCGCTCTTGGAGATTACCAGCCAATTCCAAAGAGCGACTATTTTCAGATGGTAATTCCCAAATTCCACGACGAGACGGACGAAAAAGCAATGCCCTTTTATGCGGGCATGGCTGTAAATACGTTGTTCGAGCAGCTTTCCGGCGAATTGCTCACCGCGCGCTACAAAAACGCGCGCCACCCTGCGATCAAAGAAGCATGTCGGTTGATTTTGCGCGATGAAGCTCGCCACATCCAGTTCGGTCGCATTTTGATGCGCCGTTTCTTTGAGACGTTGAGCGCAGATCAGAAACGAACGTTGGGGGCAAAATTCGCAAAAAAATTGCGTGGGAGCCTGCTGAACGGCGTTTATGCCGTCGTCAATCTTCCTGAGGACGAGCGCAAACGAAGCGCTCGCGCGAGGCAACTTGCGGCCGAATACGGTCTGGGAGCGACTTTCCCAGACGAGGAGGTCAGCATCATCGCCGCCTCCTTGGCCCAGATCCGCCGCGAAGTCGAACCTTACGCTGTTCCGATCCCTCGTATCCCCGAGATCGAAGGTCGCGAACCCGCCGTGACCGCGGCCGAATGACCTACACTTCGACCTGACTATTTGGATGAGATTCCAGCGAAATGCCAAATTGCCGCACAGCCTTAGAAGGCAAAGGGCCTTGCGGTAGGCATTGCTTGCTCACTGAAAAAAATGGAGGACTCATGTCTCGTATCACCGAGATTCACGGGGATGAAATGCGCGAGCAGGTCATCGACATCATCATCGACGCGCTGAATAACCAGGGGCGTCCGGATCTGACGCGGTCTTCAGTAAGAAGCATACCTCAACACAGGAGCGCGTTCATCGCTCTCCTCGATGATTGCCGACCTCTTCCAGTGATTTTGGAATTGAAGGACGATGTGCGTGAAGGTCGCTTCTGACCCTGCTTAAGCTACCCGTCGGCAGCTTGTATACGGGCGGGGGCGCCGGCGCGTGAAACGGTGGTGATTAGGTGGCCTTAGGACAAGCAATGATTTCGACCGAGCTACCTTACCTGTCGATCCGCAAGCCGGTGATCGGCGAGGCGATGGTCGTTTCATCGCAACCGCTGGCGTCTCAAGCAGGGATCCGTGTCCTTGAGCAAGGAGGCAATGCCGTCGACGCGGCGATCGCGGCGGCGGCGACTATCGCTGTCGTGGAGCCGACGAACAACAGCATTGGCGGGGATGCGTTCGCGCAAGTCTGGGATGGTGAACGGCTGCATGGAATCAACGCCAGTGGTCGTGCCCCGGCGTCAGTCGATGTCACCGCATTTCATGGTCTTCGAAAAATGCCGGAGCGAGGCTGGCAAAGCGTGACGGTTCCAGGCGCGATCTCCGCCTGGACGGCTCTTTCTTCGCGATTTGGCAGGCTTCCCTTCGCGCAACTCATGCGTTCGGCGATCAACTACGCTGAGACCGGGTTCTTCGTTTCTCCTGGTGTCGCGATCAAGTGGAGCGAACAAAGCGAAATCCTTCGTAGTCAGCCTGGCTTTGCGGCAACCTTCCTGCCTAATGGGGTAAGTCCACCCGTTGGAAGTCGTTTTCGTCAGCCCGAGTTGGCAGAGACTCTTGCCCGGATTGCCGAGAGCAACGGCGCTGACTTCTATCGCGGCGAGACCGCAAAGCGAATCGCGGCATTTGCTCGCGACTGCGGTGCAGACCTTAAATTCGAGGACTTGGCGACGCATGAGGCTGAGTGGGTCGAGCCGTTGAGCTCATCGTTTATGGGATCCCAAGCGTACGAACTGCCACCCAATGGGCAGGGCGTCGTTGCACTGTTTGCCCTCGCGATACTCGATCGGCTCAATCTTTCCGCGTACCCGGTGGATTCCGCTGGATCCATTCATCTGCAAGTGGAAGCGATCAAGGCAGCCTTCGCGGAAATGGGGCCGCGAATCGGTCAGTCTGCTGCCCCGCCGCCCGGCACTTCCTGGATCGATCAGTCTCTCGTCGCGAAGCATGCCGATGCAATCGGACGCAAGAAGGCCGGACCATTCGTGCACAAATTGGCTCCACTTGCGGGTACCGTGTATCTCGCCGCCGGGGATGCCGAAGGCATGATGGTATCCTTCATTCAGTCGAACTACATGGGATTCGGCTCGGGTATTGTCGTGCCTCACACGGGCGTGGCTCTGCAGAACCGAGGTGCTTGTTTCTCGACAAATCCGGAATCACTTACTTGCATTCGTCCGCGAAGTCGGCCGTTTCACACCATTCTTCCCGGGTTCCTTGCATCTCAGGACGGCGACCTCGTTGCATTCGGCTCGACTGGGGGCACCTTCCAGCCGCAAGGCCATGTCCAGATTGTTGCGCGGTTAATCGCTTACAAGCAGAACCCGCAGGCGATCGTGGATGCGCCGCGCTTTAAAATTGGCGAAGGCGGCAACGTCGTGCTTGAGCCTGGGTTCAGCGAGGACGTGCAGGGGGAGCTTGCGTCGTACGGGCACAGATTGACAGCTCAGAGCACCAGCAGCTGGGACTTCGGAGGGATGCAGATATTGCATCGTGCCGATGGAAGATACTTGGGAGGCGTCGATTCTCGGAGAGACAGTCACGTGGCGGTCGCGTGATGCTCGCCGTCCGGCACACAATCCACGGAAGCGATTTTGGGTGGCGCAGGCCGATTTTCGGAAGCTGCAGGGATGACTCCCGTCACTGCGAGTGCAACTAAAGCTATCCAGGAGCCGGGACTAGACCCTGGATTGAACGCGAGGTCGAAATGAGAATTGTGAAATTCGTATCAACGCTTGCAATGGCAACGGTGCTTTCGGCGGGCGCCGTTCGCGCGCAGGATGCTCCTTATCCATCAAGACCTGTTATGCTCGTCGTTCCGTTTGCGGCTGGCGGCGGGGTCGATATTGCGGGGCGGATAATAGCTGCGGCTCTCTCGAAGAAACTATCAGCAACGTTTGTCGTCGAAAACCGCCCGGGTGCTGGAGGCAGCGTTGCGTCCAATTTCGTGGCGCGCGCAGCGCCAGATGGTTACACACTTTTTGTCGGTGCACCCGGACCAATGACCGTTGCCCCGGCACTCTTTCCGGATGAGAAAGTGGATCCGATAACGCAATTCGACCCGATTATCCTGTTCGCCAATATGCCGGGGATCGTGGTGACACGAAATGAGCTGGGTGTCAGCAACATGAGGGAACTCGTGGCCCTGTCGAAGTCGCAGCCGGGCAAACTAACCATGGCGTCGGCTGGCAGCGGCAGCATCCTCCAGCTTATGGGAGAATATTTACAAGATCAGCTGGGATTTAAATGGACTCATGTTCCGTACAAAGGCAGCTCTCCGGCTCTCGCCGCTTTGATGGCCAAGCAAGTCGACGTGATGGTCGATGTCGTTCCGACAGCAGCACCCTACGTGCGGTCGAAGGATCTGAAGGCTATCGCCGTAACCATTCCCAACCGATCATCTCAGCTTCCGGATGTTCCGACGCTGAGCGAAGCTGGATATCAGGGCTTCAACATGGGGTCATGGATGGCACTCATGGCACCGAAAGGCACGCCCCCTGAGATCGTGACGAAGCTCAATCAGGTTCTCAATGACGCCTTGACGACCCAGGAAATGCAGGATCACTTGAAGACGATGGGCGCCGAGCCTGAAGGTGGCGCACCGCAGCGCGTTACGGAGCGTCTGCAGGAAGAGCTTCCGCGATGGAAAAAAATTGTCGAAACCGCTGGTTTGCGGAACTGACCGAGCGAAAGACGTCGGGGTAAAACCCACGCACTTTCCGCGGGCCGGTTGCGAACGTGCCGTTTTCGACCTTCACATCGTAAGATCGTAGTCGTTTCGCGCCCAGTGCTAATGCGTGGACGTCAAACCGCGGCAGCTCCCAGGAGATGGAAGCATACCAGCAGCACCAGGGCGGACAGCGCTGCCTGCAACAGACGATGGGCGGAACGCTCAATCGTAGCTAGTCTGCTTATCGATCTCGTGGACTGCCCAAGCGAGGGCGCTGAGATAGCCGCCAATGAGGAGCGCGACGACGCCAAGCCCGACGAGTACGTATACCATGGCCTCGAAGCAAGACAGAGCGGCGTGCGGTTGCCCCTGAGCCAACCGACTAACAAAACTAAAAAAGCGCATACTCGGACTCCGACCTCTGCAGTGAGGCCGGGAGCTATTCGTCAGAAACTGTGTTGAGAATCCCTGCAGCGCCGGGCGATTCCGCGGCAATCACGCGCAAAATACGTCTGAAGGTCCAAGTAGAAACCTTCGGAAATCTCGATCTCTCGATCGTGAATGTGAGTGAACACCTGACCAAGATCGCGCATGTCGAACCGTCGCGACGATGCCATCGGCGTCGACGCCGCAAGCAAATCATCGATCGCGTGCCCAAGCGCAACCAGAGCGGGCGCGCAACCTGAATTGTATTTTCGTTGCGTAGCGCACAGCGGTAACTGGCGGGGGAGACGGAAGCGCATCGCAAACAAAAAGACTGCCCGAAGGCGCCTCTCTCAGCATCAAGTGAGCGTGAGACGTGAAGCAGCTCACATTCGCGCGTCGCGGTTCGAGCCAAATTAGAATGCTGCAGACTTTTCTACGAACGGAACGGGAGGTTTCCCATGAAGCGTCAGATGATTTCCGCTTTCGTGACTGTGGCTCTAGTCGTCGCTGCGACTGCCATGCTGAGGTCTCCGTCGACCAAGCTGTCCGCCGGAACTGCTGCTATCCCATCGTTGCAGGAGCTCCATACCGCCGCCGGCGTAAGCAAGCTTCCAAACCAGGAAATTGAGGATCAGGCATTGATCTTTCCAGGCGTGGCGAAGCGCTAGAAGCGGGAGACTGTCGACTTGGTCCGCCGCGATCCTTGAGTTGCGGCGGCATATTTAACCGCGGGGAGTGCCAACCTACCGCAACAATTGTTTTTCTCCAGGAGAGTGTAAAGGGCCCCAACGCGCCCGTTGGAGCTACAATCCGAATTTTTCTTTGAACCTTTGCTCGCTTGTGCCGACACAACCTTGCTGGGGGATTTTGAGCGCCTGGCCATGGAAATACCAACGCCACCACGCGATCATATTCCGCTCGGTGGCGTTGTGCGTCGCGGGGCCGGACGCTCGGACGGGTCGCGGCCCAGTTTGGACTGCAATTCAACCAGATCGGTGAACACGTCGGCCTGACGCCGCAACTCGTCGGCGATCATCGGCGGGTGGCTCGAAATCGTCGAGACCACGGTAACCCGGACGCCGCGGCGCTGCACCGCTTCGACCAGCGAGCGGAAATTTCCGTCGCCGGAAAACAGCACGATCTGATCAGCGTGCTCGGCCATCTCCATCGCGCCGACCGCGAGTTCGACGCTCATGTTGCGCTTCAACCTGCGGCGACCGTTGCCATCGTCGAATTCTTTTGCTGGTTTCGCGACGACGGTAAAGCCGTTGTAGTCGAGCCAATCGATCAAGGGCCGGATGGACGAAAACTCCTGATCCTCGCTGATTGCGGTGAAGTAAAACGCGCGCACCAGGGTTCCATGGCTCTGGAATTCCTTGAGAAGGCGCTTGTAGTCGATGTCGAAGCCGAGCGTCTTGGCGGTCGCGTAGAGATTGGCGCCATCGATAAAGAGCGCGATCTTGTTTCCGCCTCTTGGCATAAGTCGGCCCTCCTGCACCGATGGAGACACCTAACGATACAGAACGAAACCGCGATTACGTCACTGTCAACGTTGACAGTGAGGGCAAGGACTCGCGGACTCAACCCCGGCGGGTTTTTCTTTGCCCCAAAGAGACGACCCCAGCACGGCGGCGCGCAAAGGGCGTCTTACTTCGGGCTATGCCGGTGCGGCCCAGCATGGTTCTGATTGTGAGCTAAATTCTGCTTTAGGGCGGGCCTATTTCGGGGTACCCAGCGCGAGGGGGGCGCATGTACATCCGGACCATGAGAGGTGAGGGCGCGGGGAATTCCGTTGGTCTGGCATCGCCTTCGGACCTCCGAATCCAACCCTAAACGCCGCCACCATTTGAGAGAATCTTGGCCGTGGCGTTTGTGCCGCCCGGGCCGGCCCCCGTTTGAGAAGGGCGAACACGATTTTCTGTCCCCGGTGCGTCCCCGGGTCCCGGGCCATCGGCGACCCTGACGCAAAAAATGGAGGTAATGCCTGATTTTATTCTCGAACCCTCGACCCCATGATTAAAAGTCAAAACCGGCCGATTTTCCGATCGATCGCTAAGTTGCTTGGCCGCTCATCCTCGACGGTGAGCCGTTAGCGCGAAGTCTATGCAACCTCGAAGGCGTAATTGGTCAACTTTATCCGGCGACGCTTTTGGCAAGGCTTGTTACCCTCGAACTGAGAGGGCAATGCCGATGGCTCCGCAACCCCGCCCACCGCGTCAACCGAGAAAGCTGATTGCCATCGCAGCCGGAGCCATTATTGTCTGCGAAGCCGAAGCTGTTCCACAGGCAAGAATGTGGGCTCATTATGATTAGGGCGATACTCTTTGCCGTAATAGTACTTCTGTCTGAAATGACCGCCGCTGCTGCAGCGCCGCTTCGCATTGTCGCGATTGGCGCCAGCAATACGCAAGGCTGGTATGTGGGCAAACAGGGCGCCTATCCGGCCAAGTTACAGGCCTTACTGAAAGCCAAGGGGATCGATGCACAAGTCATCAACGCGGGCGTGCCATTCGACACCACCGCAGGCATGCTCACGCGTATTGATAGCGATGTACCGACCGGAACCGACATCGTGATTTTGCAGCCGGGGGCCAATGACCGGCGTTTCCTCGGGACGAAGGAACAGCGCGCCGCCAACATTGCGGCGATGGAGCGCCGGTTGCGAAATCGTTCGATCAAAGTGATCGTCTACGACGAGGAGATCCCCCTTCGCTACTACACCTTCGACTCCATCCACCTCACGGGCGAAGGCCACGCAATGATTGCTGCTGCCTTACTACCCCGGATCATGGCAACCATCAGCCGGCGGCCCTAACGGTGTCGGAACAAAGCCTTTATTGGAAAGGCCGAGCAGCGTTGCCATCCTCGTAGATATAGATTCACGAAATTACCTTAACTGAAACTGTCATCGGGCGGCTACGGCGCAGCGCCACTTCTTCGCGTCACACCGCGGGACCCCAACACATAGTTGCTCAAGTCCCTTTCGTGCGCCGCGATGACCGAGAAATGATCTTCGCCGCCTGTGGGGTGAAAATTCACCGAGCGGCGGACGTTAGAGGAAACTTGCGACGCGCCTACCGGATCGAGCGTCACCACCAGTTGGACCGGAACACCCGCTTGGCCGAGTTCCGCCGCCATCTCGACAGCGGCACCGCCACCGAGCGAGTGACCGACGATCATGATCGAACGAAGCCGGCCGTCCCTGTATTGCTGGATCGCCTCCTGCGCGAGCGCCGGGCCAGTCGCCATAATTTCGGACCGTCGTCGGAATGCCACGCCGTGCCATCCTGCTGCCGAATTCGCTGAGCCCCCGGCGAATTATTGCCCAGACCGAGCAACACATAAAGGTGCGAGCCTCCCCGTGATTGTGAACCGGTGCGAGCACCGGATCGGCCGTAGCCGGGATCGGGCCGGGCAAGAATTGCGCACAGGACGAGCGCCAAGCCCGTCGTTACAACGCGCCACGACGACATATGAACCGATCCTTCCCAACGAATTCCGAAAAGGCCTGAATCGATTTTCTAAGATTATGTTGCCGAAATAGCACGTCGCGGGAACTCGGGTCAGCGACACCGCGCGTCCGCAGGTCAGTTGGCCTTGACGACCGCCCCGACCTCACGAGCAATTTCGGCCTGAACGCGAGTACTTTTGTCGATATTGATATGGGAAACAGTCGAGTCTTCCTTCACATCGATATTAGATAACCTGCCCTGGAAACCAGTTCCGGCCGTGATCGGAGCTCCCCAACCAGTAGATTGGTAATAGTTGATCGCCCGCATGACGTTGCTTGGAATGGGATTCTGCCTGTATGGAGCGAGCGTGACCAATAGCGCAACGGGCACATTTTTCGCTTCAAGTACTCGAGCCATATCAATGACGTTGTTGGCTCCCTGCGAGTGGCCCACCAGTACAAGCGCGTCGGTCTTGCCCTCGGCGCGCTCGCGCAGGATATCGTCTGCGGCTGTTCTCCAATACAGATGACCAGCTACCTCCGCCCGGATGCCCTTGGCTTTGAGCGCGTCGGCGATCTCGTCCAGACCAGTAGAAAATACGCCGAACCAACCCCGCAATAAAATGACACGCGCCTCAGCACGGGCGGGATTGCAATAGAGGAGGGCGATGATTGCGACCACTCCTACCCACAAGCTGCCGACATCATTACGGTCGTTCTGCACAGGCCTCCTCCCCAGCGCCATCACCAAGGGATCATCGACTTTATTGCTCGAAATCCAGTTACCTGCAATCCTAAAGCTCTTATGATGAGCTTTGCATTACTCGCTCTCATTGCCTGCGTCGGGATTTCGTGCATCCCACTTTATCTCTTGGGCCGTGGAGTATACGCCCGAGCGCGAGAATACTTCGTTGCATCCGAGCACACGCCCCCCGGCGTCGTACGGAACAGTTTGATCGCCTATTCTCTACAGATTGCGACCTTCGGCCAGTTATTTAGCTGGGGTGCCAAGGGCGAATTCTGGCCAGCCATGATCTTCTCGGCGATGTTCGGAGCGGGTCTGTATTTGATCCAGAGGCTGCGACTGCCAATGCGCGCCTTTATGAGCCAGGCACTCGAACGCGATCGGTCAGTCACCGTCCCAGGCTTCATCGCACGGCAACACGGCAACGATGCGCGCGTGCAGTTGATCGCGGCGATGCTGAGTGTTTGCGCTTTTGCGGGCTTGATCGCCAGCGCAGCGATCGGCGCCGCGACATTGGTAAAGCCGATCCTGCCGGGCGGCCTAAACACCACGTTCCCCATTGCATGTGGTCTTTTAGGCTTGATGCTGCTGTACACAATACCGGCCGGGAATTCCGGGGCCATGCGTTCGGCGCAGGCGCAACTTGGAATTCTGTATTTTGGATTGATCGGATCGACCCTCATTGTTTTGTACATGCTGATTTCGTCGGCTGGACAAATGCCGCCACAGGGAACGTTCGCAGTGACCGTCCTTGCGGCGTGCTGCGCAATCGTGCTGATCTATCGACGATCGCGATACATCGACACTAGTCCGATCGGAAGTCCGGTCTCCGGCGAAACCACTGATATCGAACCACTCGGCGCCCGCCTGTTTCGCAGGTTTTCGAGGATCGTCAATGAACTCATAGCGGTCCTGGCAGCGACCACGCTCGTTATCGCTCTAATTGGTCTGTATGCCCAAGGCGTTCCAGCCGTGATCACCGAGAGCGTCTCCGCCTTGCGGGCTGAGACGCAGACATCGATTTCGGGCCTATTAGCTCTGGTCCTACTGCCGATCTTCTATCCGATTGTCGACACGACGAACTGGCTCAGAATAACAGCGCTGGAGATTGATCCGCATTCTGGTCGCGTAGACACCGGCCGAACCCCGGAGACATTTGCACGAGTACTAGCGATGTACGCTAGCGCCAGCGCCCTGGTGTGGCTGCTCATATGCATGTTCGGAACGATCGCAGTACTCGCGACCAACACGCCGGGCGGCGCCGACGTCCTGCGATCTTTCATTGTGCGGCTTGCTTCGCAGCGGAACGACCTGGCGGATGTGGCCTCATGGCTCTTGCTCGTAAGCGTGATTGCGATGGCTGTGTTGACGGGCAGTGCGATGTTTTCCGCAATTTTAGCAACTATTCGGTACGACATTATCCCAGCTGTCTGGTCAAGCTTGGCGCCGGAACGGGCGCAGCCGTCCAATGAGGCTCTCGCGAGGAGGCGCGCCATAATCGCAGGCAGCAGTCTCTGCGTGGTCATGCTGATCGCTTTGTTCGTGCTAAATGACGATCCCGGCCTGAGCTTCGCCAGCGGTTGGTTTCTTAACCTGCAGCTCGCGTGTCTTTGTGTACAGTTAGCATTCGGTCCGCTCGTATTAGCCCCCCTAATAAGCGGAAATTCCGCCGCTATCAGCCCAGCTTGGGCAATCGCAGTGATCGGTGCAGGCGTTGCTGCGGGGCAGGGCGTGATCATCGTCAGTTTGCAACCCGAACACACAGCTTGGGTGTGGTCCGCGATTCCGGCTTGCCTTGGATCGGGCTTATCGCTTTACGCGGTTGCGCGGCTCTGGACGAGCAAGACGGCACCAGGAGCATAGACCGAGTCACTTCCGAGCCGACCGCGCAGCCGCCGACGCGATGGTCCTCGCTTTGCAGTCGCGCCGGTCACGGCAAACACACTAATCTCTGTTATCGCCTACCGGAGAACGCGCGGCTTCCGCTCTGGGTCAAACTCGGAAGTGGTGAGCCATTCACGGAGAGTCCGCTCTACCCCGATGAACGGACATCTTCAGTTCGACCGGGGCGCATCGAGGAATATTGGCAGGCAGCTAGGTCGAGCCGTGGATATACCGGGTCTGCATCCGAGCGAACGGGAAGCCGGCCAGTTGCTCCGATGGCGCCAGCGACTCATGCCGCGCCCGGACGGCTTCCGGCTTCATCGATCGCGCACGAATTTACTCTAGCTTTCCTTCCGTGACGGATCGAACACGCGCTCGACATGTCGGTTTAGAGCCTCATCACGCCGATCCGAGCAAACATCCTAACGAGAGCGGCGACTGCGCTCACCGGTACCGCAAGCTTTTTGTGCTCTTGGCGAAGGGGACAGAGATCGCGAAATATTTGACCGCTGTCGTTGCTACATCTGCCGCGCTCGATTCGGTTTTCCGTTCGATCGCAAGGCACGAACGCACGAAGCGCTTTGTCGCAGGTCCGAGGTAAGTTCGAAGATCGCGGGATGGGAACCGAATCCGGCTAACCTGAAGAAGGCTCGGGCTGAGCGTCTGAAGATCGAAAAGGACGAACCGCCGGTACGCCGGCTCGTCGATCTACAGGCCCAAAATGAAGAAGCGCGCAGCCGGGGAATTACAGATGATAATCTGGTGCCTTTGAGCCGTTTGCAGAGAACTTTTGGTTACGTGTTCACCTTTGGTATGGGGCAGGGACCGCCACGATCAGCGGTGCTGGTAGATCGAGGGCCATTTTCGAAGAATTGCAGGAGCTGCGAAATGGATATGGTGACCAGTTCGGCATGGACGGAGCCGGAGGTGGGCAAGTTCGGGGACGCAGCGGTTTTCTAGCCGCTCGGCGACGTGCAACGCGATACGTATTCTGATCATGCGCGATTTAGCTCCGGTGCATCACCGAGACTTTGCTGCCCGGAACCGCTAACGATCCTGCCTGCATCGCACCCAGCGCGTCCCATTTCGACCGCCGTGGCATTGCAAAGCGACTGTTGGGCCATCCACAAGAGCCAGCCGAGCGACCTTCGCGTTCTTGACCTTCCTCATCACCCCCTCCGACCCCGAAATCGAACCCTCTGCGATCACGGGACCTGCCTCGGGGACCACGGTCAGCCAATAGTAGACAGTCTCGACGTTTTGGCCGTCGATGATTATCATCCCGTCACCGCTAAGTTCTTGTGTCGCCATAAGTCACCGTCAAAATCAACGCCCGGTCCTGGGCATCAGTTCCACAACCCGCGTCAATTCTGAGCCGTCGGCGCAGCCGTGGCGCCTGTGATTTTTGGCGGCGTTGAAAAGCCAACTTCAATCCAGCGCGGCCAACCTGACTTTTTCGTCAAGCGCGCCCGCCGCCGTCGTCGTCCTGCTGCGGATCCGTCGGCTGATGGGAAAGTTTGACCTGGGGACGTGCCGGCGAGGAGTTCGAGCAAGCGAGCGGAGATGACGCGCACGCCGCGGCGGGATCCCGGTCGGGCGTCGATCTGCCCGATGGCCGCTCGAGTCGATCCGATGCCGTGCCGGCGCCTAACAAAATGCCAGTTGAGATCTCCGCCGCCGATTTGCTTTTCCCATCCATCGGACTCCTCGATACGTAATTGGGGAACTCGGTTGAGACCGCGTGGGACAAGTCGCTTGCTTTACTCGCGAGGTACGGCGTCTCAGCGGTCGAACTCAAAGAAAATTAGGGAACGTTCAGACCTCAGTCCGGTTGGCCTAGATCACTCCCACCATCAAGAGGTTTCCAATGTACCATCACGTTAAAAAGCTTATGTTTACTGTGCGTGTCGATGAACCGGATCCTCGATTTGGCAATATGTTGCTCGAGCAATTCGGCGGGGCGAATGGCGAACTAGCCGCCGCGATGCAGTATTCAATTCAAGGACTCAACTGCGAAGATCCAGACCGCAAAGATCTTCTCATGGATATCGGCACGGAAGAACTCAGCCATCTTGAGGTTGTTGGCTCCCTGGCACGACTACATTTAAAACCATCAAAGTTCGATCGCGAGGCAGCGGAAGCTGATCCCTTGATCGCAATCGCCGGCGGCGGCGGCGTCAATCTGTTCAATTCGCAAGGAAACGCCTGGACGGCCGATTATCTTAAAATAACCGGCGAACTCGATGTTGATCTGCGGAGCAATATCGCGGCCGAAGCCCGCGCCAAAATCGTCTATGAGCGGCTCATCAATTTCTGCGACGATGCTGGCACCAAGGACGCCCTGCAGTTCCTGATGACACGGGAAATCACCCATATGAAGGCATTCTTGCTTGCGCTCGAAAGCATGGGCAAGCCCGCGTTCAGTATCGGTCGCATCGCGCCCACACCCGGTCTCGTAAACCAGTTTTTCAACGATTCCACTGGCACCGGCGATCATGGTGAAATCGACACTCGCGGTCCCTGGAATCAGGGTGACGATTGGGTTTTCACGGCGTCGCCGGCGCTTCAAAATTCCGAACCGAGCGGAGCGCCTTCTATCGTCGCCGAGAGTTCGCCGCCGGACGCCCCGATGGGCTTCGACGAACTACTGATCGATCAGTTGCGCGACATCTTGCATGCCGAGAAACAGTTGACGAAGGCGCTGCCCAAGATGGCGGAGGCCGCACGCTACGACCAGCTACGGGAACTCTTCGAAATCCATCTCGCAGAGACCGAATCCCAGGTCGAGCGTCTCAACGAATGCTTTGAGTTGCTTGGGAAAACACCTCGCGCGAAGGTCTGCAAGGGGATGCAGGGCCTCGTCGCAGAGGGCCAGGAAGTGATGGAGGAATATGTCAAAAAGGACGATGCGGCCTCCGATCTTGCACTCATCGGAGCTGCGCAGCGGGTGGAGCATTACGAGATCTCGGGTTACACCACCGCCCGCAATCTTGCTCAGCAGTTGCGTCACACTGCGGTCGTTGCGCTGCTCTCGAAGTCCTTGGGGGAAGAAGAGAATGCGGATCAGTTGCTCAATCAGGTCGCGCGTTCGCTGATGTCGGTCGCCAAAATGCCCGAAGTCATCGAACAGACCGCTTTCGAGGCTGACCCAGCCGCCGAATAGCTCACCTCGCGCCGAGTCTTGAAAAAACGGTCCCGCATAGGGACCGCTTTTCCTTCGTCCCGGCGTTGACCTCAGGGCCGAGGTCTTGCTGCCCTTGCTGGCTCACTGCTGAAACGATATTTGACGGCGTCATCGGCACTATATTGCTTCTGTCTTGGTCCTAGCGGGATCAGCGGCGTTCGCGGTCGGCGAAGCGCAAATGGCCTTTCGCTTTAGAGCAGCGGCAAACTTGGCGTGCGCAATTTTTCGGGAACTTTCAAAAAATCAATCTCGTTTCGAAATGCTCAAAAAAAGTGAACTTTTTCAGCCTCTTCGTCGTCTTACTCTTGAGGAAGAGTTTGCCGTGGAAGATAGCCAGTCCCACCTTCGCGCCAAAGCTGATAAATACCGCGTCTTCGCGCGGTGGCTGAGTGATCGGGAAACAGCCCAGCGAATACTGACGCTGACAAATGAATTAGAGCAGCGGGCAAGTGCTATGGAAAAACCCTCCGAAGAAGATATTCGCAAGCGTGCTCACGAACTTTGGGAGCACGCCGGAAAGCCCGAAAACAGGGACGAAGAGTTTTGGCACCTGGCTGAACAGGAGTTACGCAACGCGGATAAATCCTCGCCACTGCGCACTCCTGACAACCTTTAGCGGATCGCTGTAGCCGTTCGATCTTCGAAAACATTGAACACTGCAGCAGGTCCGCCGCAAATGGCGACGGCAGCCCGGGCAGGCACGTTCGTCGACATCTATGACTTTCCCGATGGCCGGCTGGAGATCCGCTGCAAGGCATTGCCGCCGCCCTATAAACGGCGGCGGCCGACGACCGTCGGGACAGTGCGTCCACTTGACAGACGTTCGAAGACATCCATATACCATCCATGCAGATGGTATATGGATGGCAAAAACAAATGACCCCTAATGTCCACGAGCTCAGACCAAAACCTCCCGAAACCGAAAAAATCACGATCAACCTTGGTTATGTCGACTTGGGTCACGTCGATTTATTGGTGCAGGACGGGTTCTACTCCAATCGCACTGATTTCATTCGAACGGCGATCCGTAACCAGCTCGAACGCCACGCAGACGTAGTCAAACAGTCCACGGCCCGAAAAAGTCTGGAACTCGGTTTGCGAAACTACAGCCGGGAGGATCTCGAGGCGGCACGGCGGGCCGGCGAGATGCTGCACATCAATGTTCTGGGCCTTGCCAGCATCGCCCAAGACGTCACGGCCGATCTCGCCCGCGCCACCATTGCCTCAATTTCCGTGCTGGGTGCCTTGCACGCCAGTCCCGCGGTCAAGGCCGCTCTTGCCGACAGGACGAGGTGAAGACGATGCTGAACCAGGACACATTTCGCGAAGCCACACGGCTGACGCATGCGGGCCAACTGGCCGAAGCCACCGCGCTCCTTCAGCGCATGCTC
>Ga0210410_10002463_pt1 | contig 16561 bp, 17 predicted proteins | sample IncBWC4MmetaG_FD_161058 | JGI IMG/M metagenome (GOLD analysis project Ga0210410, IMG submission 161058) | Forest soil microbial communities from Barre Woods Harvard Forest LTER site, Petersham, Massachusetts, United States - Inc-BW-C-4-M | ecosystem: Environmental > Terrestrial > Soil >... | reverse complement strand
AGCCGCCGTTGATCGCGACGTTGAGGCCGACCTGCTTGACAGTCCGCACGATCAGGATGAGGTCGTTCAGGTAGGAGACCGAGAACAGCGCGTTGGCGCCGGAGGCCTTGACCTTGTTGATCAGCGGGGAGGCATCGGTGAAGCCGGCCGAATAGGGCTCGAACATCACGATCTCGACGCCCTCGCCCGGCGCCAGTTCCTTCAGGCCGTTGGAGGTCGAGGTGCCGAACGCGGTGTTTTCGAAGATCACGGCCACTTTCGGCTTGTCGCCGACGAGCTTGGCCATCTGCAACTGCGCCTTGGCGAATTGCGAGGCGCGCGCAAATGGCGTGAACGTATAGCTGCGGCCCTTGTTGAGCTGGTCGGAACTCGAACCGGTGATGATCGGAACCTTGGCGCGTTCGCAGACTTCGCTGGCGATCAAGGTGAGCGCACTGGCAAAGCAGCCGTGGACCGCCGACAATTTGTTGCCGGTGATCAGACGATCGGTTTCCGTCCGCGTCACCGTAGTGTCGCTTTGCACGTCGGACAGGATCAGGTTGAGCCTGGCGCCGCCGAGCGACTTGATGCCGCCCGCCTCGTTGACCATTTCAACCGCGAGCCTGGCAGCGGCGACGCAGCCGACGCCGATCTGGGCCATGCTGCCGGTGGTCGGATAGAGCGCGCCGATGTTGACGGGATCGGCGGCCCAGCCGCGCAGCGGCACCGCGCCGAAGGCGCCGGCAGCGACTGCACCGCCAGCCTTCAGGAGGAATTTGCGGCGGCTCTGCTTGTTCGACAGGATTTTGCTGGCGCAGGTTTCGCGATCAACAACGGATTGCTGACGATCCTTTTTCATGCCGTCTCCCCCTGATGCGATCCGGCGGCGGACCAGGGATCCGCTCTCGGCCGTCCGCTTGTTGGGTGGGATGGTAGCGCAGAAGAAAATTGTTTACAATATAGTATTCAATATTCATTGTCGGAGCCGGGATCGCTGGTTCGGACGGCGCGTTGCGACGCGCAGGGCTTGTGTTCGATGAAACGCTGATGGCGGCAAGATCGGTCAAATCGGGAAAGGCGAAGGCGTCGAAATCCGGCGAGGCACCGCAGGCGCCGGCGCGCCAGCCGGCGGCGGCCGTCCTGATCGCCAGGCGCATCGAGGAAGACATTGTGCTCGGACGGCGTCAGCCCCGGGAACGGCTGATCGAACAGGACCTTTGCGATCTTTTCCAGACCCATCGCGGCGACGTCCGGCTGGCGCTGTTTGAACTCGAGAACAAGGGGCTGATCGAGCGCATTCCCAACCGGGGCGCGATGGTGCGGGGGCTCAGTCCGCAGCAGGTTCAGGAAATCTATGCGGTCCGCGAGGAACTCGAGGTCATGGCGGTCCGCATCATTCCGTTCCCCGTGGCGGCAGACGATATCGAACGGCTCGAGGAACTTCAGGCCGAACATGCCGCAGCGATCGCCAAGGGCGAACTGTTGAACGTCTTCTACAGCAACCTTCGCTTCCATCAGTTCATGTTCGGCCTTTGTGGCAATGCCTGCCTGATCGAGACCATCGATCTGCTGGCGCAGAAGGTCTATGGCATCCGCTCCTACTCCAACGCATTCCCCGAGCAACTCGACCAGGCGCGGCGCGATCATGTCGACATGATCAAGGCCATCCGCGGCTCCCGCCGCGACGACCTGATCGGGCTGGCGAGACGGCACCTGAAGCCTTCACCGGAAGCGTATATCAAGGCCTATGAACGGCGCTTCGGGAAATCCGGGCCGTCATGATTTCGATGGCTCCGACCATCCCTGCGCTCCATCGGACATCCGAAGCGCGCCCCGGCTACACCGCCGGCATAAACGCCTCCGACAGATAGAGAAACATCGATACGCCAAGCAGTATCAACAGCGAAGCCAGGGCAAGATCCAGTTTTGATCCGGTCAGCTTCGCCTCTTCCTCGCTGTCGATCGCCCTCGCGTTCCTGATGAATCGGATCATGGCAAGCAGGACCAGCCCGGTACCGACCGCGATCAAAACGAGGCCCGCGACGTTGCCGAACTTGTGTCCGAACGGAGAGAGAACGCGTCCCGAGAGCGATGGGGCAACGGTCTCCAGGAAGAGATCGAAGCGTTCCACGAGAAATCCGAAAGCCATGATGGCGATGGCCGCGCGCATCCAGGCCAGGAACGTGCGTTCGTTTGCGGCGTGTTCGCGGAAATTCTTGATCGTCATGTTGGACGGCTTGCCGGTGACGCCGGCGAGTATGGCATCGATGCCGCCGATGCCGCAATCTTCGAGGGCGCCTGTTGAGCGGGCCGCGGGCGTGTCGCATCTGCAACGCTTGTCTGGTATTTTCCGAGGAACAGGCTTTTTGACTCCACAGACCCCACTATCGCCACATAAAGTAAACCTCGGGGTGGCTGGGTCATGATCGGCGGAGGAACGGGCGGCGCGTTCGTAGCCTGATTGGATTACTTTATCAGTCTACAGAGAGACCGCCTTTCGGGGCGGTCTTTTTGTGAAGCGGTTTCCCACGGGTTTTGGCGAGTTATGACCGTCTTTTCCCATCGGGAAAAACGGTTTTGTAAACGCTCAACCGTTACCGCGGGCCCGACACGTCCATTCTGCCCGGTTCGGATTGAATGAAACAGAAAGAAGCGAAGCATCTGATCATCCGGGAGTGGGACCGGTGGGTCCAAACGCAACCCATCGATGCCGGTGGGCCAACCGGCCGCGATTCGCTGAAGTTCTTTCTGGAACTGCAGGACGCGCGATCCGCGCTGCTGGATTTTCAAACGAGAGGCCGGGACCAGTGGCAAGTCGTCCACGCCTGGCTGATCGGGGCGCGGCGCCTTCAAGCGGCTTCGTGAGGATCCGCCGGCATCCGAGCGGGTCCAGCCAACAATCGGCGAAAAAAGAATTCCATCGTTGAATGCTGAGGGATCAGGAGCCCGATCGCCGTGCTTCAACGCGGTTCAATCATGCGCTAGGCGTGCGTCGGCCAATGCCGCTCGCGGAACCAGGAGCGGTAGTCCGACATCTTCGCGCGCTGCGCCGCCGGCGCATGACGCTTGCAGGTCGAGGCCTCTTCGCTGTTATCGGCAGCGCCCCAGCGCAGCTCGACGCAGTCGTTCGGGTTGTAGGCCATCTCGAAATTCGCCGCCCGATCGACGACATCCTTGAGCGACAGCGTCCACTGCGAACCGTCGCTGCGCGTATAGGACAATTTGCGCGTGGCAAGCTCGGAGGCTAGCACGCCCTGCAATTGGCTCTTCATGTCGGCGACGCTCTTGCCGGGTGGAATCGCGAATCGCTCCGACCGCCGCGCGACGTGATCGGGAAATCCCCGCACCACGTCGATCGCGATCAGGAGGCGGAAATCGCGCGCCGGCGTCGAGTAGTCCTCCCAGGCGCCGGTGGTCTCGAAGATCGAGGCGCCATCCGGCATCGCGGTGTCGCCGCTGGTCTTCTGCTGATATTTCCGCCCGTTTTCGACCGACGTCACGCGCGTCTTCACCTGCTCGTTGAGGCTCGTGATGGCGTCGGTCATCGCCCGCACCGGATCGAGCGGCTCTGGCGACATCACGTCGTCCATGCGATCGTAGAAATCCTCGGCGCTCATCTGCGACTGTTCGAGCGAGAAATCGCCGTAGTTCGGATTTTTGCCGATTTCGGCGTTGCTCAGCCGCCGCAGCGCGCCGCCCTTGTCGCGCACGACGGGGCGGAAATGCTTGAAGCCGGGGCTGCCGAGCGAGGCCTCGTGCACGAACAGGAAATTGCCACGCCAGAATCGCTTGCGCGTGATCGAGCCGTCGGGCTCCGCGTCGACCGCGAGGAAGACGCCCGGCGTGCCGTTCGCCTCCGGCACGAGATGCACCAGCATCAGCACGTGGCCATAGGGGTCGGCGTACACCGTTCCCGGGTGCAGCGTCTGTTTCGTCAGCGGAACGGTATAGAAATCCGTGTTGTCGTCGTTCGCCGACACCCGCACGGCGCCGGTGTGGACGACGTCGCCGACGTCCCGCAAATATTCGCTGAAATTGGTCGGGCGCTTCGGCTTCGGCGGCGGCGGGTTCACAGGCAGAATGGCCGCTGGATCCGCGTTCGCTACCACCGGCGGCTGGGAACGTGGGAACAGCCCGAGCAGACCTGGTCTCGGCGCCGGCGGCGGGACCACGACGGGAGCGGCCGAAGCAACTTCCACTTCGGGCGGCGGGGCCGGACGCGTCACCTCTGGATGCTCGATGTCGAACCACTGGTAGCATTTCGGCGGCTTGCCGGCGAAGCCGCGCGAGCAGTTCGAATAGCCGAACGGCAGCCCCATCTTGTAGGCGAAATAGGCGCGCAGGAAGTAGACGAAGTCGGCGCAGTCGGGGCGAAGGCCGTTCTTCACGCTGTCTTCGTCGCGCCCGAGATAGTTGAACAGGAAATTGCGCGACCGGTCGCGCAGCACCTCATGCCACACCTTCCAGGACAGGTCCTGGTCGGGCGGCGCGTCGAACAGTTTCTCGATCCACGCCGAGAACAAGGCTTCGTTGGTGCTGTTCCAGCTATTGCGGACCTGCCAGAAGCTCCCCGACGGCGTTCGCGCCGGCTCCGGCTTGTGCGCGCTGACGACGATCTCGTGCGCGCACTGCGGAGCGGCTCCGTCCCGCGCCAGCGTCGCATGCCAGGTTCCCGCTGCCGGCGTGGCGACCTCGGCGAACCAGGAGTAGGGCGAGGCGCCGTGCCGGTCGGACGATTTGGCCGCGACGCTTCCATCGGGCGCGACCAGCGACAGCACGCCTTCGACGGGTTTTTCGGAAACCACCATGACGCGCAGCGGCGCGCCCTTCCAGGGTGCGATCGGTGACGGCAAGACGGTCAGCTCGGCCGCGTCGCCGCAGGTATCGGATGCCGCTTCGGCGGGCGACTGCGCGGCCGCGAAGAGAACGACATAAAATCCGCCTGCGATCAGCGACAATGCCGTCGCAGCAGCAACCAACCGGCGCGCGAGAAGCATGTGATTGGACCTTCCTGAAGTGTGCCCCGGACCTGCGTGAGCCCCTCCCGGCGGGGCCGGGCCGCAGGATACCGATTTGACCCCCATGAGTCAGCGAATTTGAAGGCGATTTTGCGACCCCAACGCCGGTTCCGCTTGGGCTCGGCTCGGGGCGATCCCCTCACCTCGACGGGCGCTTGCATCGAAGGCGGCGAGCGACCGGCTCAGGCGGTCACCGTCTACCGGCGCTTTTCATCGATTCACATCGCGTCCGGTCCAGACCACGGCTGACCCGTGGGGTACCCCGTTAGATGGACTTGAAGACGGAAGCGAGTCGGCGCAAAGTTGGCCGGAGGGCGCTGGCGATGACTGCTACATCGATAAGCCGAATGGTCGTGCCGTCCGTGACGGTTGTTGCGGCATGTGGCGCGGCGCTTTTCTTCGGCATCCCGCATTTGTGGCGTAATCCGCCGGTCGAAACTCATGCCGCCTCCGCCGCACCAGCTGTTTCGCCGCCGGCATCGGGTGCCCGAGAGGCGGGCCCGGTCGTGCTGGCAACGGCGCAAACCGAAGCAAATGCTTTGGTAACCGCCGTTGCTGCGCCTCCCCGCTCGCGGAACGCCGATGAGTCCGCACCTACCTTCGACATTGCCCGCATCGAGCGAAATGGTGACGCGGTCATCGCCGGAAGGGCGGCGCCGGGCGCGACCGTGGAACTGCTGCGCGATGGCGAGCGCCATGATCGAGCGGTTGCCGATCAATCCGGCCAATTCGTTATGACCCCTCCCCGCCTTCCGCCTGGGAATTACGCGCTGACGCTGATATCCAAACTGCCGGATGGCACGCTGGCGACGTCCAGACAGGACGTGGCGGTCGCGTTAGACCCGGTAGAGTCCAGCCCTGCCGCGCCAAGTTCGCGCGCCGAATTACCGTTCAATGTTCCAGATACAAAGGTGACAAGCCGGTTGCGCCAGGACGTCGCGCTGTCACGGCTGCCGCACACGGCCGCCGCCACCACGCTGCAAGACTTTGGCTCAACGCCTGCCGTGGCCGGGCCCCGGATCGCGACCGCGACTGTATCGCGTGGCGACAGCCTCTGGCGCATCAGCCGTGCCAACTACGGCGTCGGCACGCGATACGCGGTCGTTTACAAGGCGAACCGGGACCAGATCCGGGATCCAAATCGTATTTATCCCGGCCAGGTCTTTATCCTTCCCATGCAAGCGCGCTGAAACGCGGCGATCGCGGTATCCGCCTGCCTCGCGGCGGAAAGCGCGGTTACGTTGCCCCTTGCATGGCAAGCCGCTAAACTTGCGGCGTTGGCTTGCGAGGGCAACAAAATGGGCAGCGTCATCGACGAATATCTCGTGGATCCCAAGGTATCCCTGCTCGACAAGACGCGCATGCAGGCCCAGGTCCTGGTGCCGGTGCTTCGTGCGTTGCGGGCTGAGCTCGGCAAGGATAAGGCCGACGCCATTGTCAAGCAGGCCCTGCGCAACTGGTCGAAGCAGCTGTTCGCCGCGATCGGCGAGCGCATCGAGGGTGGCCCGCGGCGCAAATGGGCGGCCATCAACAGCGTGTTCGCCGAGGTCTCGGGCAGAGAGGTCGAGATCGAGATTCTGCGGCACGACGAAGAGGCGCTGGACATCGACGTGACGCGCTGCCGCTTCGCCGATTTCTTCCGCGCGCTGGGCGAGCCCGAACTCGGCGCGCTCCTGATCTGCGAGGCGGATTTCGACATCGCCTCGGTCGGCGAAGGCGCGGTCAGCCTGGACCGCGCCCAGACCATCATGCAGGGCGCGCCGAGCTGCACCTTCCGCTACAAGTTCGCGCCGCAGTTTTTCACGCGTCGATCGCGTCCTTGATCTTTTTCCGCGTCAGCGGCAGATCGCGCAGCCGCTTGCCCGTGGCGTTGGCGATGGCGTTGGCGATCGAGGCGGCGGCCGGGCCCTGCCCGGTTTCGCCGCTGCCGAGGAAGGGCTTTCCGGGCCGGTTGATGATGTGAACAATGATGCTGTCGGGCACCGCATCGAAGCGCAGGATCGGATAGGTCTGCCAGTCGATGCTGGTGATTCTTGTGTCGTCGAAGGTGACGGCCTCATACAGCGTCCAGCTCATCGACTGCACGATGGCGCCCTCGATCTGGTTGGTCAGCCCGTCCGGATTGACCACCTGGCCGCTGTCGACCGCCGCCACCGCGCGCACCAGCCGCGGACGGCCGGTTTCGCGGTTCACTTCCACTTCGCACGCAATGGCGCAATAGGCCGCCAGATTCTTGTAGCGCGCGAAGGCAAATCCGTAGCCGCGATCTGGCGGCGCCTTCTGCCCCTTCACCCAGCCAAAACCTTGCGCCGCCTTTTCGATGACGTCGCGCCCGCGCGGATCCTCAAGGTGCTTCAGCCTGAATTCGACCGGGTCGGCGCCGGCAGCCCTGGCGAGTTCATCCATGAAACTCTCGATCGAGAACACGTTGTGATAGGCGCCGAGCGCGCGCATCGCCGAAATCCGCACCGGCATGTCCGGAATGAAGTGATGCACCACCTGCGCGTTGGGGAATTCGTAGATCGGGATCGCGTTGCGGTCGCCGCCGCCTTCCGGCAGCGGAAGCGGCTTCGGCGGCGGCGGCGCGAAAGGCTGGGCCATGTGCTGCGCCGCCAGCATCGCACCGGCCCCGCCAGGCCGCATCGAATGGGTGTTGCTCCAGACCTCGAAATGCCAGTCGGCGATGGCGCCATTGTCGTCCAGCGACGCCTTCAGCCTGGTCACCATCGCCGGCCCGTAGGGCTCCCAGGCATGTTCCTGCTCGCGCGTCCATTGCACGCGCACCGGCACGCCGGGCAGTTCGCGCGCGATCAGTGCCGCGTCGGCCGCCGCGTCGTCGGCGCCATTATGGCCGTAACAACCGGAGCCCTCGACATGAATGCAGCGAACGCTGGCCTGCGGCACGCGCAGCATTTCCGAGATGGCCTGCCGATCGGGATAGACGCCTTGCGTGTGCGTCCACACCGTCATCGTGCCGTCCGTCATTTGCGCCACCGCGCAGGACGGGCCGATCGAGCCGTGCGATTGATAGGGCCGTGTATAGGTGGCCTCGATCGTTTTCTGGCCGGCCGACAACCGATTGCCCGCCTGAAAGATCGTCTTGTCCTGCGACGGCAGGCTGGTGAGCACGCCGACAAGGTCATCCTGCTTCGGCAGGCTCGGCGTCTCCCGCCATTTGGCGGCGTCGGACAACGCCGCCATCGCCTTGATCGCCTGGAATTCCCTTTTGGTAACGACCGCGAGGAAGTTGCCGTTACGAACCACTTTCACCACGCCCGACAGTTTTTCGACCGCCGAAGTGTCGCACGCCGTCAATTGCGCGCCGTAGCTCGGCGGACGTACCACGCGGGCATGCACCATGCCGGGCAGCCGCATGTCCTGAACATAGGCCGCGCCGCCCGTCACCTTGGCCGGGATATCAACACGCGGTGTGGGCTGGCCCATCACCTTGAACGTCGCGGGATCCTTCAGTTTCGATGCCGGCTGCGCCTGCGCGTGCAGCATGTCGCCCGCGACCAGATCGCCATAGGCAAAACGCTGTCCATCGGCTGCGATCACGGCGCCATTATCGGTGCGGAAATTTTCCGCCGGGAGGTTGAGCCGGCGCGCGGCCTCGGCAATGAGCAACGCGCGCACCTGGGCAGCGGCGTTCTGGATCGCGGTACCGCTGTCCTGCATCGAATGGCTGCCGGAAGTATAGCCTTCGTTTGCGGTGCGGCTGGTATCGGCGGTGACCACCTTCAGCGAGGCGAAGGGAACATCGAGCTCTTCGGCCGCGATCTGCTGGAACGCCGTCTTAAAACCCTGGCCGAGTTCGGCCTTGCCGGTGAAAGCCGTGATCGTGCCGTCGGCGTCGATGCGGATCCAGGAATCGAGGAACGGCGTCGTGGCGAGGCTGCCCGGCGGTTTCGGCACGGGCTGATCCTGTGCGAAAGCATTGCCAAGCGAGAAGCTGACGATCAGCGCGCCGCTTCCTGCGAGCACGCGGCGGCGGTCGATCGTGACAGGACCGTTCATTGTGCGCTCCTCTGGTCGGTCGAGGCGTCGGCGGTCTGCATCAGATGGGCGGCGCGGTGCACCGCGCGCAGGATCCGCATATGGGTGCCGCAGCGGCAGAGATGCGGCGCCAGCTCGGCGCGGATCTCGTCATCGGTCGGCTTTGCGTTTCGCTGCAACAGCGCCTGCGTCCGCATCATCATGCCGGCGATGCAATAACCGCACTGCGCCGCCTGCTCCTCGATGAACGCGCGCTGGACCGGCGCCGGGGTCTCGATCGTGCCGAGCCCCTCGAGCGTCGTCACCTGTTTGCCCTCGAGGAGCAAGAGCGGCGTCACGCAGGACAATACCGCATTGCCGTCGACGATGACCGTGCAAGACCCGCATTGGCCGAGGCCGCAGCCGAATTTGGCGGCGTTGAGCCCGAGATCGTCGCGCAGCACATAGAGCAGCGGCGTATCCGGCTCCGCATCGACCTGGTGATCCCGACCATTGACCTTCACTGTCGTCATGGCTTGTCTCGCTGGTTTACAGCGGCCGGAGCATCTTGCGCTCCCGCCGAGGTCTCAAGAAACACGGTCTGGGTGCGACGCGCCTCGGCTACGGTCTGTTCGACGTGGGCCCACGCCGGCTGATTGCTGAAACGGGAACGCAGATAATTCAGCAGCGCCGCAACCTGCGCGTCGCTCATGCTGCTTGCAAATCCAGGCATGATCGGGCTGCGCTCGCCTTCGACCGGGCGCACGCCGGACAGCACGATATTGGCGGCGTTGCGCGGATCAGGGCTGGAAAGCGCGGTCGAGAGCGCGAGATTGACCCCGCCATAGGGCAGCGGCCTCTTGCTTTCATGGCAGCTCGCGCAGGCCGCGGCATAGATCGCCGCCCCAGCCGAATTCGCTTGCGACTCCGGCGCGGCGGGCGACTTGACCTGCGCCAGCACGTCCTCTGCCCGGCGCTTGCGATCCTCTGCCGGCGCGCCGGACACGCCGGCCATATAGGTGGCGATCGCGCGGACATCGCCGCCCGGCACCTCGGAGAGATTGCCGACCACCTGCGCCATCGGCCCGCGCGCGGTGCCGTGATCGGGATCAAAGCCGTGGCGCAGATAGGCGAACAACGCGTCCGCGGTCCACGGCACCGGCGCCGGGGACTGCGCGTTGATCGCGTAGGCGCTCCAATTGTCGGCCTCGCCGCCGGCAAATGACGCGCTCGCCCGCTCCGCACCCAGCGCGTTGCGCGGGGTATGGCAGGCGCCGCAATGCGCCAGCCCCTCGACCAGATAGGCGCCGCGATTGAATTCTGCGCTCCTGGCAGGGTCCGGCCGGTAGGTGTCGCGGCGAAGGAACAGCAATTTCCAGCCGGCGATCACGACACGCTGATCGAGCGGAAACGGCAGCTGGTTCGCGCGCGCGACCGCGTGCACCGGCTGCCGCGTCATCAGATAGGCATAAAGCGCGCGGTCGTCCTCGTCGCTGACATTGGTGAAATGATCGTAGGGAAAGGTCGGGTAGAGGTGCCGGCCGTCGCGATCGACGCCCGAGCGCATGGCGCGGCGGAACGCGTCTTCCGGCCAGCGGCCGATACCGGTGTCGGCATCCGGCGTGATGTTGGAGGAGTAGATGGTGCCGAACGGCGTCGGCACCGGCAGCCCGCCGGCAAAGTCCTTGCCGCCGCGCGTCGTGTGACAGGTGTTGCAATTGCCGAGTGCGGCAAGCTCGCGGCCGTGCTTGACCTGCACGGGATCGAAGGATTGCGCTGAAGGCGGGTCGGTCGCCGGTATGGCTGGCCGCCAGGCGATCGCAAACGCCGCGACCGCGCCGGCAATCACCAACGCAGCACCCAAGCTTGCGAACACCCGTGCTTTCGACATACGTCCCGGCAGCTTTTTCAGGCTCTTGCTAACACATGTCCGGGGGCCCAAGAGCCCCGATCACCTGCTGTTGACCTGTCGTTCAACGTTTCCTCGCCCAAACCGTTGCATGTCACCCCGGCAATTCGCATCCCAGTTGCTTGAGCGCGGCGTCGACCCAGCCGCGGTCCATCGAGCCTCCCGCCTTCAGGTCTGCCAGGATCTTGTCCTCCGCCTTCTTCTTGGCCGCCGCGGACTGATACACCTCCTCGACCTCACCGAAGGGAATGCAGAGCACGCCGTCGCCATCGCCGATGATGAGGTCGCCGGGTTCGATCACCATGCCGTCGAAGGCGATCGCTCTGCCGATTTCTCCGGGGCCCGATTTCAGCGGACCTCGATGGGTCACGCCGGCCGCGTAAACCGGAAAGCTCAGGGCTCGCAGCGCATCGGAATCCCGGATCGATCCGTTGATCACCAGTCCGCGATTGATGGCGTAGCTGACCATGATCTCGCCGATGATCGAGTTGGTCAGGTCGCCGCCGGCATCGACCACGACCACATCGCCGGGCGAGGCGATATCCAGCGCCTTGTGCACCATCAGATTGTCGCCGGGACGGGTCTTCACGGTGAACGCCGGACCGGACATCACACCTTCGCCATGATATGGCCGCAACCGTGGCCCGCCTCCGGTCAGGCGCGACATGCAATCGCTGACATTGGCGACCGGCAGCGATCGAAACTTGCGCACGTATTCCGGACTGACCCGGCGCTCGATCGCTTGCACTGAAAATCCGATCATAGAGGCTTCTCCATCCCGTTTTGATTCTGGCTTTAAGTTGACGCGCCCAAACGCCTGAACATGCGGGCCCATTCGAGGCAAGTAGCCCGGCACCTTTTTACGGGCCAAAATGTTACAGGAATGCCACACGCACCGACAATATGGGCCCGTTCCTCGTATGTTCGAAAGAGTTGATGACGGGCATTCCGCGACGCACGCTAGATTTGGGGCGTGGGGTTGAGGTTGCTTCCACTACGTGAGGAGAGCCGACATGCCAGCCTACATCCAGCATCACGATGAGCAAACGCCGATGGACGATCTGCCGATCGTGTGTCCCGGTTGCGTAGGGCTGCTCCCGATGTATGTCAGGGAGGTCAACCCTCATTGGAGTATGGCGAAAATCGACTTCATCTATGCATGTTCCGATTGCGGCGCCGAGGTCAGGCAGACCATCACACGGCCGGAACGACCGCACTGAATACGGCGGCGGCCCGATTGCACCGAGGGTGCAGGGCCGCCTCACCGGCGCTTCACGGGCAAACCACCGCATGCCGACAGCGCAGCTATCTCATCCACCGACGAAATCTTTGATATCCGCGCTTTAGTGCGACGCGGCTTGCGACTCGGCCCGCTCGGGATTGCATTCCCTGAAGTGGTACGCGATCTCCTCGAGCGCGCGCTGCTCCCACTCTTCGGCTTGGGCCAGCCAGAAAATCTTGCGCTCGGAATCCAACATGGCGCGCTCTCGGCACATCAACTCCTGGCCGCGAATCTCCACCAGCTTTTTCATGAACTCCACTCCCTCGGTGTGAAGCCAAGTTGTCCCCAAACTTTAGCAGAGTCCGGGCAGGAGTCTGTCAATTTGCCGTGTCGGAAATGTTGAAAAGCTGGCATATCTCGCGGCGCAGCACGGCAAACCAAGCACTTAGCGACCACTCACCATAGCGATTGCCGCGCCCGCTCCGGCCACTCCTTGTCGTACGCATCGCCGCCAATGCGATTCTCGCTCATGTCGGCGAGGATCTGGCCCGGCGTCGGCAAGGTTTTAGGGTCGACCCGCTTGTCGGGATTCCACAGGTCCGAGCGCACGATGGCGCGCGCGCACTGGAAATAGATCTCCTCCACCGTCATGACGATGACCGTGCGCGGCGCCTTGCCGTCCATCCGGAACGACGCCAGCAGGTCCGCATCGGCGGACACCTGCGCGCTGCCGTTGACGCGCAGCGTGGATCCGGAGCCGGGAATCAAAAACAACAATGCAACGCGGGGATCCCGCACGATGTTGCGCAGCGAATCGACGCGGTTGTTGCCGCGGCGATCCGGCATCATCAATGTCTTTTCATCGGCAACACGCACAAAGCCGGGCAGATCGCCGCGCGGCGAGCAATCGAGCCCTTCCGGCCCGCAGGTCGCGAGCGCCGCGAAGGGCGACTTGTCGATCAGCACGCGGTATGGCGGCGTGATGCGGTTCGCGACCTTGACGGTGGAGCTCTCGCCGGGCTGCCCGTAAATCGCCTCTAGCTGTTCGATGGTCGCGATAACGGACATGCTTTCTTCCCGCCTAAGCGTTCCACTTCTCGCCCTTTAAGATGCGGACGAACTGGCGCGCGTGATATTCGGCGCTACCGGCGTTGACGATGGTGACATCGGGCGCCGCCGCCGCATCCTCGACGGTGCGATGCAGCCGGTGCTCGATCCTGCCGTCGCTGCTGCGAGCTCGCATCGCCAGCCGTTCGGCAAGGACGTTCGGCGGCGCCGTAATGGATACCACCACGACGTCCGCATAACCACTCCGCATCGCCGCGACCACGGTGCGCGAAACATTTGCGACCACGGTGCGCCCGGCTCGGACATCGTCGTCGATCGCGCGCGGCAATGCATAGCAATGGCCGTGCGCCTCCCAATGGATGGAGAACTCGTTGCGCGCCAGCGCCTCCTGGAAGGCGCCGGCGCTGACCTCGTCATTGTCTTCGGATGCCGATGCTTCGCGTGTGATCACGCGGCGCGGAAACACGATATTTCCGTCATCGAGGCAGGCCGCTTTCGCCAAACCGAGCAACGTGTCCTTGCCGGCACCGCTCGGCCCCACAACCAGCACAAGGCGACCCGGCGCGATCGCGGTGGATTGGCCGGCAGTGATGGCCGGTGCCTCGCTCATGCGACACGCTGCCCCTCGCGCCACACGCTGCGCACGACCGGACAATCGCGCGCGACATGGACGCGGATCAAATCGGCGCGCTTGCCGGGAACGATCTCGCCGCGGTCGGCGAGACCAACCGCTTCGGCGGGGGTCCTCGTGACGGTGCGGATGGCGGAGGCCAGATCGATGCCGGGCACGCGCTGCGGCAATTGCAGCGCCGCCATCAAGAGGCTCGAGGGAATGTAGTCGGACGACAGGATATCCAACAGCCCCTCGCGGGCAAGATCGACGGCGGCGATGTTGCCGGAATGCGAACCGCCGCGCACCACGTTCGGCGCTCCCATCAGGATGCCGATGCCGGCCTGGTGCAAGCCGCGCGCGGCCTCGATCGTGGTCGGAAACTCCGCCACCGAAACGCGATCGCGGATCGCATCGGTGACGTTTTCATCTGTCGTGTCGTCGTGGCTGGCGAGCGGAATCTCGTATTGATGCGCCAGCGCCACGATCTCGCGCATATTGGTGGCAGCATAGGTCTTCTGATAGGCAAACCGCCGTTCGAACAGCACGTCGAGTTCGGCGTCGGTCATGCCGGCGCCCTTGCCGCGATAATAGTCGCGCAGCTTGGCCTCGTCGCGGAACTGGCGTTGCCCCGGGGTGTGATCCATCAGCGACATCAGCCGCACGTCGGGGCGGCCAACCAGCTCCCTCGCCTCCTCGACCACATCAGGCATCGGAATTTCGCAGCGCAGATGCAGGAAATGATCCGATCGCAGCAGGTTCGCTTCGCGCGCCGCCGCGATCGCTTCGGCCAGCACCCCGGCCCTTCCATCGACGTCCTCGGCGCCGTCCTCACGCCAGACCCGCAACGAATCCAATACCGTGGTGATGCCCGAGGTCGCCAGCTGCCCGTCATAGGAGACGACCGCGGCGATCGGATCCCAGAAGACTTTTGGACGCGGCACGTAATGCGCTTCGAGGTGATCGGTGTGCAGCTCGATCAGGCCCGGCATGATCAGGTCGCCGCCCACATCGTCAGCTCGCGCGGGCGCGTTGCCTTCGCCGAATTCGGCAATGCGGCCATCCGCCAACGCGATCCAGCCGCGCTCGATCACGCGATCAGCCAGAACGATCCTGGCATTGCCAAGCACGGTCTCGTTCCCCGGCGAAGTCATCCCGAGCTTTTCCCTCATGCGGCTGCCGCAAACGATGTCACGTCGACAACCCGGTCGGCAAGCAGATGGCGGATTTCGTCGTCATGGACAATCGCCACCATGGCGACGTCAGCGCGTTTCTTTTCACCGATCAACTCCACCACCACGCTCCGGTTGGCGGCATCGAGCGAGGCGGTCGGCTCGTCGAGCAGCAGGATCGGCAGATCCGAGACAAAGCCCCGGGCGATATTGACGCGCTGCTGCTCGCCGCCGGAAAACGTCGAGGGCGGCAATGCCCACAGCCGCTCGGGAATGTTGAGTCGTCGCAGCAGCGCGCCTGCCCGCTCGCGCGCCTCGGCCCGCGCCACGCCGCCCACGATCAGTGGCTCGGCGACGACATCGATGGCGGCGACCCGCGGCACCGCGCGCAGGAACTGGCTGACATAGCCGATGGTGGCGCGCCGCACACTCAGCACCTGCCGCGGCTCGGCCGTGGCGAGGTCGATCACACTGCCCTCGTGCCGGATGCCGATCCGGCCGCCGTCGCAGCGGTAGTTGCCGAAAATCATTTTCAGGATCGAGGACTTGCCGGCCCCTGAAGGGCCCGACAGTACCACGCACTCGCCTTCCCTGACCTGAAACGACACGCCGCGCACGACCGGCAGTTCCACCCCGCCCTGCAAATGCATGACAAAGGTTTTTTCCGCGTTTTCGATCTTGATCATCGCAGTCACTGGTTCGAGCCTCATGCCGGCAAAATCGAAGAGACGAGCAATTGGGTATAGGGCTCACGGGGATCGTCGAGCACCTGATCGGTCAGCCCGGTCTCGATGACGCGGCCGCCCTTCATCACCATCACCCGGTGCGACAACAGCCGCGCGACCGCGAGATCATGGGTGACGACGATCGCGGCGAGGCCGAGTTCGCTGACGAGGTTGCGCAGCAGATCCAGGAGCCGCGCCTGCACCGAGACGTCGAGCCCACCGGTCGGCTCGTCCATGAAAACCAGCCGCGGCTCGGTGACGAGATTGCGCGCGATCTGCAACCGCTGCCGCATGCCGCCGGAATAGGTGCGCGGCGCGTCGTCGATGCGGCCGATATCGATCTCGACCCGCTCCAGCCAGGACGACGCCGTGTCCCTGATCCGGCCATAGTGATTCCAGCCCACCGCCATCAGCCGTTCGCCGACATTGGCGCCGGCCGACACCGCCATCCGCAATCCCTGCGCGGGGTCCTGGTGAACGTAGCCCCAGTCGGTGCGAAACAGAAAGCGCCGCTCGGCTTCGCCAAGGCTGGCGAGATCGCGCAATACGCCGTCGCGCATCCGGTACGACACTTTTCCCGTGCTCGGTGCGAGTTGCGCCGACAACAGCTGCAACAGCGTCGTCTTGCCCGATCCGGATTCGCCGACGATCGCCAGCACTTCGCCGGGATAGAGCGCAAACGACACGTCGCGGCAGGCGGTCAGCCGGCCGTAATTCTTGCCGAGGTGATCCGCAACCAGAAGCGGCTGATGGCGCTCATGTTCAGCCATGCGCGCTCCCCTTGTGCGGAGCCGCGTTCTCGGTGCCGCGATGTCCCTGTCCCTGCCGGATCTCGCAATAATCGGTGTCGGAGCAGACGAACATCCGGCCGCCCTGGTCGTCG
>Ga0210410_10002462_pt1 | contig 16566 bp, 18 predicted proteins | sample IncBWC4MmetaG_FD_161058 | JGI IMG/M metagenome (GOLD analysis project Ga0210410, IMG submission 161058) | Forest soil microbial communities from Barre Woods Harvard Forest LTER site, Petersham, Massachusetts, United States - Inc-BW-C-4-M | ecosystem: Environmental > Terrestrial > Soil >... | reverse complement strand
AAAATTCGCCGTCATGAGCGGCGATGCCGCGGCAAACACGCTCGCCGAAATCAAGCTCAAGCAGTTGGAGCGCGAAGGCAAAAAAGTCGACGAAGCCGCAAAAAAAGAACTCCTCGCCTCCGTCAAGGCCACCTACGATAAACAAACCGACCCGCGCTACGCCGCCGCCCGCCTCTGGGTAGATGCCATCATCGACCCCGCTCACACACGCGACGCGCTAATCAGCGCGCTAGATGCCACCGCGCTGAATCCCGAAATCCGCGAATTCAAAACCGGCGTCCTGCAAACATGATTCGCTGGTGCGCTGGATTCTTGATTGCGCTAGGGATCGTCTCTCTGTTTATTCATCTTGAATCGGGGGCGCTAATTGTGATCGTCGGTGCGTTTCTGCTCGTTATGGATGACAGACAAAGAAAGCGAAGACCCAAAAATGGCTGAGGTCGTAAAGCTTATCGAATGCCCGCGCGATGCCTGGCAAGGGTTGCCCGAGCAAATCCCCACGGAATACAAAGCAGAATATTTGAGGGAACTTCTGCTCGCCGGATTCACGCACATTGATGCGGTGAGTTTTGTTTCGCCGAAGCATGTGAAGCAGATGGCAGACAGTGAAGATGTGATGGCGAAGCTGCGTGCTTCCCTGCCCGTTGGAGAAAACGCGCCAGAAATCATTGGCATCGTTGTGAACGAAAAGGGGCTGGAGCGAGCGCTCGCAACTCCCGGAGTGACCACGATTGGCTATCCCTACTCGATCTCGGCCTATTTTCGGCGAGCGAATGCAAATATGACGCGCGCGGAATCGCGTGCTCTCGTTGAAAAACTGAACAAAGAAACTAAGGCAGCCAACCGTGGCTTGGTGATTTACATCTCGATGGCCTTCGGCAATCCCTACGACGAGCCGTGGGGAGCAGAGATTGTCGCCGAGACGCTGGAGTGGCTGAAGGACATCAAGATTCACACCGTTTCGCTCGCCGATACCGTAGGAACCGCGTCACCCGAACTGGTAGGCGATCTTTACCGCCAGGTGAAAGATCACGTCGCGGGAATCGAGCTGGGCGTACACTTGCACAGCCGCCCCGAACAAACCGCAGAGAAAATTCTCGCAGCCTACGAAGCCGGCTGCCGGAGATTTGATAGCGCGCTGACGGGGCTTGGCGGCTGCCCCTTCGCGGGAGACGCGTTAGTGGGCAACATCGCCACCGAGGATGTTCTTGCCGCTTTGCGCCAGGCCGGAGCCGATCCCGGAATCGATTCCGCGAAGCTGGCGAAAGTTCTGGCGATGACCAACGAGATTCGCTCCAAGTATGCACACGCTCCCCTGGTGAATTAGAATCAAATGACGATTTGTGACTGCCTTTGTAGGGGCACCCCTACAAAGCATGCGCGATCCGTTGATCGAGTTTGTGAAAGCGGAGCAACGCCGAAAACTTTTCTCCGACAGGTCGAACGTTAGGAGAGTGCCGCGATGCTGGAAACACTGAAACTGGAATTTACCGGCGAACTTGCGACCATCACTCTGAACCGCGAGGACAAGCGCAACGCCATTTCCCCGCTGATGCTCTCGGAGTTGCAGTCGGCCCTCGACGGCGTCGAGAAAAGCCACGCGCGCGTCGGCATCTTCACCGGCGCGGGTAAAGCGTTCTGCGCGGGCATGGATCTGGACATGCTCGCCAACATCGCAAAGCAATCCCCCGCGGAAAATCAGGAAGACTCGCGGCGCATGGCGCGCATGTTCCGGAGAATTTGGAGTTTTTCCAAGCCTCTGATCGCCGCGGTCAACGGCGCAGCGCTCGCTGGCGGCTGTGGCATCGCCACGCTCTGCGATTTCACCCTGGCAGTGCCGGAAGCAAAATTCGGATATACAGAAGTGCGCATCGGTTTTCTGCCGGCAATCGTTTCCGTTTTTCTGACGCGCCAGATCGGCGAGAAGCGGGCGAGAGATCTGTTGTTGACAGGCCGCGTCATCGAAGCGGCCGAAGCGAAAGAGATCGGATTGATCACCGAGGTCGTGCCTGCGGAACATTTGATGGACCGGGCCCACGAACTTGCGTCGGTACTGATTGCCGCGAGTCCCAGCAGCTTGACGCGCGCGAAGCGGCTGCTGACTTCCGCGGCCGCAGCCACAGTGGATGCCGACCTGGAGCGCGCCGTGCTCGAAAATGCGCGCATTCGCTGCACGCCGGACTTCAAAGAGGGCGTGGCGTCATTCCTCGAGAAGCGTAAGCCAGTGTGGCGCGGCGAGTCCGATTGAGCGTGCAGCGGAACAAGCAATCTCATTCCGGAAAGCAGAGGGAGAAGCAAGTGATCGAGTATCACGATGCCACCGTGCGCGTGCGCTACGCCGAGACGGACCAGATGGGCGTGGTCTACCACGCCAATTATCTGGTGTGGTTCGAGGTCGGACGCGTCGAGCTGATTCGCGCGCTGGGCATCGAGTATAAGAAGATGGAAATCGAGGACGACTGCCACATCGTGGTGGCCGACGCGCATTGCCGCTATCACCGCTCGGCGCAATACGACGAAGTCTTGCGCGTGCGGACGCGCATTGCGAAATCGGCGAACCGCATGGTCACTTTTTCTTACGAAGTTTTGCGCGACAGCGACGGGCAACTCCTCGCCACGGGCGAAACAACGCACGTGATTTGCGGAAGCAATGGACGGCCAAAGCTTCTGCCTGAGAAATATCGCAGCGTGTTTAATTCGGCTGCCGTACAACATACCGATGGGAGTCACGCATGACCATGGCCCTGACCGGCAACGATCTAACGTTTGCGCAGCTTTACGCTGTCGCGTTGCGCGGCGAAAGCGTCTCGCTCGCGCCTGCCGCCATCGAGCGTATGAACGCTTCGCGCGGCGTGGTTGACCGGCTGGTAGCTTCAGGCGCGACGGCTTACGGGATCAACACAGGATTCGGAAAGCTCGCATCGGTGCGCATTTCTACAGAGCAAGTTAGGCAGCTTCAGGTGAATCTGGTGCGCTCGCATTCTTGCGGCGTCGGCCCCGCCCTCAGCGAAGCGGAAACGCGCGCGATGATGGTCTTACGTGCGAATGCGCTCGCCAAGGGACTCAGCGGCATCCGTCCGCACGTTGTGGAAACTCTTTGCGCGATGTTGAATGCCAAGGTGCATCCGGTGATTCCTTCGCAAGGCTCGGTCGGTGCTTCCGGCGATCTCGGGCCGCTGGCGCATCTCGCCCAAGTTGTGATTGGCGAGGGCCGCGCGTCCTACCAAGGCGAAATTCTCGTGGGCGGCGAAGCCATGCAGCGCGCCGGAATCAAGCCAGTTTCGCTAGAAGCGAAAGAAGGGCTTTCGCTTTTGAACGGCACGCAAGGCATGCTGGCGCTGTTGAGTCTTGCCCTGCAAGAAGCCGACATTCTGGCCGATACTGCGGATGTGGCTGCTTCCCTTTCCCTGGATGCGCTGCGCGGGAGCCCTGGCGCATTCGACGCGCGAATCATGCACGCGCGGGCTTACGCAGGTGCGGCCACGACGGCGCGGAACCTTGCGCATTTGAACGAAGGCAGCCAGATTCGCGAATCGCATCGCTCGCCAGAAAAAGATTCCCGCGTGCAGGATGCCTACAGCTTGCGGTGCACGCCACAGGTCCACGGAGCCGTGCGCGATTCTCTCGCGCAAGCACGAGAGATGGCAGCGGTGGAGTTGAACAGTGCAACCGATAATCCCCTGGTGTTTGTGCGCCCGAACGGGGAAGGCGACATCATCAGCGGCGGAAATTTTCATGGCCAGCCGTTAGCGATGGCCGCGGACCAAGTAGCGATCGCCATCGCCACGCTGGGTGGAATCGCCGAGCGACGTATCGAGCAAATGACTAATCCGCTGACGAGCATGCTCCCGGCGTTTTTGACGCCCGAGCCGGGGCTGAATTCCGGATTCATGATCGCGCAGGTGACGGCGGCTGCGCTGACCAGTGAGAATAAGGCGCTTGCTACCCCACACTCCGTCGATTCCATTTCGACCAGCGGCAATCAAGAAGATTACGTCTCCATGGGCATGAGCGGGGCGCGGCGGCTCGAGCGCATGCTGCACAATTTGCGATGCACCCTTGCCATCGAACTGCTCTGCTCCTGCCAGGGGATCGACCTGCTGGCGCCGCTCCAGACCGGCACGCTGGCGAAAAAGGCCCTTGAGGTTGTCCGGGCAAATTCGCCGAAAGTCGTCGAGGATCGACCGCTGGCGCAGGATATTGAGGCAGTTTCAACGCTCATTGCTGATGGCAAGTTTTCAGCAATCTTGCATTGACGGCTGGCTCATAAAGCGCAGGCGGTAAGTCTTATGTGAGGGCTGGCTGGATGTCGGTTTGGCTAAAGTCCTGCCCCTTGAAGAGGAGCGGCTCGCCGGTAGCCTTGGCCAACGCGTAAGCGAAACAATCTCCAAAGTTTAGACCGGCGGGATGTCGGCCCTTGCCATACTCGGAATAACACTGGCGCGCCAAGTGGGCTTGTTCTTCAGTTACCGGTTCTATGGAAACACGGGAGCTGCGAAAAAAAACATCACACTGCCGAGTCCCTTGTTCTCCCGCTCTGCTTTCGGCAACGATCGATGCTTCGACGAAGGATGCAGCGGAGATTTTGCAACCGGCCGAAGCGGCGATCGCATCAACGAAAACACTGTTCCCCGGTTCGCCGAGAACAATCGCGAGAACCGCAGAGCTATCCAGAATCACTTAGGAAGGCCCTTCTCGTCATACAGCAAATCCGCATGGTCAACAAATGGTGTTTTCGGAAGGGCTTCTCCGCGCTTGGCAATTGCCGTAAGGGCTGCATGCACGGCGTCGCGTTTGCGGCGGCGACGGACGGCTTCAAGGCGTTCGCGCATGGCTTGGATCACAGCGGCAGTCATCGTTTCGCCGGTTTCGTTGGCCAGCTCCTGGGCCAGCTTATGAGCTTCGGGATGCTTGATGTTGAGGCTCATTAGTCCACCTTTACAGACAATCGTCTACCCTTCTACCTCCTCTGTCAAGAGAGGTGATCGTGGGCGTGGTCAACCTTCGCTACGGTCCGATCTGCTAGACCTGGGCGAGATCGGTCCCTTCCAGGATCCGCTTCGGGAAGCCATCCTGGGCAACTCGGATCATAGTGCGGCCTAGGTGCTCGGTAGTGGTGACGTGGCGTGGAGCAAGCCATTTCAGGATTGGAAATATCGGCTTGGCCAGAGCATAGAAAACACGATAGCTCGAGGTTTTGGACTGGATGCCGTGGAGGGGCTGGATCACGCCCGGACGGAACATGTAGGCGGCTTTGAAGGGCAGGCGCAGAAGGGCGTTTTCGGTTTTGCCTTTGACGCGCGCCCACATGGTGCGGCCTTGCTCGGTGCTGTCGGTGCCGGCGCCGGAGACGTAGATGAACGTCATGGCCGGATTGAGACGCGCGAGAGTCTGAGCTGCGGCCATGGTCATGTCGTAGGTCAGGTGCGTATAAGCTTGCTCGGTCATGCCGGCTGCGGACGGGCCGGCGCAATAAAAGCAAGCGTCGTAACCAATGAATTGAGATTCGACGACGGCATAGTCGAAAAAGTCTTTGTGCACGAGTTCGGTCAGCTTTGCGTGTTTCTGGCCACTAGGATTGCGAACAATGGATAAAACGTGCTGAACGCCAAGGTCCAGGAGGCATTCCCGCAGAGCGCCTTGACCGACCATGCCGGTAGTTCCGAAAAGGATAATTTTCATGTTTTCAGTTCCCCCTCGCGCGCGTGGATAGTGCGCGGCCAGGAGAGAAACTCGTCGAGGGACGCGGCGACTTTTTCGTTGGCGCGCGGATCGCAGCTCACAAAGAAAACCGGGGCGTCGGCCTGTCGGGTGTCGCTTAGCGGAATCCAATAGAAATTGCCGGTACCGTCGGTAGCGAAGCAAAAACCTCTTCCCAAACCTCGCGAGGGCAAGTCGCAAGTGTACTTCTGGCTTTCGAGGTCGAGTGGAAGAAATGCTTCGACCCATTCGTTGGTGTGTTCGGGAATATCGTCAGGGCGACGAATTTCGATTTGCTCGGCGAGGATAGTGTTGCGATCGTCGTAGAGTCTGAGTAGCCGTTGAGGCAGTAGGGCGGCCATCCCTTGCTCAACTTGGCCGGCGTTGGGATGTTGCAACCGGGCGCGAAAGGACTCGCGAGCGGCTAGTAGTTCCTCTTTGGTACGCGGATCATTTCCGCGATTCAGGGAACGACGGATAGCCGTGAAGATGACGAATAGGACAAAAGCAACTGACAGAGGACCAAAGATTTCGACGAGAACAGTTTCCACGTTTTGGATGATACTGCAAATGAGGAAGAGAATGCCTCAAACATTGGACGATTGAGTCTCCTTTGCCCGCGCTGACTCATAACATCGATGGCACAATAGTTTGATTTTCATACGCCACTCGTTTTGGCCATTCCATTCGCCTTCTTCTTCGAAAGCGAGGTTACACACCTCGCACCAGGCATCCGGCCAGGGATTGGATTCGCTAGGATTCTCCGAGAACCATTTTTGAGTGGGATTTAGAGCTAAATGCTTGCAGACGAATGTCTCAAATCCCTTGATATGACTACTGCAATTGACTTCGGCGTGTGCTTTATTTCGCTTCATCGCGCCGTGCTTGTCAGTATCTATGAAGCAAAGGTCCGTGAACACCAGGAAGAGGGCTCCCTTCTCGGAAGGACAGCGGTAGACACCCTTCCCTTTTAAGATTCGGTTGGCGATAGCCGCCATCTCCCATCCAAGTTCTTCGTCTCCAACGTATTTAGGTTCTGTCAATTTGCTTAGATTCTCTCGCTCACCAAACCGCTTGACCCGGTCGAGTTGTATCGTAGCTTCTGTCGGGAGACTGCTGTTCGCCCATCCCCACATCCACGTCCCAGAATTATTTGATGTGGAGCCAACGGCTTGGATCGTGGCGACCACTCTGGGAACTCCATCATTAGAAAACGTCAGAGTGCATGCCTCAAGGTCATACGCCCAGTGCTGCCAGGTACCAAGCTTGTAATCCCGCTTTGCCATCTCGTTGATCTCCACCAGCGCCTCGTTGGCTTGTTCGCGATACCTATCGAATTCTTGGGGGCTCAATATTCCTCCTCAAGATAGGGCGGAGCGCAAGTACGAGAGCATGCGGTAGCCGGCAATGTAGCTGAAAAACGGGAGCTCGAGAGAGTAGTGGCCGCAAGCGAGTTCGAGGACGCGGGGATGGGCTCCGTGCCGGCGGAGAGAATCGAGCATCTGGCGGGTTAGTTCAGGGAGCATGGTGGGGTCGTACTTGCCGTAGACCAGAAAGGTGTTGCGGCCAGCGCCCATCCCGCGTTCGACGTAGGGCATGGGGCTGATTGGAGCCCAGTATTCGCGAAGTTCGTCGACGGTGACGTGGTCGCGCAGACCCTGCCAGACGTGATTGGTCGTCATGCCCTGGCTGATGACGTCGGCGTAATAAGTCGAAACGTGGAAGAACCCGCCGGCCCGGACGCGCTCATCATGAACGAGGGTGATATATCCGACGGAAGAGCCGATGCTCGTGCCCAGGACGCCCAGCTTGGTGTGGCCCTGCTGCTCCAGCCAATGGAGGCAGCGGCGGGCGTCCTGCACGGCCTGGCGGTTGGCCTGAAGGGTGAGCCCAATATTGGGACCGCAAATTTGGTCCGCGCGCTTGTGGCCTTTGGCCATGCGGCGGTCATGATAGGGCATGCTCATTTTCAGGACAGTGATGCCCAGGCGTTGAATCCAGTGGCACAGACCGTTCTGGCCTTGCCATTTGGCGTTCCAATTAGGCAGCAAGAGGACGGCGGGGCCGGGACTTGGCTTTTTCGCAGGGAAGTATTGCGCGTGAACGGTGTTGTTTTCCGGCCAGGGGGACTCAATCGAACTGGTGAAAGTCAGGACGTTCTCGCTGTCAACGCTGTAATCGCTGGCGGGCGACGCGGCGTACCATTCCCTGCTCGATGCAATGGCTTTGCGGGCGTATTCGCGGACGAATGCTCCGGGATCGGGGTCCTCGGGGTTGCCCCCAATGTGCTCGAGGCCCCAGTGGAAAGGCTGCACGCGCCGGTTGTCGTCGGTGGTCCAGCGGCGATGTTCATAGCGGCGGATGCGTTGTTCGAACCAGTTCATGGGGCCAAGAATCAGTATAACGCACGCGGAAACACCTAAGGAATGCTACCTGTTCCGACACGAAGCCGCCGGCCTTCGTTGAGACAGCCAGCATACTGTGGCACAGTCAAAATGTGGTCATCTTCATCTTTTTCCTATTCGGAATGGTAATCGGCAGCTTTCTGAATGTGTGCATCTCGCGCATTCCGGAAGGCCTTTCGATTGTCGCCCCGGGGTCCCGCTGCCCGCGCTGCCTGACGCCCATCAAGCCTTATGACAACGTTCCAGTGTTCGGCTGGCTGTGGCTGCGCGGAAAGTGCCGATCCTGCGGGCTTCCCATCTCGCCGATGTATCCGCTGGTTGAGCTTCTAACCGGGTTGCTTTTCGTGGCCGCGTTTCTGAGTTTCGGCCTCTCCCCCGCCACGGTCAAGTGGGTATTCTTCACTTCCCTGCTCATAGTGCTCACAATTACCGATCTTCGCGTACGAATTCTTCCCGACGTAGTGACCTGGCCGGGCTTCATCCTTGGACTCTTTTTTTCCGCCACCGTTCCTCCGGATGACGGAATTGCCGTTCAACTGGCCGCCCGGATAATGCATCGCTTCCCTCCCCAACAAGTGGTTGGCATTTTGGATGCCCTGCTTGGCGCGGCGTTCGGAAGCCTTCTTTTGTGGGGTGCGGCTGCCCTCTACAAGCTTGTTCGCGGACGCGAGGGCATGGGCTTTGGCGACGTCAAGATGATGCTAATGGTTGGCGCATTCTTAGGCTTGCGCGGAGCCTTCCTGACCATCCTGGTGGGCACGCTGCTGGGCAGCGTGATCGGCTTGGGCGTGATTGTTGCCGTCTACGCCTCCGGAACGGACAGAAAACTCGCCGAGCGCGCCAGCCGCCGCGGCCTAGGAAGTACAAACGCGCTGCGCTGGGCCATTGCTAGCCAGTATCAGCTTCCGCTCGGCACATTTCTTGGCGTCGCGGCGTTGGCGCTGGTGTACGTTATGCCCGTAGTGGAAGCACATTCCTACTGGCTGGGCATTTGAGGCACTGATCTGGACCGCCGAGAAAACTCATGCTGATGGCGGCATTACAAATCGACAAGCCCACGCAAGTATGGCTGATCGCCGGCGGCCTGGGCCTGGCCTTCATAACCATCGTTGTGCTCACTCTCTGGTTCCTGCGGCGCTTCTTCCAAGACACGCGCGACGTGCAAAAAGATCAGATTCTGGCCGCAGCCCCCCGAACGGAAAATGCCTCGGCGTTCATGGCCGCGTCCATGCAGGGCGTAATTCTCAAGCTCAAAGAACAGGAAAAAGAGCTCGAACGACTGCACAAACTGGAACGCGAACGCGCGGAACACACCGAACGATTGAGCGAAGAAGTCACGCGCAACATGCCCGCCGGACTGCTGGTTGTGAACGCCACAGGAATTATCTCGAGCGCCAATCCGGCGGCGGAGCAGACTCTTGGGATTCGCCTGCTGGGCTTCCGGCGTTATAGCGAAGCGCTCGGCGAATCCTCCGATCTCACCAAGCTGCTGGCGGACTGTCTGGCGACGGGAAAGATCTTCCGGCGCGAACAGGTGGAACACACCGCGCCAGACGGCAACACGCGGAAGCTAGGCGTGACCATTTCACCTATCCGGCGCGGAACGGAAAAAATTAGCGGCGCAATTTGTCTCTTGACCGACCTCACGGAACTCGCCACGCTCCAACAACAGGTGCAGCTCAAGGAAAACTTGGCCGCGCTTGGAGAGCTCTCCGCGGGCATCGCACACGAGTTCAAGAATGCTTTGGCCACCATCTCCGGTTACGCCCAGATGATTCGCGCCGAGGCAGCCACGGGCGACGCTCCCGATTATGCCGAGCGCATTCTCGAGCAGACTCGCAACATCACGCATGTCGTGACCGAATTCCTGAAATACGCGCGGCCGTTGGATATCTCCAGCGAGCCTGTGGCCCTGCAAGCCGTCGTCGATCGGGTCGTTTCCGAAGTGGCGGAAGGAAACCCGCAAATTCGCATCCGCCATGAAGGTCCCCTCGGCAGCGTCGCTGGAGACGAAGGTTTGCTGCGGCAAGCCCTTCTAAATTTGGCGCGAAACGCCGCCGAAGCTTGCGCCGACGCCGTAAATGGCGGGCGAGTATTGCTGCGCGGCGAAATCGTCCGCGGTGACGAAAATGGCTATCAACGCATCACTATCTTCGACAACGGACCGGGCATTTCGCCACCGGTAATGGCGAAACTCTTCCGCCCGTTTTTCACCACCAAATCCAATGGAACAGGGCTGGGCCTCGCGGTCGTTCAAAAGATCATCGTGCAGCACGGCGGGCAAGTCGAAGCCCGCAACCGCGCGGAAGGCGGCGCAGCGTTTATCGTTACGCTACCCGCGTGCCGCAGCGTCCCGGAAGCAGTAGAATCGAAGCAAGACGTCATCTAACGATTTGCAGGAGTTGCCCGCCGCTCCCAGGAGGTAGTTTGCATGCGCACCAAAAATTGGCTGAATGCCTCGATGTTCCTCCCCGCGCTTTGTCTGGCCGCGCTACCCGCGCTTGCGCAACAGCAGGATAACTCCCAACAACAGGCCGGAGATCCCGTCGCGGAAGCGGCGCGCAAAGCGCGTGAAGACAAGAAAGCCGCTCCGAAAACCAAAAAGGTTTACACCGAAGACGACATCAGCAGGAAACACGACGACACTCCCGCGCCTGCAGCTTCTTCTTCCGATCAAGCCAACGGGCCAGCCGGTGCAACGGATACTGCCGGAGCAACACCTGCCGATGACAAGAAGGATGACAAAAAGAACGACGAGGCAACCTGGCGCAAGCGCTTCAGGGAATTACACACCAAGATTGCCGATGCCGAAAAAGAACTCGACATCCTGCAGCGGGAATCGGACAAAACCCAGGTGCAGTACTATTCGGATCCGCAAAAAGCCACGTTCGAACAAAACAACCGCAAACTGGTGAACGAAAACCTGGCAAAAATTGAAGCCAAAAAGCAGGAGGTTGCGCAACTGAAGCAGAGTCTGAGCGATCTCGAAGAGGAGCTGCGCAAAGCCGGTGGCGATCCCGGCTGGGCCAACGGCTAGGCATTCCGGCAATTCCGTGCACGCATTAACCTCGCGTTGTTCCTAAGCTTCATTCTTAACTCCGCACATGTGCCGCGTGTTCCTGCAGGGCCACCTTCCAATTCGTGGTAGAAACAAAAGAGATGGAACCCCTGCTTCTAGTCGAAGACAAGAACGAGCTGCGCGCCATGCTGCGCAAAGCCCTCGAACGAGCTGGCTACTCCGTGGACGAAGCTCCCGACGGCGCCGCAGCCATTCAAAAGGTCCGCGCGCGCCGATATCTGATGGTCATCACCGATTTGAAGATGCCCGGCGCTTCCGGACTCGATGTGTTGCGCGAAACCAAGCAGGCAGACGCCACCATTCCCGTGCTCCTGCTCACCGCCTTTGGTTCCGTCGAAGAAGCCGTAACCGCCATGAAGGAAGGCGCGTTCGATTTCCTGCAAAAACCGGTGGACCTCGACCATCTAAAGCTGCTGGTGCAGCGCGCCGCGCGCCAGCAGGAAATGTTGCGCGAAAACCTGTTGCTCCGCGAAGAATACACCGCGCGCTACGGACTCCCGCGCATTTTGGGCGAACATGCAGCCATCCGCGAAGTCTGCCAGAACATTCAGAAAGTCGCGGCCACGGATTCCACGGTTCTGCTCCTGGGCGAGAGCGGCACCGGTAAAGAATTGTTTGCCCGCGCCGTGCACCACCTTTCCCCTAGGCGCGAACAGCCCTTCGTGGCCCTGAACTGCGCGGCCATCCCCGAAGGCCTGGTCGAAAACGAACTCTTCGGACATGAACGCGGCGCCTTTACCGGAGCGGGCGCGCGCAAAGTGGGCAAGATGGACCTCGCGCACCGCGGCACGCTCTTCCTGGACGAAATTGGCGAGCTGCCACTGGCCATCCAGGCTAAACTTCTGCGCGTGCTGGAAGAACGCCGCTTCGAACGCGTCGGCGGCACGCAATCGATCGATGTCGACGTGCGCATCGTGGTGGCCACCAATCGAAATCTGCAGAAGCTCGCCGAAGAGAAACTTTTCCGCGAGGATCTGTACTTCCGCATCTCCGCCGTGCCCATGACCATTCCTCCGCTCCGCGAGCGCGGCAACGACGTGCTGCTCCTCGCCGACCATTTTCTCGACAAGTTCAGCCGCGAGTTCGCCAAGCCGGGTCTTGAACTCTCTCCCGAAACCCGCGACCGCCTCCTCCACTATCGCTGGCCAGGCAACGTTCGCGAGTTGCAGAACACGCTCGAACGCGCCGTAATCCTTGCCGATGGACTCAGCATTCGCCCGGAAGGCTTGCAGCTTCCCGCCACGAAACCCGATGCGGACCAGCTTCCCGAAGGCATGCTCCAGGAAAAATTTGACTGGGAAGGCTCGCTCGAGGAAGTGACCAGCCGCGCCGTCGGCCACATCGAGCGTGTCATGCTCGAAAACGCACTTCGCGAGTGCAAGTGGAACAAAACACGCGCCGCGGAAAAATTGGGCGTCTCGCCAAAGACGCTGCTGGCAAAGCTGCGCACAGCAGGACTTGAAGACTGAGTGTCGCAACTTAGTTGGACTTCACCCCCGTGTGCAGTGCCACCGTCCCCAGCGTCCATACGCGAAAATCGACAGATTGATAGCCAACTTCTGTCATCAGACTCGCCAATTGCGCAGGGCGAAAAAAGCGCGAGACCGACTTTGGCAAATACGTGTACGCGGTGCGATGCCCCGAGAGCGCTCCGCCTATGCGGGACAATACACTTCGGAAATACCAATTAAACAAAGCACCGAACGGGCCTCGCGGCGGTTCCGTGAACTCCAGAATTGCCGCCGTGCCCCCGGGCTTGAGCACGCGTCGCATTTCGCGAAGCCCGGATTCGTAGTTAGCAAGGTTGCGAAACCCAAACGCGGTGGCGACGAGATCGAAAGAAGCGTTCGCAAAGGGCAAGCGAAGTGCGTCGGCTTCGAAAAGCGGCAACGGCGGCGGACCAGGCATGCCCGAGTGGCTACCGCCCATGATGCTCTTGGCGCGCGCACGAACGAGCATGGTATGCGCGAAATCGGCGCCAACGACGCGGGCCTTGCCGGATTTCCTCAGCGCGAGCGCCAGATCGCCGGTGCCGCAGCAAAGATCCAGGACCAACGCATCGGGCCGCGCGAGAATAGGGCGGAGACGCCGCGCCGCGCGAGCGCGCCAGACGCGGTCAATTTGCAGCGACAGAAGATGGTTGAGCGCGTCGTAACTCGGCGCGATCTCCGTGAACATCTCGCGGATTTTTTTCGAGGCGTCGGCTTCGCTCGTCACGCCTTCGGGCCGAGTTCCCTTCGCCGGTGCGGCCGCCTCAGCCACGGAACACGCTCGATTCATCGAGCAAACGAGGCGCGAAACGAAGAACACGCTTTAAGGCTTCCAACGGCACCGAGTCGTACGAACATGCCTTCCCAATCTTTGGCACTAACACAAAGCGCAGCTTTCCACCGCGCGCTTTCTTGTCCGACCTCATGGCATCAACCAAAGCTGTCGCCGAAATGCGCGGCCACGGTGGCAGCGGCCCCATCCGCCGAACCAGAGCGACTATTCGCGAAACATCTTCCGCGCGCGTAACGCCAGCCTCATGTCCAAGCAGCGCCGCCGCCATCATGCCCCAGGCGACAGCTTCGCCGTGCTGGTAACGGCCGTATTTGGTCACGCTCTCGAGTGCATGTCCAAATGTATGACCAAAATTCAAGATCTCGCGCAGCCCCCCCTCTCGTTCGTCGCGTCCGACGACGTCCGCCTTAATTTGTACATTGCGCGGAATCAGTTCTTCGAGTGCCCGACCGTCCCGCCGCTGCACCTTCTCCATGTTCTTCTCGAGGTATGCAAACATCCGTTTGTCCGCAATGGCCGCATGTTTGATCACTTCCGCCAGCCCGCCACGAAATTCACGCTCCGGAAGCGTGCGCAACATCTCAGAATCGGTGAGAACCAGCCGCGGCGGATAGAACGCGCCGACTAGGTTTTTCCCTTCCGGCAAATTCACGCCGGTCTTGCCGCCGATCGAGCTATCCACCTGCGCCACAACAGTGGTTGGGATTTGCACCAGCGCAATCCCCCGCAGGTAAGACGCGGCCACAAATCCCGCCACGTCGCCAACCACGCCCCCTCCGATCGCAACAAGCGCCGAATTGCGATCGGCACCGGACCGCGTGAGCGCCCGCGCCAGCGATTCCACCGTGCGCAGATTTTTCGCCGCCTCGGCATCATCGAAGAGATGCAGCTTGCTGGCGTCCTTCGGCCCAATCCCTCGTCGTACGATTTTCCCCACCGCCCGCCACACCTTCGGCGAAGAGATTACGTGCACGCTCGAGAATTCCCCCAGCGCCGCGATTTCCTTTGCTCCGCGCTGCAGCACGCCCGCTCCGCACACCACGGCATACGCGCCCGCCGACGATTTCACAAGAATGTGTTTTCGCTTCATCCGCCGAACTTCTCTGCCCAATTTTTCCCCGCCACTATCCCCGCATTTTCAATGTAACACACGGCCCGCTCCAGGGGCTTGCAGCCAGCCGCAATCGCGATTCGCGCAATTCCTTCGTGCTACCATATTCGCGCAGCAAATCGACCGCTTTCCATGAAACCCTCCCCAAAGACCTACCATCCCGATTATGTCGTCGTCGGCTCCGGCGTCGCTGGACTCCGCGCCGCCATCGAACTCAGCAGCGCCGGCAGCGTCCTGGTGCTGGCAAAGTCCGATCTCAACGATTCCGCCACCGCCTGGGCGCAAGGCGGTATCGCCGTAGCCCTCTCTGACGAAGACGAAATCAGCTTGCATGAACAAGACACGATAGCCGCGGGCGATGGCTTATGCCGCTCGGAAAGCGTCGCGCTTCTCGTCGAGGAAGGTCCGAAGTACATCACGCAATTGATCGAATGGGGCACGGAATTCGACCGCGCGGGAACCAAGCTGGCCTTCACGCGCGAAGCCGCGCACAGCCGCTCGCGCATCCTGCACGCCCACGGCGACTCGACAGGCCGTGAAATCAGCCGTGCACTGCTGGCGAAGGCCCATTCTATTCCCCACTTGCATTTGCGGCCGCATGCTTTTACCACCGGACTGCTCCTCCGTTCCGGCCGCGTCACCGGGCTGCGATTCATCGACGAAACCGATGGTTCGCACCACGAAGTTCAGTCCGGGGCAGTTCTCTTGGCCACTGGCGGCGTGGGCCAGATTTATCGCGAGACGACCAATCCGGACGTCGCCACCGGCGACGGCATGGCCATCGCCTATGAAGCCGGCGCGGTGTTGTCCGACATGGAGTTCGTGCAATTTCATCCTACGGCGCTGGCCATCAAAGGTGCTCCGAGGTTTCTCCTCTCGGAAGCCCTGCGCGGCGAAGGCGGGATTCTACGCAACGTGAATCTCGAGCGCTTCATGAAACGCTACAGCGAGGCGCAGGAGCTCGCTCCCCGCGATATCGTAGCCCGCGCCGTCGTCAGCGAAATGCACCGCACGCAAACCACCCACGTCTACCTGGACATGACCGCCAAGAAAGAAGACTTCCTGAAAAAACGCTTTCCCCGCATCTACGAAACTTGCGCTGGCTACGGCCTGGACCTCGCCAGCGACATGGCCCCCGTTTGCCCCGCCGCGCATTACATCATGGGCGGTGTGAAAACAGATTTGTGGGGGCGAACATCGCTCCCGGGTCTGTATGCGGCAGGTGAAACGGCCACGACCGGCGTTCACGGTGCCAACCGCCTGGCCAGTAATTCCCTACTGGAAGGCCTGGTCTTCGGCGCGCGCGCCGGCCAAGCGATGATCCAAGATGCGCCCGTAGCCAAACGCAGCGGTTCCGCGCTGCCCGGCAGCCTCGCCCCGATGCCCGGCAACTCCGCGGCAACCCCTCCCGCAAAACCGGCGGCGAAGATTTCGCCCGCAGGCCAAGCGCTGACGCAAATTAGAGATTTGATGTGGCGCGACGCGGGGATCCTTCGCAACGGAAAGGAACTCGCCGCGGCCATCCAGCAGCTTCAGGGCATCGAATTGCCAAACTCAGAAACGCTTGGGCGTCCAGAGCACGAACTGCGCAACCTGCACACCCTGGCGTTGCTAATCACGCGCTGTGCCCTCGCGCGCGAAGAAAGCCGTGGCAGCCACTACCGCTCTGATTTTCCTTACCGCAATGACGAGGATATTGCGAAACATTCCAGGGTGCAGAAAACCAAGGAAGTGACCTTCGAGAAGTAGTAGCCAGTCGCTCTCAATTGCTGTCCAGCGCCGCTTTGCGGTGCTCTCCTACTTGGCCTGAAGCTGTTTCACGCTTTCCAGGAAAACGTGCCCAACGATCGCCAGCGTTTTGGCGCTGATTTTGTCGATCGAATCTTGCGGTGTGTGCCAGTATCCGTTGTTCACAAAATCTCCAATCACATCCACCGCCGGCACGCCCCGTTTCATAAAGGAATCATGGTCGTCCTCGGCGGAAGACT